>Ga0073932_1002860_pt1 | contig 25129 bp, 18 predicted proteins | sample DewCreD2012metaG_FD_76967 | JGI IMG/M metagenome (GOLD analysis project Ga0073932, IMG submission 76967) | Hot spring sediment bacterial and archeal communities from British Columbia, Canada, to study Microbial Dark Matter (Phase II) - Dewar... ...
CCCGTTGGCGAGGTGCCCGTTGGCGAGCGGTCGCCAGGAGTGCCGAGCTTCCCTTTGGACTCGTTTTCAAAAACCGGCGGATGAAGACGAAATCTCCAACCGTTGTTGCCCGCTCCGCGCATTCGTTTCTATAATTCCGTTGGTCGCAGAGTCCTCGTGGAGCCTATCCCCAGGTGTCCGAATTGCCCCGCATTCTCTTGCTTGGTGCCGACGCGCCCAATGCGTGGCCTCCGGAGCTGCAATCGACCCTGGAGCCGCAATTCGAGGTCGTCCGCTGGTCGCCGGAGGACTGGCCCGAGACTCCGCCCCCCGGCGATTTTCGTTGTGTGGTGCTCTGCGGCCAGCCGTCGCAAACCTTGACGGACCTCTGGCAATGGGAGGGTGTGCTGAAGCACCTGCCGCAGGGGGTGGCCGTCATCGACACCGAATACCGCATCCGCTGGTGCAATGAACGCCTGTCCGCCCTGACCGGCCGCGGCGATCTGGTGGGCAAGAACTTCTACGAGGCCTTTGGCGCCCCGGAAATCGTGGGGCCCGACTTTTCTCCCTTCCATGCCAGCAGCGGCGTCGACGACACCTGCACGACCACGCTCCGCCTCGGCGAAAAAACCTACTTCGAAGTGGTCGCCGCTCCCGTGTATGTGGAAGGCGAACCCTTTCCCCGCTTCGCGGTGGTCACCGTCCGCGATGTGTCGTCCGAGATGATCGTCCGGCAAAAGCTCAAAGCCATCTATCAGGCCGGCCTGGAGCTGGGCGAACTGTCGGCGGAAGACCTGGTGGAACTGTCCGTCGAACAGCGGATCGAACTGCTGAAACAGAAGATCATTCACTTCACCAAGGACGTACTGGAATTCGAGACCGTCGAAATCCGCCTGGTCGACAAGCGGACCAATGAACTGGAACCGCTGCTGCATGTGGGCATGAGCGAAGAAGCCGCCCGGCGCAAGCTGTTCGCGGAGGAACACGGCAACGGGGTCACGGGTTATGTGGCCGCCACGGGCAAAAGCTATCTCTGCCCCGACACCTCGCACGACCCCCGTTACCTCCCCGGCGCTCCCAACGCCCGCAGTTCGTTGACGGTGCCCCTCATCCTGCACGACGAAATCCTGGGCACGTTCAACGTGGAAAGCGCCCAGGTCAATGGTTTTACCTACCACGACCAGCAGTTCCTCGAACTGTTCTGCCGCGAGGTCGCCATCGCCCTGAACACGCTCGAATTGCTGAATGTGGAAAAGATGACGGCGGCCACCGCCAGCACGGATTTGATTCTCCGCGAGCTGGCCCAACCCGTCGATGAAATCCTGAACGATACGGCGTGGATTCTGGACCGCTACATCGGCCACGATCCCGCGGTTGCCGAGCGGTTGCAGCGCATCCTGAAGCATACCCGCAGCGTGCGGCAACTGGTGCATCGCGTGGGAGAGCGGATGACGCCCATTCTGGGCAGCCAGATGGTCACGTTGCGGCCGCAGCGGCCGAAACTGCGGCAAAAGCGGGTGCTCGTCGTCGATCACGACGAAGCCGTGCGGATTGCCGCTCACGAGTTGCTTGGCCGCTTTGGCTGCGATGTCGAAACGGCCCACCACGGCGAGGAAGCCCTGCTGATGGTTCGCAGCTTCCACTACGACGTCGTGATCCTCGACATCCGCCTGCCCGACATGACCGGCTACGACTGCTTCGTCAAAATTCGCGAAATCCGCGACAAGCTGCCGGTGATTCTCATGACCGGCTTCGGCTATGACCCCTCGCATTCGATTGTCAAAGCACGTCAAGCCGGTTTGAAGTCGGTCCTCTACAAACCCTTCCGGCTCGATCAACTTCTGAAGGAAGTCGAGAACGCCGTGAGTGCTTCCGGCGAATCCGCGTAGCCGCGGACATTCTGCCGAGATCTCCGCCAACGCTGCCATTTGCGCTCGATTTGCAGCGGCAGATGCCATGCGCGGGCATACCATTCGTCGAGGGTATCCACTTCGGCCTTCCGGCCCGTTTCGCGCTTGCGGATCGCCAGCAGCGTGTCCGCCTGGCCCATCACCTCGTAATGGCGGTTCCGCGCCAGAAAGCGATTGACGGCCAGCCATACGCCGCGCATCCGCGGCGTGTAGTCGTGAAAGCACACCACGCCCCCCACATTCACCAGCCGCGTCCAGCGCAAATCGCAGGTCACCGACCAGATCTTGTGGCAACCGTCGATCAACACGAAATCGAAGGTTTCCCCCCTCGCCGCCGCTCGCGGAAACAACTCGGCACTGGTACCAATGCGAAAGTCCACCAGTTCGGGGTCGATGCCATGCAGGCGGAGGTTCTGCCGCACGGTTTCCCGTTGGTTCGGAAAATACCGCATGGGGTCGACGACCGAAAACGGCGGGCGCGACTCGGCGGGAAAAAACCCCATCATGGCACATAACGTTCCGCCGGCGGCCGTGCCGATTTCCAGATGCCGCCCTTTCAATGCCAGACCGCACAGGATTTGCCGCAAGAACGCATGCTCGGCGGCAGACATTTCGGCTTCCAGCGTGGTGGCACAGCGGCGCATGCGGCGACTCCTTACGCTCAACAGGTGCACAAAAGTACGCCGCACCGAACCAGAGGGTCAAGAGCAGTCTTCGGCCGGAGGCGCAATCGAACCGAGCGAATTACAGACCGACGTCGTGCACTGTTGCCTGCCCAGACGGCGGGCACTCGACTTCCACGCTTTCAGTTGGAGAACGCACGCTCGACGCCAGCGCGCGGCTTGCTGGAAACGGCCGTCGACGAAACAATGCCGGAAATGCCGTGCGTTCCCGTCTTCAGCGGGGGATATCCCGAAAGGGTTGACGATGGGCAGAGGTTGGCGGGTGCTCCTGATCGGCGGAGGTTTGTGGATGGCCGTGGAACTCGGAATGGCCGCGGAGATTGTCTACCCCCTCACGAAAACGGTCCCCCAGGTGGACGACTACCACGGTGTGCAGGTTCCCGACCCTTACCGCTGGCTGGAAGACGACGTGCGGGTGAACCCGGAGGTTCGCGCCTGGGTCGAGGCGCAGAACGCCGTCACTTTTCGGTTTCTCGAACAGATTCCCGAGCGGGAATTCCTCCGCCGACGATTGACCCAGCTTTGGAACTACGAAAAATTCTCCCCTCCGTCCCGGCAAGGACCGCGGTACGTGTTCTCGAAAAACGACGGACTGCAAAACCAGTTCGTTCTGTATACGCAAGACACGCTCGACAGTCCGGCTGAATTGCTGATCGACCCCAACACCTGGTCTCCCGATGGCACGGTGGCGTTATCGGGCACGTCCTTCAGCGACGATGGCCGCTACCTCGCTTACGGCGTGCAAGACGCGGGTTCCGATTGGCGCACGTGGCGGCTGCTGGATGTGGCCTCTCGCCAGCCCCTGCCCGATGAACTCCGCTGGATCAAATTCAACACGCCCGCCTGGCTGAAGGATGGCAGCGGTTTCTTCTACGCCCGCTATCCCGCGCCAGAGCCGGGCGCGGCGTTCCAGACGCTGAACCTGAACCAACGGGTGTACTTGCATCGCTTGGGGAGCTCCCAGGACGACGATGTGCTGGTCTACGCCCGTCCCGATGAACCCACGTGGGGGTTTCAGCCCAGCGTGAGCGATGACGGCCAGTACCTGGTGATCACCGCCTGGAAAGGGACCGATGACAAGTATCGCGTGTTCTACAAACGGATCGACCAACTCGACGGCGACGCCGTGCATCTCGTCGGCGAAATGGAGCATGAGTACTCGTTTCTGGGAAACGATGGCACAACGTTTTACTTCCGCACCGATCGCGATGCGCCGCGGCGGCGCGTGGTGGCGATCGACATCCGACAACCGCAGCCAGAACGCTGGCGCGAAGTGATTCCCCAGCAACCTCACGTGCTGACCGACGTCAACCTCATCGGCAATACGTTCTTTGCCACGTATTTGCGCGACGCCGTCACCCAGGTGAAGCTGTTTACCACCGCCGGTGAGTACGTGCGGGATGTGGAATTCGCCGGGCTGGGAACAGCCAGCGGGTTTGGCGGCAAGCGCACCGATACCGAAACGTTTTACAGTTACGCCAGCTTCGCCACGCCTCCCAGTATTTATCGCTATGATCCCGTTACCGGCACGAGCACCCTGTGGCGCCGCGCCGCCGTTGATGTTCGCCCCGAGGACTACGTCGTCGACCAAGTCTTCTATACCAGCAAGGACGGCACGCGGATTCCCATGTTCCTTGCGTACAAACGCGGGCTGAAACAAGACGGTTCGGCACCGACTTTGATGTACGGTTACGGCGGTTTCAATATCGCGCTCACCCCCTCGTTCAGTGTCGCGCGGCTGCTGTGGATGGACCTGGGTGGCCTCTTCGCCATGCCGAACTTGCGCGGCGGCGGGGAATACGGAGAGGATTGGCATGTCGCCGGCACGAAAACCCGCAAGCAGAATGTGTTCGACGATTTCATTGCCGCCGCGGAATGGCTGATCGCCCAGAACTACACCCGCCCCGATCGACTGGCCATTCAAGGAGGCAGCAACGGCGGATTACTGGTGGGAGCCTGCCTGACGCAGCGGCCCGATTTGTTCGGAGCAGCGCTCCCCGCCGTCGGTGTGATGGACATGCTCCGTTTTCACAAATTCACGGCCGGCCGGTTTTGGGTCGACGACTACGGCTGTGCCGACAACCCCGACGAGTTTCGGGCACTCTACGCCTATTCTCCGTATCATGCGCTGAAGCCGGGCACCAGGTATCCTGCGACGCTGGTGACCACCGCCGACACCGATGACCGCGTGGTGCCGGGGCACAGCTTCAAATTTGCCGCTCGGTTGCAGGCCTGTCAGGCTGGTTCCGCCCCCACGTTGATCCGCATCGAAACGCGAGCCGGTCATGGCGCGGGCAAACCGACTGCAAAAATCATCGAGGAAACCGCCGATCAATGGGCGTTTCTCGTGAAGGTGCTGAATATCGAACTGCCCGCCGATCGTCCCGCCCAAGTCGACTGCGTCTCCTCTCCGGAGAGGTCGCACGATGGCACCCGCTGAGCTTCCGGCGGAGCCAGCGCGACGATTCGTCCGCGACTGGTCGGCACAACCCGTGACATCGGACGCCGAATTCCCGCAGGAGTGCTGGCAGGCCTGTTGTGCCGCGGACGTCACCCGCTGGGTGGTGGCACAGCGATCGGCAAAGGCGAACCCGCGCGGCAAGACGGCTTTCAGGTGTTCGGTATTTCACCACCATCAGCCATGTTGCGGTCAGGGGCGCAATCGCTCATCGCCCCAGACATCGACCGCCACCAGCACGATGTCGTCGTTGCGGAGCAGCGCGCTGTCGCGCAAGCGGTTGATCTTCTGTTCCAGGGCGGCGCGATCGGCGGCCACAGCCAGCAAGTCTTCCAGCGTTGTCCGCAACGGTTGACTTTGCTCATATTCCTGCAAGAACCACTGCGACAGCGCATCGGTCATGAGCACCAAGTTGTCGCCCGACTGCCAATCCCCCCGGGCCACATTTGGCAGGGCTGGATTGACCGCGGCGGTTCGCACCAGTGGCGGTCGATTGTCGAATTGCTTCGAGGAGGTTTTGGGGAACGCCCCCACCAGCTCTTCGCCGCGCACTTGAAACAGGCAACTGTCACCCACCGACAAGGCTTTCCAACCGCCGTGCGGTTCGATCTGCAACGCCAGAACGGCCGCCGCCGCTCCCTCAGCCAGTTTCATCTCGGCGAACAGGTCGAGCGGCAAGCCGCGAACTGCCTCCAGCCAGGCGCCGCGCTGTTCAGCGAGCCATCGTTCCCACTCGTCCGCATCGGGCAGCGGCTGTTTCACCAAGGCCGACGCCAGCAAGCGGGCCCAAATGTCCGAGCAAATGGCCTCGGTGGCGCCGTCGGCGACGGCAAAGCGGCCTTCCGCGCTATTTTCGGCGAGCGCGTCTTCGAACTCCGAATCCAAATGCCCGTACTTGGGCAAAAGCAAGTAGCGAGTCCGGCATTGAAATGTCGACGCCGGTGCAGCGCTGGAGTTGTGAAGCATGCCGTACCTTATAACCGTGGCCGCCCGAACAAGACCACCAACCACTTTCCAGGTTAGATACGGGCATTCATGACCTGCCGCGTGCCGATCTCCAGGAATTGAATCACTGCCACGAGGTCGGCGTTGAAGCCAAATCCCCGCGCGCCATGCTGGATCGGGATTCCCTCGGACACCGCGGTGTCGACGATCGATTCGGGCAACACGCTCGACATGCGAAACAAGCGGCGGGCGAATTCGTCGGGAAGATTGTCTTCCCGGTCGGGAAACATGATGGGTGCGTCTTTGCGGGACGAAATGTGCAGGTTCAACACCAAGGTCGCACCATCCGTCGAACTGAGCTGGCGCAGCCCCGCCACCACATCGGTTGGTTCCTGATCCGGATCGGCGGCGCCATCCGTGAGATTGAAGACCAGCGGCGGATAGCAATGCGGGTGAGACTTCAGGAACCCGGCGACCCATCCCCGCGCCAATTCGAAGGCGGATTTCATGGGTGTTCTGCCGTTGGCGACCGGCTCGAACCAGATCGGAAACTTCGACAACCTTTCCACCAGACCGCCCGCGCCGTCCGGCTCTTTCTTGATGCGCGTCTCCACCCGCAGTGGATTCCGAGCGATTTTGTCGATCGACACCAGCCCCTCACCCGCCAGCGCCCCTCCCAAGGCCGATGCCACTCGCGCGCCATAGCCGATCACCCCGACCTGAAAGTATTCGCGGACGCCTCCCTGCTTCGAGCATTTGATGCAGATTGTTTGCAGCAGCTTATTGATGGCGTCGGCCACGCCGTCGGCTTTACGCTGCTGGGGCTGCAAACCAAACGGCTGAGACATCGAGTGCGACTGATCGACGAGAAATATCAGACACACTGGATTGTCACGGCTGATGACAGCGCTGTAGCTCATGATTACCCCCTTGGTGTTCGGCAGGCGGCGGTGGCGTAGGGGCCGAAGGCCCGCACCGACTCCTGCTGACCGGCGGGCGCTGGCCGCTTCGCGGGAACGCTGGCGCTAGCCATCATGGGGTCGAGCCGCCGCCGTCGGAATTGGTCTTAACAGCCACGTCTCTGCACGCCACGCAGCCGCCGATTGGGGCGTTCATGGCTGCGGTTCGGCCAGGTCTGCCAGCACTTCCCGTTCCAGCTTGTGCACCTTCTCACGCAGTGGTCCCTGCACGCGCTCGAAGTGGGGCGCCACCAAACGCGAACGGAACCCCCCGTTCGGGTTGTGTCTCAGATGGACCATCAGCCTCTGTTTGGCCCGTTCGACGTCGTCGAGGGCCACGGCCGTCACAATCTTCCACAGCGGGTACAGTTCGTCGGCTGGTGCTTCGGCGATGGCATAAGAAAACCACTTGTCGGCGTCGGCATATTGCCCTTTCTTAAAGGACTCGACGGCCTCCTGGAAATAACGGCGCGCCGCTGCCGGATTCGTTTGTTGCAACTTCAACAGCTCAGTGGAGATGACCAGGCGGTGGCGCTCCCGCCGCCACTCCGGGTCTGCGTTCAGCCGTTCCGCAACGGCGGCTTCCACCAGGTCGTACTGAGAGCGTGCGACAATCTGTCCTGACAATTGCAAGGCGATCCGTCCGTTTTGCAGCGGGGCGAACCGGATCTCGCGGACGACGGCTCCGCGGGTTTCCGAAGAGAGTTCCAAGTCATGCTGCAGCGCCGAGATCAGCCGTTCCACCATCTGTTTGTCTTGTCCACGGACTTCTCCGCCGGGTGGCACCGTGCTGACGACCACGGCGTTGTTCGCCAGCCATTTCTCGCCTCCCGGAAATGACCGAGCCAATTCGACGAACCGCGTTTCCAACTCATTCCGACGTTCGTCGGCCAGCCCGGGGCAGACCAAGACAAGCTCCGTGCCCGCCACGAACCTCCGCGGCCTTTCCACCACCGAAGACAATTTGACGTCGAACAACGCGGCGTCGATTTGCAGTTCCTCCTGCACCGCGGCCACCAAGGTTTTGCCGAACTCGGAAAGCTCATCAGCGAGAACCAGTCCGGTGGTCACAAGGTATACCAGCACGGCATCGCTGAGCCTTCGAGACAGAACAAAGCTGTCAGACATGAGCACCCACTCCCAGCACCCCTTCCCCGCCCCACTGACGCATCCGGGAAGTCAGCTCTCACGCGGGCCAACCACTGTCTGCAAGGAACGCGCAACATTATAGTGGGGGGACATACGAACTGTACCGCAGGCTCATTCAAGCGTGCAACTCCCCTGGTCGCGGCTGCGAGAAGCTACTTCCGTTTCGCGCGCGGAGACGAACTTCCCGCGCCTCGGCACGGGTCGAAATTGATTTGCCCCCTTGGTCGACCGGGTTGGCCGGCGGCGATGTATACTACCGTTGACGGTGAGAAGAATTACGATGATGCTCCCTTACGGATTCGGCTGAGGTTCCCGATCCCGTTCGTGCAGTGGGTTGCCACCCGCGGCTGACCTGAGCGACGCAAGGAGTGGTTACCGATGCCCGCACCGCTCGCTCGTCTGGATTTGTCGGTTCGCGCCTCCGACTTTCACCGCCTGGCGCTAGAGCCTGGACACCCCGTGCTCGATTCCAACCGCGTGCACTCCGCCATCGTGACCCGCTGGTTGGGACGGTTCGCCGCGGTTCCCGAGTGGCACGCCTCATTTGTCCATTGGCATGTGGAAAAGGAACCGGGTGCTCGGGTGGAAGATCTCCCCGCGGAAACCGTCGCCGCCGCGGATGTCCGCGGCCCCCTCCGCGCCGAATTCGAGGAACTGCAACGCCAGCTCGCGGCGGTCCAACCACGGAACGTCACGGAACGGCGGCTGCATCACCTGCTGACCGAGCAGTTCCGACGCGCCACGGGTCCGCATCCCGACATCGAACCGAGTACGCAATTCGTGAAATACCAGGATGGCACCGGCGGCTGGCGATTGGCGTGGTGCTGGGGCTACCAACCGCAAGACCAAAGTCCCATCCCGGCGGCGATTTGCCCCGCTTGTCGCAATTTGTTCCGCTTGCTGCCGGAACGTCAGCGGACATGCCCGGAGTGCAAGGCGCGGCTTCCCGTCAAACGATTTCCGTGGGTCCGTGCGATCGCCGCCAGTGTGGCCTTGATCGTGGCACTTATCTGTGCGGGGGGTGTGGTGTGGTATTTCTCGCCGCGCGGTGTCATCGAGGGGCTGGTGCTGCGGGAAGCCGACGATCGTCCCCTGAGCGGCGTATCGGTGAGTGTCGGCGACCGCGCCCGAACCGTCACCGATGCTCAGGGCCGCTTCCAACTCCACCGCCTGCCCGCGGGATCAGCGGTAGTTCACGCCGAAGCGATGGGCTACCACGCAGCAGAGGAGACCGCCACGTTGGAACGCGGCGCGCGCGGTCAGGTCACGATCCGTTTGAAAGGGAACGCTCGCCTGGTTGGCCGCGCCGTGAATGGCGCCAGCCGATTGCCCCTCCCCGACACCCAGATTTCGGTCGTTGATGGGCCGTGGACCACGACCTCGGCCCAGGATGGCACGTTTCAACTGGACGGACTCCCTGGCGGTCGAGTGACACTCCGTGGTCAGCGCGGCGGATTTCCGGAGCATTTGCTCGACGTCGATTTGTCTTCCGACGGCACGACCGAGGCCACGTTGCAACTCACCGGATTGGCCCGGCTCGCGGGACAAGTGCAATCGGCAATCAGCGAACAACCGATTGCCAACGCGAAGGTGATCATGGTCGGTTGCGGTCTCGAAACCACCACGAATGCCCAGGGCCTGTTCGCATTTCCCCAGGCCCCCGCGGGTACAGTGACTCTCGAAATCTCCGCCGCTGGATTTCGCACGGAACGCGTGAACAAGGAACTCGTCACCGAACAAGACCACTCGCTGCGGGTGGTACTCGCTGGCGGCGTATCCCTCGCGGGACGAGTCGTGCGGGCCATCGATCGGCAGCCGCTCGGCGGCGCGGAAGTCCGCATTCTGGGCAGCAAACTCGCGGCCAAGAGCGACCCCGAGGGGCTTTACAAGCTGACGGGCCTGGTGCCCGGAACCGTGAGCGTGCAAGTCATTGCCCCTGGTTTTCGCTCCGAACTGGCCGAAGTCCCGCTGGAACCAGGAAGTGACACGTCCCGTAACTTTGTGCTCAAAGGCACGGCGGCAGTCAGCGGCCGGGTGGTCGATGCCCAAACCCAGCGGCCGCTGCGCTTCGCCGAGGTGAGCGTCCGCGGCTTCGCCATCAAGGTGAAAACGGACGCCAAAGGTACCTTTCACCTCGTCGAACTCCCCAGCCACGTCGCGCGGTTGGACGTGGTGCACGCCGGTTATCAGGATGGGCAGGTCGCACTGCGCCTCGAAGAAGGCCAGGAAACGTCCGTGGAAGTGCAATTGGCCGCCGATGGCGTGCTGCGCGGCGTAGTCATCGACGCGGCAACCCAGGCCCCCCTCGCCGACGCCACCATCGAGGTCCAACCCCAAGGCGTCCGCACGCAATCGGGACCGAATGGGCGGTTTGTTTTGAACGGCCTGCGAACCGGAATCGTCGAGATCGAAGTCAACGCGGCCGGTTCAGAGCCGGTCCGGTTGACGCACGACATCGTATCGGGAAAGCTCGCCGACCTGGTAATCCCCTTGGCGGGAAAACTGGCTCTGTCTGGGCAAGTCGTCCACCGCTTGACGGGCAAACCTGTGCCGGAAGCCACCGTCGCGTGGCGCGGCACCAAAGCCCGCGCGAAGACCGACGCCGAGGGCCGCTTCCGCATCGAACGCATCCGCCCGGGAAATGTGGAGTTGGATGTCGTCGCGACCGGATTTGCCCCCGGCAAATTGTCCGTGGCGGTCGACCGGGCAGAAACTCAGATGGAAATACCCCTCGATGGAATGGCTGTGGTGGTTGGCCGCGTGACCGACCAATTGACGGGAGCCGGCATTGCGGGAGCGGAAGTGCTGCTCCGCGGCACACGTGCAAAAGTAACGACCGATGAGGAAGGCCGCTTCCGAATGGAGCAGCTTCTTGGCGGTCCCGCGGAGTTCGAGGTCGCTGCCACGGGTTATCCACGTGTAACCTCGAAACTGAATGTCTTGCCGCAAAATGAAACAACCTTCGCTACGCAGCTTTCCGGTACGGCCGAAGTCTCGGGTCAGGTGATCGATGAGGAAGGTTTGCCGGTGGCTCGTGCCGTGGCGACACTTGCCGGCACTGCCTACCGAGTCACCGCGGACGACCAAGGCCGCTTTCAGCTCCGGGGTTGCCGCGCGGGAACGGTGGCCTTGGAATTGAGTGCCGACGGTTACGCCACGGCTGAAGTATCTGCCACGTTGAAGATGGGAGAAGCGGTTTCCCTGGGGACGATTCGTCTCGAGAGTGCGCGGGCCTTGCGGGGATGGGTGCTGAACGCGGCGACGGGCGAACCGATTGAAGGGGCCAGGATCGCGCTGGTTCGCGGGAACCGCCAAGCCGTCACCAACCGTGAAGGCCGTTTTCAACTCGATGGTGTGCCCCCACGGGAGTTCGCCGCGCGCGTCGCCGCAACGGGGTTCGTGAGCGAGGAACTGCAATTCACGGCGAACAATGACCGCGCGGCGAGCCTGATTGCGCTCTGTCCGGAATTGAAGCCGAAGGAAATTCGGTTCGTGCTGACCTGGGCCAATCCACGAATTGACCTGGATGCCCATCTGTATCGGGTTCAACCCGTGCACAAACACCAGCACGTGTGGCGGCAATCGCCAGTGGACGGAACACTGCGCCTCGAGCTATCCAGCGGGGACGGCGCGCGACTGGAAACGGCGTCGTTCATCGCCAGCGAGGCGGGAAAATACGAACTGCAAGTCGCGGCTCGCGACCTGGAACACGATGCCGCGGCTCACATCGCCGCGGCCCAGGCCGTGCTCAAGGTGTACCGCCACGGAGACCGCGCGCCCAAGGTGTTTCGGGCCAGGACGGACGCCGAGGCGGAGAAACCGGTGTGGCATCCCGTGGGGCTGGAAGTGAAGGAGGGAGGCGAACTGAGCTGGTATGAATACCTCCGGAATGTCTACTCCGTCCGCCTGATCAAGCCGTAACGACGTGGTTGGCGTCGGCAATTGACGCCGGCCAGGAACCAAACTCCAGGATTGGATCGACCGCCGGAGGACGAAGGCTTGCGGTCTTGGAGAAATTCCGTTTTCCAAAGTGGCCGAAGACTCCGCCCGGTCCCGCATGCTACCATAAGGCCATGGCGGTCCCATTCCTCATAATCGACGGATACAACCTGCTCCATGCAGCGGGATTGGGGCGCGTGCGCTATGCTCCGGGAGACCTGGAGCGCGCCCGTCATCGGCTGCTGGCCCTGCTCTGCGAAAAACTTTCGGCGATGGAACAGATGCGGTGCACGGTGGTGTTCGACGCGGGGGAGCAGGTGCCCGATGCCGCTCGCGAGCGCCGACATCACGAAATCCGGGTGCTGTTCGCTCCTCCGGGTTTCGAGGCCGACGATCTGATCGAGCACCTCATCGCCGAGCATTCCTCCCCCAAGCAGTTGGTGGTGGTCTCGGCCGACCATCGAATCCAGAAAGCCGCCGCGCGGCGCCATGCCCGCCCGGTCGACAGCAACCGGTTCTGGGACCGTCTCCAACGCCGCTCAGGGGTGGCCGTCGAGTGGGATGCCAGCGACGACGAAAAAGTCCCCGCGCTGCCCGTGGGCAACCAGCCCCTCTCGGCGGCAACCGCGCTCTGGCTTCAGGAGTTCGGCGATGTCTCGGTCGAGCGGCTCGCCCAGGAAGTTCGTGCCGAGGAATCGACCCACACGGTTGACCCCTGGTTGCGGCACGTCGCGGAACTCGAACAAACGTTGAAAGACCCGCAGCAGCAAGCCCGGTTTGTGGAGGGGAAACCGCCGGGTCGTCGTGGTGGCACGCGTGATTGACGCCTGTCCGCCGACACCCGACAATCACGAATTCGACAACGGCATTGTGGATCGAGTTCGCCCCACCGGCGGAGCGGGTCGGCCCCGTTCCCGGCCGAAAAGGGAATGGCATGGATCAGGCGGGAGTCTGTTGGAGCCGGCAGGTGCTGTGCGCCGCCGTGACCGCCGCCCTGCTGGGACTTTCCGGCTGCGGTTATCAGGTCTACGAGCGACGTTTGGAAGAAACTCGCAAATACTTCTCCTATCTGGAAAAGCTCGACGCGAATTTGGGGCCCGCTTATCGGGACGGTTCGATCGAGGAATTGCGCCCTCCGCTGGGGTTTCGCTTCGTGCCCCCTCCCGCGCCCGTCAAGAATGAACTCGGCGAACTCGAGGAGCCGGTTGTGGACCCCCGGCAACCGAATTATCTGTTGATTGAGTTTCCCGGCCTGATCGCCACCTGGGAAGCCGTGTTCGACATCATGACCGGCGAAGGGCGTGAACGCCGGCCGGGTTATTTGTATGCACTGTCGAACGCGGCGCTCTTGAACACCGATCCGGAGTTGGCCGCCGACTTCACGCGGTCGGTGCTCATTCAATTGGCCGACGCCTTGCGCATCCCCCAGCTCGACCCCGCCAGCGCCGTGCCCGAAGAATATCCCCGTGCCAAAACGTACACGGTACCGAACCGGTTTGAAGTCTATCGTTTCCCCGCCGATCAGATCTTCATCGACAACGTGCAACACACGGTGGAGGTGTATGCCCATCGGCAAAACGAAGTGCAGTTTCTGCTGGTCCTGATCTTGCCGGCCGGCATCGACTCGAACGTTCGGCTGTCGGAACGGATTCCGCTCATGCTCGAACGGCTGAAGGTCAGTCCCAAGAGGCAGGCACCCAAGAGAGCCGGATCGGCGGCCAGCGGACCGGCCGCACCCGTGGCGCCTCCTCCCACCACGGGCTTCTGATCGGCACACCTCCCGGTCATCCACCCTTCCCGGTCATCCACCCTGTGGCCCGTCCCGCTTTGGCCGCTCACCCGATGGCCGCTCACCCGATGGCCGTTCACCCGATGGCCGTTCACCCGATGGCCGTTAGCCGTTCAGCCGTTAGCCGTTTACCCGCTAGCCGTTTACCCGTTGGCCGTTCAGCCTTGGTCGTCCCTTGCGCGGGAGTCATCACGCCGCAGGGCGACCGTCTTGCTCACTTGGTTGGTGCTTTGTTCTGCTCCAGCAGTTTTCGAGTGTACGTTTCCCACGCTTTGCGATACTCGGCCGGGGCCACACTGCGCCGGCTGTCGACTTGTTCCACGCTGCGTTTGGGGACTTCGCCGGCGGCCCGCTTGGCCCCCGTTCGCCGCAGGTCGAGACTTTTCAACATCTCTTCGAACTGTAGCCGCCGCGCTTCCGCCTCGGGAGAATCGTCGGCATCCCTTTGCAACTGTTTGCCCAGCCGCTCGACAAACCGCCGCATTTCAGCTTCCGTCCAACCCAATTCCTCGAGTAACGCCGGATCGATGTCGCCCCGTTCGAGATTCTTTTGCAGTCGCTGGAGAATCAGCTCGGCCGCCTGGCGGTTGAACTCGGCGACGGCGGCATCCCCCTCGGGACTGGAGTCGGGATCGCCATGGCCTACTTGCGCTTCCGAGGGGCCAGTGTCTCCGGAAGCACTCCCCCCTTTGCCCACGGAACCGCTGGCACGGTCCCCCCTGCCCGGTTTCCCCTCTCCCCCCTCACCCGACGCCGCCTGGCCACGGCTACCCGCTTGGCCGCCTTGCGAGGCGCCTTCGGACGGTGTTCCGCCACCCCCCGGCTGATTGGAACCTGCTCCCTGCCCCTCCGACGACTTCTGACCGGCAGACCCTTTGGGCGCCTCATCGCTTGGGGAACTGTTGGCATCGTTCGCCGAAGGTGGTTGCGAGCCTCGTTCATTCGCGGCCTGCTCTTCCTGCGTGCCACGAGCCGGCGCTGGCGACGCTTCACCGGCTTTGGCTGGTGATGCTCCAGCCGCCGCGGCTTCCGGCTTCTCTTGCGACGGCTGCGCTCCCTCTTGAACCGAAGGGCTTTGGTTCCGCCCCGTGGATTCCGTCTTGCAGGCCCCGTCGGGAGACGCCGATGCTGGTGTGCCTGCCGGCCGTTCTCCCGGCAGGTTGTCACTGCCCGATTGCTGTCCGCCTGATTGCTGTCCGCCTGCTTGCTGACCGCCCGATTGCTGACCGCCCGCTTGCTGACCGCCCGATCGTTCACCTCCCGATTGCGAGTCGGCGGAGGGCTTGCCCGCTGGACTGGTGCCGTCGTTCGGTCCCCCTGGCTGATTTCCAGTTCGATTCGACTGCTGCCCGCCCGAGGGACTGGTCGCCGTCTTGGACGACGAGGGCGCGGCAGACGAGGACCCGGGACCGCGATCTCCGGCCCGGTCCACCGTCTGGCCAGGTCCCGCCTGTTGACCGCCGGCATTTCCGGAACGGGACTGTTGCGAACCACCTTGTTCGCCGGTTTGCGGCTGATCCGAGCGTTGCCCGTCCTTGCGGCCAGGCCCCATCCCGGGTTCGTCGGCGCCGCTGGGCTGACCTTCCGACCGCTGCGAGGCAGTTGGTGGCGGAGCTTTTTCCGAACCGGCCTGTCTGTCTGCCGCGGGTTCACCGGCCGCGGGATCGTCCGTCGCTGGTTTCTCCCCGGCTTGTGGAGCCGTTTTTCCCGGCTGGCTGGCCGTCGGCTCACTGTCGGGTGAGGCGGCCCCTTGTTCTGGCGTCCCTTTCGGCAGCGCTGGCTGCGAAGGAGGATCAGGGGCCTTGGACGTGTCGCCGGGGGGATGCTGCGCGGTGTCAGCCGGCGGTCGTTTGGTGGCCTCCGTCTGTTCAGGCTTGCGCAGTTGGCTCTCGGCAGTTTCCGAGCGCGGCTGGGCCGTGGAGGAATCGGTTGGTTTCGGCTGTTCAGGTTTGGCGGTCGTTTCCCTGCCGTTGATCGCGGAGGGCGAGGTTTCCGAGGGACGAGAACTCTCGGAACGCCGTTGCTGTCCCTCTGGCGGCGGTGCGGAATCGTCGGGTGACCTGACGGTGGCCTCGCCGCTCTTTTCCGGTTTCAGCGCGGGAGTCGGACGAAGCGGTTCACCACTTGGCGGCTCATTCCCTTCAGCACGAGTGGTCGGCGGCGCGGAGCCCCGTTCCTCAGGCTCTGACGCGGAAGATTGTCGGGTCGAATCGGGACGAGCGGGCTTTTCCGTCGGTCGAGGCGAGTCTGTTCCGTTTCGTGGCGCTTCGGCGTCGGAGGGCGGCGTTGGCGGCTGCCCTGTTCGCTCCGCGCCGGATGAACCCGGCTGGGGTGTCTTTGCCGCCGAGGATTTGGGAGTACCTGCCGAGCGATCGTCGGTGTTTTGCGCGGTTTGGCGCTGGTCCCCGAGGAGCTTGTCGTGCAGGCGGCGCAAGAGTTCCTGATCGTCTTCGCCGTCGGGACTCAGCGGTCGTTCCGATGTTCCCGCAGGAGACGTTTTCTCCGATCCGTCCGTTTCGGGCCTGCTTTCTCCTTGCGTTGGGGCGTTTGCGGGCGAGGCGGCGCGGGAAGTCGACTGCGGCTCTGGCGTGTCCGCGGTGCGGGCTGTTTCGCCGTGCTGCGTCGGATCATCGTCACGGCCGGCGCGGCGCTCGGCGGGAGGCCGGCTGGCTTCGGCTTCCTGTGGTCCCTCCACCGGCGGAGGGGCATCCGCCGCGGGTCGAGCGTTGTCGGCCGGCTGGGCCTCCGCCAGTTGCTGCTGACGTTGTTTGGCTTCCGTCAGTTGTTCCTGCGCCCGTTGGGGGGAAACGGGGGCTTCGATGCGAATCCGCACTGGCCGCGATTGACGGCGGTTGCGTCGCGGTTGGCGGTTGTCTTGCGCTTCGAGGTACAGTGCCAGTTCGTCCCCCGGCCGGAGATTGAGTGGTGCCAACGCCAGATCGTATTCGACACGCGTCGATGGCTTGCCTCCCGTGAATAAGGTGTCGCGAAAGAGGTTCTGTCCTTCCCGCTCGAGATGCAAGGTGACCGGGCCTAATTCGAAATCGGGATCGCGCGCATCAGCCAAGACCGGCACGATGGCGTTGGCCGGCACGGCGAGGTCCCCCTCGGGAGCAAGCAAGACGATTTCCGGCGGCTGGTCCTTCTGAATGTCGTATTGATAGACCAGCGGCGCGGGATCCTTGCGACCGTCGGCCGTTTCGCACTGGAGGCGATAGTACCGTGGAAAGGTGCCGTTGGCTCGAAATTGCAGCGTCCAGGTCGCCTCGAGTTGCGTTCCTTCCGTCACGCGCACTCGTTCTTCTTCTCCGGTCGGCTTGCCCTGCGGCTCATCCAGAAATTGCAGCACGGCCGCGTGCACCGGCATGTTGGCCGCGGCCGTGATTTCCACCCGGGAACCTTCCCACGCCGAAAAATTGCCTCCGGCCACTGTTTCTTCCGGAAGCCGCGTGTAGGGTGGCGCGACGATTCTTACCTGCTGGACCTTGGCCGACGGCGGATGCTCGATTTCCACTCGGTAATCCCGCGACACGGCGTCGCCGGCCACGATCCGGTAATGCAGGCTGCGCAACAATCCCTGCCCCGGTTCGCCCGTCAGCAAGCCGCGATAGCGCGTGCTCCCTTCCAGGGTCGGCTTGAGGGACAAGGGTTCGTCCTGGAATTTCAGGTCATCGGTGGTGTAGAGCAGTTTGACTTCGGGAGGAATCACCCCGCCCAGTTCCACTGTCACTTCCAACACGCTGCGGGACAGCACTCGGGCGTCGCCCGGCTGCACCTCCCGGATCTCGGTGCGAGTGGGGACGGGCACATCGGTCAAGGGCAGCACCCGCCACAACGAAGGCCCCACGTTCTTCGGCGAAAGCACCGAATACAGGCAGAACAGGGCCACCGTCGCCAACAAGGCATACCCCGAACGCAGCAACGGCCGATGGTCGATCGCCTGACCCACATCGATCTTGGTGAGTTGAACGGCTGCTTGCCGCTCGATGGCCCGCAACACCGCCGGATCCACCGGCCGTTTGGCCCGCTGCAAATCAACCCAATTCAACAAATTGCTGCGAAACGCCGGCTCCGAGCGCTCCACTTCCTGGGCGGCGAACAGCCCCGTCACCGAGCGAAACCACGGCCAGAACAGCTTGCAGCTCAACCACACCAGCAGGCCGGCCAGCCACAACACCAAACCGACCCATCGGGCCCAAGCGGGGATGCCGCCCGGCACCAGCCAGTGATCGCAAATCACAAACAACAACAGGTAGGCCAACGTCATCACCGCCGCCACCGTCGCCGCGGTCAGCAAGTCGGTGGATTTGATTTGCCGGCGGGCCTTCTGAAGCTGATAGTCGACATATTCGGCGAAATCGACATATTTTTCCGCCGACTTCTGTTCGGTTGCGGTGGCCATCACGCATACTCCTCGCCACGCGTTGCCGCCAGCGCCGTTGCGGCGAGCCAGCGATCGCAGCATCCATCCTAGCAGAAATCGACCGCAAAAGGGGCGCGGCTTCGCTTTGGTTGCCGTGTAAAAACCGGAGTTGTCGTGACCCTGGGGGGGCAGGCTCAAGTCAATCGCGGCGTGGCGCGGCCGTTCACGGCGGGAATCACCAGAATGCCGGGGACATCCACCGCCACTCCCTTCACGCTGATGGGAACCATCGGCCAGTCGCTGGCGGGGGTAATCACCTCCGCGCCGCGGTCAGTCACCAAAATGGTATCGCCCATCAATACCGGCCCCACCGAGGGATGCCAGAACACGGGCACGCCGGAAAACAGGCGGAATTCGCTGGTCGGCATCAGCGACACCGGACCGAATTCGTACTCCACGATGTCGGCCTGATCGGCCAGCCGCCATTCGTCCCCTGCTCCACACTTCTCATAAATGCGTTTGACGCGGTTCCAAACTTCGAACAACTCCCAACCGGCTTGCGAAAAGAACATGCCCGTGGCGCTGACCAGGGCCGCCCGTTCGTAGTCTTGGAGCAGTTCGGGGGGCGGGTCTCCGAACGAGAACGTGCGGGCCGCACCCACGTGCAACCCCTGATAGCGTCCCACGGCCAGAATGGTTCCGAATTTCTGCACCGGCTGTTCGGCAAAGGACCAGTGGCGAAAACGCCGGCCGCGTCCGTCTCCCAAGACCTGCAACCGCTCCGGCCAGACGCTGTGCTTGAGCAGCCGATGCGACAACTCGCCGGCGATCTCGGCCTCGGTCCGCCCGGGAACCAGCCCCCGCGCCGTGGCCTCCACCGCGTGCGCCACCAGCCGTCCCGCTGTCCGCAGCCGGGACATGTCGTACAGGCTCAGCGGCAGCCGCATGGCTTGTATGGGAAAACCCACGTCGACGGTTTGAGGAGTTGGAACATCGCTGGCAACTCTACGACCGCGGCACAAATCGGCAATCATCACACTCCGCGGCTCCGACCACGGCCGTTCCTTCAACTGAAAGCCCAATCCGGCGACATCGTGTTCAAAAATCAGCGGAGTATCCACGTTGTTGCACACGACCACGCGGGCGTCGGGCGTCACGAACAGGGACGGCAAACTGCCGCCGCGCACCGCGCCACCTCCCACGGTCAGCCAGGCATAGTTCACCGGGCATTGCAACAACAATGCGGAGTAGCCTTCCTTGCGCAGGAAGTCGGCAATCAGACCGTGGCGGCGAGCGACCTCCGTCACCCGCTCCAGGTCGATCGTGGCGAACTCGGCCGACGACAGTGGCGCCGAGTGCTCCAGAGTGGCCAGCGTCATTCGAACATCCCCTCGGGCCACAACTCCCGATCCGAGGCCTGCCGCACCAGCACCTTCGCCTGCCGCGTGCGGCCGTAACGACATCCGGACAGTCATCGGCCTTGAAACCGTAGGGCCGGCCGAACGAACCTCCCCAAGACCCGAACGCCACCTTTCCAGGGGGGTGTCCGTTGGCTTGTTGAATGACATGACAGGAATGACGACCACCATCGCCAAATTTGCACAAGCCAACCTCCCAAGCGTACAACAATCTCTCTCGCACGGCCAGCAAAAAATGCAACACCCCAGCGGCGGAAACTGTCCGCCGGAGCCCGGCGGATTTGACACGCCGGCCGCGATGGCCCACCATGAGCCACCAGCCCACTTGCCGCTCCGATCGCGACCACTGAACGCCCAACACCGCCGGTCAACCCCTACCGCCGGTCACAGCCATGTCCGCGATCGCACAGCGGGACCGATTGCGGAGGCGATCGCGTGATGTTCTTCTGGCGGGAGCAGCACCGTAAGCGCAGGCGGCGGCAACTCTGCGCGCAACTTCTGGCTCGTTTGTGGTCTGCCGGCCGGCTCGCGCTCCCCCCGCCTCCGGAAGTCCCGCACGCTGCTCCCTCCCGTTCTTCCCCAGCGCGTCCCCGCCTGTGCTTCATTCATCCGCGGGGACTGTGCCTCGAAGTCGAATTGAAACGGCTGATCACGCTGATCGGCAGCGGCGCCGACTGCGACATCCGGTTTGTGAATGCCGGTCTCGACCGCCGACATTTCGCCTTCCTGGCCCTCCCCGACGGTCTGTTCGGCATCGATTTGCACCGTGCGCAAGCCGACCCCGCGGCCACCGCGGGCGGCTGGTGGACGTCGCAGTCGTCAGCACGTCTCGAACGAATTCGCCTGCGGGCCAAACTGCCCGATTTCTTGCCGCTCGCCGCCGCCGACATCCCCTCGCCGCTCGACTTGCTGCTGACCTGGAGCACCCACGGCCAGCGGCAGATGTTCCCCTTGGCGTCACGGATCACGCTGCTGGGAGCCGGCAAGTGGTGCGGTCTGCGACTGGCGGACCCCGCCTTGGCCCCCGTTCAAGCCGCGTTGGTCCGCACGCCCCATTCCCTCACGCTCGTCCACCTCGCCGACAATTCCTGGACCCGTTGTCGAGGCCGCCCGATCGCCGCGATCCAGCTCGACCCGGGAGACGAATTCGAACTCGGCCGCACGACTTTCCAGCTCGCCTCCCATTGGAACGAGCCAGTGGCACGGACCGTCCCCGAACTCCCGATCGCGCAAGACTGGCGAGAAACTCTGGCGCACTGGACGAAGACTGTCGCCACCTCCGACGCCGAACGGTACGCCTTGGCCGGCGTGCTCGCCCAACTGGCGCATCACTTGCACGACCAGGCCGCTCCCGTCGAACAGCAGCCACGCCAAAACTCTGACGCCGAACAGCTCCTCTGAGCCTCGCCCCAGCCACCCAGCCGCGACCATCCCTCGGACACACGGGCACGCCTTGGCGCGAGAGTATGCAACCGCCCGGAACACCGGTAAAATACGCTCCCAGGGCGATTAGCTCAGTTGGTTAGAGCGCCATCCTTACAAGGTGGATGTCACAGGTTCGAGTCCTGTATCGCCCAACTCTTGAGGAGTCTCCCTGAGAATCAGGGATGTTTTGATCTTCGGGCGTGAGGTGCCCGTCGAGGGGGGACTGCCGAGCGCGCTGTCTGGCGCGTTCCCGTCGCGGCAACCTGCCCGGTGCGGCGACGCCGGCACCTGCCCCGCGCCTTCCCTGACCGGCGCGGACGTTCGCTGGAGGGCCGTCGGGCGTCACGACCAGCACGGAGCGTGACACGGCCGCGGCCGCGCCGCGTGATTGCGTGCGCTTGTGGCTGGGCCGTTTGCTGGAGGCCTTGGTCGATCCGCATCCCCGGCCCAACGGAGAGGTTTCAGTGCCCTCTTCGTTGGGCAGGGAGATGCAACCCCTGGTTCGCGTACCCGCCATTCGCTTTCCAAGCAAGTTTCAGTGCCCTCTTCGTTGGGCAGGGAGATGCAACGCCAAGCCGAAGCGTGGCGGTCGCCGCAAGGCGAGTTTCAGTGCCCTCTTCGTTGGGCAGGGAGATGCAACGGAAGTGACCCCGGCCCTGCCTGAGCCGAAGGCTGGTTTCAGTGCCCTCTTCGTTGGGCAGGGAGATGCAACGGGGCCAAGGTTGGCCCCGTGGAAGGAAGCATGGATGTTTCAGTGCCCTCTTCGTTGGGCAGGGAGATGCAACCCCTGGTTCGCGTACCCGCCATTCGCTTTCCAAGCAAGTTTCAGTGCCCTCTTCGTTGGGCAGGGAGATGCAACGTCGAGGGGGACGCTGCGCGCGTCCGTCAGCCAGGCGTCCTGTTTCAGTGCCCTCTTCGTTGGGCAGGGAGATGCAACGTTGGGCGCAACCGTTGGAGTCTCTGCGGTTGGCCTCAGCTGTTTCAGTGCCCTCTTCGTTGGGCAGGGAGATGCAACCCGAAGGAGTAAACAATGCCTGCCGACACTGGTTAGTTTCAGTGCCCTCTTCGTTGGGCAGGGAGATGCAACTTGTCGATGTCGGGTCGCTTGGTGTGAAGTTCTGGGTTTCAGTGCCCTCTTCGTTGGGCAGGGAGATGCAACCAAAGCGGCCGCCTCGTGACCGATGCGCACGCGGCCATGTTTCAGTGCCCTCTTCGTTGGGCAGGGAGATGCAACCGCGAACGCCGCGTCACCGGCCAGCTCCTCGTCGGGTTTCAGTGCCCTCTTCGTTGGGCAGGGAGATGCAACGCATCGTCAAGGCGTTGGAACTCACTGGCTATCTCTGTTTCAGTGCCCTCTTCGTTGGGCAGGGAGATGCAACCCTTGAGCAGGCGTTGGCCTGTGCCCTATGGGCGCGTTTCAGTGCCCTCTTCGTTGGGCAGGGAGATGCAACCTTTGAGCGGCTGCACATGTCGGCGGAGCAGTACATGTTGTTTCAGTGCCCTCTTCGTTGGGCAGGGAGATGCAACGGGACGCCGGCGAATCGCGTCCAAAAGGAACAGACGGTTTCAGTGCCCTCTTCGTTGGGCAGGGAGATGCAACGCACCGTGATCGTGCGCGTCGCGGCGAGGCATCCGTGATGTTTCAGTGCCCTCTTCGTTGGGCAGGGAGATGCAACCAGATGGTAGGGCGCGGCTTCCGCCTGCATCCGGGCGTTTCAGTGCCCTCTTCGTTGGGCAGGGAGATGCAACATGAGACATCGCTGGGCCGAGTGCTCGGCCGTGTGTACCTGAGTTTCAGTGCCCTCTTCGTTGGGCAGGGAGATGCAACCCTTGAGCAGGCGTTGGCCTGTGCCCTATGGGCGCGTTTCAGTGCCCTCTTCGTTGGGCAGGGAGATGCAACTTCTTGACCGCCACCCGGCGGTCGAGAAATGGTACGAAATGTTTCAGTGCCCTCTTCGTTGGGCAGGGAGATGCAACGCATGAAGGCTCCGCCGCGGATTCCAGTTGATTATGTTTCAGTGCCCTCTTCGTTGGGCAGGGAGATGCAACAGGAGAGTGGCCATGACAGAATTCGGTTGGGCTGCAGTTTCAGTGCCCTCTTCGTTGGGCAGGGAGATGCAACGGCGGCAGGTGCTGACTGATTCGGTCCAGTAGTTCGTGTTTCAGTGCCCTCTTCGTTGGGCAGGGAGATGCAACCCAAATCCGGCCAACAAGCTAAATCGACTGTTGGTAAGTTTCAGTGCCCTCTTCGTTGGGCAGGGAGATGCAACCTCTCGGCGACCCAATCGAATTGCGGTTGGTCCCCGTTTCAGTGCCCTCTTCGTTGGGCAGGGAGATGCAACGACGGAGGGCCGGATAGAGCTTCTCCAGCACCAGCATGTTTCAGTGCCCTCTTCGTTGGGCAGGGAGATGCAACTCTTGGGGGCAACCTTAGCGGTTGTCCTTAGCAGCTGTTTCAGTGCCCTCTTCGTTGGGCAGGGAGATGCAACGTTGGGCTGTGTGGACGACCGAAGCGCGACTGTTTCTGTTTCAGTGCCCTCTTCGTTGGGCAGGGAGATGCAACGAAAGGAGAAGCACGCATGACGACGGAATTCGGTTGTTTCAGTGCCCTCTTCGTTGGGCAGGGAGATGCAACTGCGGACTCATCTGCGAATGGGTGGACGCCGTGCTGTTGTTTCAGTGCCCTCTTCGTTGGGCAGGGAGATGCAACATCAGAACCGCTGCCATGCGGGAGAGGAGTCGCTGGGTTTCAGTGCCCTCTTCGTTGGGCAGGGAGATGCAACCGTGCTGCTCCAGGGTCTGCAGGCCGCGAATCTGGGGTTTCAGTGCCCTCTTCGTTGGGCAGGGAGATGCAACGCCGCGGCGTCGAGCGGGTAGTCCGTCGCTGTCCGTTTCAGTGCCCTCTTCGTTGGGCAGGGAGATGCAACTGAGCAGTGCCCAGCACTTCTCGCAAAAACAATTCCCGGTTTCAGTGCCCTCTTCGTTGGGCAGGGAGATGCAACGTGGCGGGTCTCCCCCCGCCCAAAAACAGTACTTAGGAGTTTCAGTGCCCTCTTCGTTGGGCAGGGAGATGCAACTAGTCCAGTACGACCTTGGCTTTTTCCTGTTCGTCGCGCGTTTCAGTGCCCTCTTCGTTGGGCAGGGAGATGCAACAACTGCAGGTGCGACTCGAACGCGACCGTGAGCTTGGTTTCAGTGCCCTCTTCGTTGGGCAGGGAGATGCAACCCGCCGAAAATGGCCATCCTGCGGGAGGAACTCATGTTTCAGTGCCCTCTTCGTTGGGCAGGGAGATGCAACTTGACTATGCCCCCTCGCCGTGTTCGCAATTACCGTCCGTTTCAGTGCCCTCTTCGTTGGGCAGGGAGATGCAACATATCTCTACGTTGATGACGCTGATGGAAGAACCGTTTCAGTGCCCTCTTCGTTGGGCAGGGAGATGCAACGGAGAAGCGCGTCGTGACAGTGCCGGTGATGTTCGTGTGTTTCAGTGCCCTCTTCGTTGGGCAGGGAGATGCAACAGAAGCCGCTTGTAGGAGGGCTAGGGCCTTGTCGAGTGTTTCAGTGCCCTCTTCGTTGGGCAGGGAGATGCAACGAAGACTCCATCCGCGACGCCATCGGGTACATGATCCTTGTTTCAGTGCCCTCTTCGTTGGGCAGGGAGATGCAACGAGACTGTCGACCCCGCGTGCTAGCAGACACGCAGCGGTTTCAGTGCCCTCTTCGTTGGGCAGGGAGATGCAACCAGAGTATATCATTCCGTTCTGGGATGCTCTGCGGCAGTTTCAGTGCCCTCTTCGTTGGGCAGGGAGATGCAACTGCTTGTCGCCTTCACCCCAGAGACCCCGGCACTATTAGTTTCAGTGCCCTCTTCGTTGGGCAGGGAGATGCAACACGCAGACGCCCGACAATCTTGCGAAGGAAATTGTGGTTTCAGTGCCCTCTTCGTTGGGCAGGGAGATGCAACCAGAGACATTCCCTTTGCCGTCATTGCTCATTGCCGTTTCAGTGCCCTCTTCGTTGGGCAGGGAGATGCAACACCCTTGAAGCCGGGGACCGCTGACGCTCTTTGGGTTTCAGTGCCCTCTTCGTTGGGCAGGGAGATGCAACGTGC
>Ga0073932_1002861_pt1 | contig 25119 bp, 35 predicted proteins | sample DewCreD2012metaG_FD_76967 | JGI IMG/M metagenome (GOLD analysis project Ga0073932, IMG submission 76967) | Hot spring sediment bacterial and archeal communities from British Columbia, Canada, to study Microbial Dark Matter (Phase II) - Dewar... ...
GTCGCAACGGGGAAAACCGCCGACTTCAGTCGGGGGATATCCGGAACCTGCGCCTTCGGCGCATACTAAAGTCTTCGCCTAAAGGCGAGGGTTTTTCTCCCATTCCCCGAGTGGGACAATAATACGGGCTATCTTAATGACATCCTTTGAGAAACCGGTCTATGCTCAAAAGCATCCTGATTTTCGTCTCCAGATTTGATCCTGCTTTGAGTCGGAATATGTCGAAGTGTACCGGGGGCTTGGGGGCGTAGCCCCCAAAGTTACGGGCTTTGGAGAATTATCCGGTTAGGGTTCAGAGTTGCGCGCTGAGATTTGAGAGAACCCCCTTGTGTTTCCATGCCAAGCTTGCCTGAGTAGCGCTTGACAATGTTCCCGCCTATTAATATGATACTTCCTCCTAGGCGCTGCCCCGCATGGAAGCGCGCCGCAATCCAATAAAGCGATGCATAACAAGCCCTTAGCCTCAAAAAAAAGGGCTTGGACGGGCGGAGCCTATCTCTCTTTTCAGACCAGCTCCCAGGCCCCCAGGAAACTCTTTCACCTGCTCCCGACCGAACAGACCAGACAGACGAATTTACCCAATTCAGGTCAAACCACTTTTGGGTAAATTTACCCAATTTCGGTCAAACCTGTTTTGGGTAAAATGCGGCCTCTTGCCTGGAGCTCTTTGCTCAGTGCCCTCAAAACGGTCCAGACCGAATAGACCGAATAGACGGAATCGACCGAACAGACTGAGTAGACCAAATAGACTGAACAGACCAGATAGACCGAATAGACGAGATAGGGTTTATCCCCTCGCGGGTTTTGGGGTTTTAGAATTGCCCTGTTTTGCGGGCGCATACAAAATGCTCCCCTACGAAACCCAAAATGCAACACATTGAAATCACAAGGTTGTTGTAGGGGAGGGGTTTATCCCCTCCCGGGGGTTTGGTTTACGCCATTCCACGTGCTCCCGACCGAACAGACTGAACAGACCGAATAGACTAGATAGACGAAATAGACCGAACAGACGAAACAGACGGAACAGACGATCTAGACCCAACAGACGGAACAGACTGAATAGACCAGATAGACCGAACAGACTGAATGAACGTTGAGACCTGACCCCTAACTGCGCGGATTTGACCCGGTGGTGAAGCAAAGTTATGCTTAGGCGATCGAAGTATCACAGGATTCGGATCACCCAAGCGGAGTTACATCCCCACCTGCAGGCGCGGATGCAACAACGTGGCATTACCCTGGAGGAGATCGAACAGACCTGGAACGACGGTTGGGAAGCCACTGATGCTAAGTCCGGCACATTGGGGAGGGTGATGGTCTTCCGATATGAAGCGGAATGGGAGGGAAGAGTTCTACCAAGAGAAAGAGGTGACGGTCTACTGCGGAGTGACCGATGAGAAGCTTGTCTTGTTGACGGCCAAGGCGCGGTATGGGCAAGGTTTTCCAAGGGGGTAATGGGAACATGAAGATCGAATACGATTCGGTTCGGGATTTATTGTATATATGGTTTGGTCTTCCGGGGGAGAAGGCGGCGAAGACTGAGACCGTGGTGCCCGGCGTACACTTTGATTTCGATAGAGAGGGGCGTTTGCTGGGCATTGAAGTTCTGGATGCCTCAGAGGTGTTGCGGCACAAAGTTCAGTTCGAGGTCGAACTGGCGCCTCCCTCCGCGAAGGCGGCTCCTGCCTGACGTAATCAATAGGCATCGTCAGAGTCCCTCGCCCGGCTGTTCCCTACTGAATAGACCGAATAGACAAGCTTTCGATTCCAGATTTTCCCGACGGAATAGACGCAATAGACTAGATAGACTCAACAGACCAAATAGACCGAATAGACTAAATAGACTTAACAGACCAAACACGAGGTGTGTGATGGAGAAACTAGACCGCATCACCGTTGATCCTGGGATTTGCCTGGGGCAGCCGACGGTTCGCGGCACCCGGATCACCGTGAGCGTCATCCTCAAGATGCTGGCCGGAGGCAAGACCGTACAAGACGTGCTGGAGGCTTATCCAGAGCTCCATCGGGAGGATGTATACCAGGCCATTAAATACGCGGCCTGGGTCGTTTCCGATCAGTTCCATTTGTTGCCTGTGCCTGCTCGAGGGTGAGTTCCCTGACTCCCATGCGCTTGCTGGCCGACATGAACATCTCGCCCAAGACGGTTGATGCTTTGCAACAGCAAGGCTGGGATATCATTCGGGTTTCAGAGGTGCTGGCTACGGATGCATCTGATGAGGAGATCTTGGGATTTGCCCGTGAGCAGGGCAGGGTTGTCATCACCCAGGATTTGGATTTCTCGGCATTGTTGGCGCTCGGTGGTCATGATAGACCCAGCTTGATTACCCTGCGACTGGCCATATCAGATCCGGAGACGGTCACTCGTAAATTGCTTGATGTGCTTCCCAGTCTGGAAAAGGTGCTCCGGAAGGGCGGCGTTGTCACTGTAGACGATGTGGCGGTGCGCATTCGCAGGTTGCCGATCGGGTAGTTGTTTTTCATCCCTTACTTTCGATTCATGGGGCGCATCGGCGGCATCGGCGTTGCCGGCCATACTCCCCCTAGCCCCCTGAACTGACTATCCAGAGGGAACAGACCATCTAGACCAGATTGCGGTTCCAGATTCTCCTGACTGAACAGACCGAATAGACCGAACAGACCAGCTTTCGATTCCAGATTTTCCCGACGCAATAGACGGAATAGACTAGATAGACTGAACAGACCAAATAGACCGAACAGACTTAATGGACGGAATAGACCGAATGGACCGAATAGACGAAATAGACTAAATAGACCAGAAAGGACGGTGTGTGTGATGTTGATGGAATATACCCAGAAGGCTTTGGAAGCAGCGGAGTACAAGAAACTTGAGGACGGTACCTGGTTCGCCGAGATTCCGGGGTTCGAAGGCGTTTGGGCGAACGGCAAGAAGGTAGAGGAGTGCAGGCGGGAGCTTGTGGAGGTGCTGGAGGAATGGATCATGCTTAAGCTCAGGGATGGAGACCCCCTGCCTGTTCTGTCCGGCCTGGAACTGAAGGTCCAAGAGGTGGCCATCAGGTAAATGGCACCTGGTATTTCACGCAGAGAGCTCATCAGGAAGTTCCGAGCCCTGGGCTACTCGGGCCCGTTCTCTGGAGGTCGGCATCAGTTCATGAAGAGGGGCAGGATGAAGATCCGTATCCCGAATCCTCACGGAAATAGTGAGATCAGCGGGAGTCTTGTGAAAGAAATCCTGCGCCAGGCCGGTATCTCAGAGGATGATTGGGAACGGGCGTAGAGGGAACAGGGCCTCCCGTGAGGCTTGTGCAGCCCTCTGTTTCCCTTTGCTTGGTACCTTTTCATCCTGCGCCCTGGGCATTATGGTTGCAGCAAGTCGCGCATAAGCGATGAAGGAATCCATCAAGTCGAAGGAGTTAATGGACAATGTCCTTGCCATTTCTTGCCGCACAGACCATCCCGCCGCCCCCGACCAAACAGACCAGCTTTCGATTCCCGCTTTTCCCGACTGAACAGACTGAACAGACGAGACAGACCAAACAGACCAGATAGACTGAACAGACCGAACAGACCGAATAGACGAGATAGACCATACAGACGAAATAGACCGAATAGACGATATTGACGGAATAGACCAAATAGACCGAACAGACCAAACAGACTGATCGGTTTGTAAGGAACAGGCCTCTGCGCGCACCGGAGGCTGGCCTCATCCGGATCCGGTTGCATGCGAGACGTTGGACCGGCTAATTTCCGGCGAACGTGCCGGGCATTTGTGGAGGAGACCCAGTCCCCGGGTTCGCACAGCCGGATGGGGAAGGCTGGTTACGAGTTTCAGGATTCGTGCTATCATTGAATAAAAAGGCTCCGACAGTTCCTTAAAGAAGAAAGGTGATGCGACAGGTGAACGCTTTGAGGATCGAACTCTCACCGGATCTGCGTGATGCCTTACGTGTTCCCCTCGAGGAGCAGGAGGAGCGCTTGCGTCGCGAGCTGGCCGTTCGTCTGTATCAGAAGGGGCTTCTTTCCTTCGGTAAGGCTCGTCAGCTGGCCGGATTTTCAAAATGGGCCTTTCATGAACTGCTGGCGGCCGAGGGTATCGTGCGCCATTACGATGCGGAAGAACTGCAGGCAGATTTGGCAACCCTCGAGACCTTGGGATGAAGGTCATTTCGGATTCCTCGGTCCTGATAGCCCTGAGCAGTATTGGCCAGCTTTCCTTGCTGCAAAAGCGTTTTCCTCAAGGCGTCATGATTCCCGAGGCGGTCTGGCGTGAGGTTGTGGAGGCCGGAGGCGACCGCCCGGGTGCAGGTGAAATAAGGGCAGCGGTTTGGATTCAGCGCCGGGCGGTGTAAGATAGGGACTACGTCAGACTCCTGGCCGCCGAACTCGACGAGGGCGAGGCGGAAGTGATCGGGCTGGCGCGCCAGGAGGGGGCGGATGTGGTTCTTTTGGACGAGAAGGAATCTCGACGGATGGCAGGGCGCCTGGGGTTGCGTGTGTTGGGAACGGTGGGCTTGCTGGTGTGGGCCAAACGAAATGGGTTGATCGCTAGCCTGGATGCACAACTGAAAGTCTTGCAGGAGCAAGGCGGCTTCCGCTTGAGCCGGGAGCTTTGCCTCGAGGCACTCGCCCAGGTGGGCGAGGAGCCTGGCGCGTTTTCGAGGACCTAGTAAGGAGTCGAGACCCCGATGCTTCCAGGATCAGTTGGGGAAGTGTCCTAATTCGAACCCGGCGGGCCGGCATCCGGGCGTTTGACCAATATGCCATCTAATAACTACATGCCTGTGGATCCCCGAGCTCGACAGGGCAGCTTAACCAGCCGTCTTTGAAGGCCCATAAACTCTTGTTCTGAGATAAGGCGGTTTGCAGGGGGGACCCGAGGTGGCCGAGATCTTTTGTTCGTTCCATTTGCTCTGACGACCATCCCGCCGTTCCCGACGGAACAGACCAAATAGACCGAACAGACGGAACAGACTAGATCTCGGTTCCAGATTTCCCCGACTGAACAGACCGAACAGACCAAATAGACCAAACAGACCAGATAGACCGAATAGACCAGACAGACGGAATAGACGGAACAGACCAGATAGACCGAACAGACCAATAAACCAGCCACGGGAGGGCCAAATGCGCAAGTCCATAGCGCTGGAACTTGAGCCGGAGGTCATCATAGAGGCCGTCAAGAAGATGAAGAAGCGGCAGCGCGAAGCGTTCCTCGAAGATCTTCTTGCATCCACGTCACCGGATTACTTGGCCAGCATCAGGGAGTCGAGGGCTGATTACAGGGCGGGACGGGTCTTCGAACACGAAGAGGTCTTTGGGTCTTGAGGTTTCGCCTCATTTACACCCGCAGGGCGGCAAAGGACATCGCCAGGCTGGATCCGCGCGCACGGAAGAGGATCGGGATGGCGCTTGCGAGGTACCGTGACAACCCATTCGATCATCTGGAGAAGATATCCGATCCAGAACTCGGGTCTTATCGCCTCAGGGTGGGCGACTACCGGGTGATAGTGGACATCGAAGGAGAGGACATGGTGGTGCTGAGGGTAGGCCACAGGCGGGAGATTTACAGGAGATGAGAGGGCCGATGCTCTTGGCTCGGGCGTTGATTGAGACCGCCATGTTCCAAGCTGTCGCTGCTGACTCCCCGCCTCCCCGACCAAACATACCGAACAGACCAAATAGACTGAACAGACGATACAGACCATGAAACTCTCCCGTTTCGAGGACCTCCAGTGCTGGCAGGAGGCGCGGGCCCTCACCCAGATGGTCTATGCTGCCACCCGCGCCGCTGCGTTCAGGAAGGACCTTCGCCTCTCGGGCCAGATTCAGGCGGCCTCCGCCTCTGTCATGGCGAACATAGCGGAGGGGTTTATGCGGCATTCGGACAGGGAGTTCATCCAGTTCCTGTTCATGGCCATGTCCTCGACGGCGGAGGTTCAGAGCCACCTTCACGTGGCCCTGGACCAGGGCTATATCCAGGAGGGGGGCTTCGATGGGCTCTATGAGCAGACCGGCAAGACAGCCATGATCATCTCGGGCCTGATCAAGTACCTCCGCTCCACCCCGACCCCCCGGACCAAACAGACCAGATAGACGGAACAGACCAGCCAGACGCAACAGACGGAATAGACCAGACAGACCGAACAGACGGAACAGACAGAACAGACCAAATAGACGGAACAGACAGAAGAGACCAAATAGACCGAATACACTATATAGACTAGATAGACTGAACAGACCATACCGACGGAGGTAGTGAATTCATGAGCAAGCTTTTCAAGATCCCTTTGGTTTTGGAACCTCAAAAAGAAGGGGGATGGACCGTAACAAGTCCCGTTCTTCCAGAGCTGGTAACAGAGGTTGATGATCTTAAGTTGCTTGATGAAGTTCTCAGGGATGCATTGACTGCAGTAGTCGAGCTCTACGAAGATATGGGCAAGGAGTTTCCTTCCAGCTTATTGGCAGATGGATTGAAGTCTCCTGTGTGGTTTGAATCGCTCATTTCTGCTTAACGATGAACTACAAGGAATTGGCCAGAAGGCTTCGAGCTCTCGGCTGTCATGAAGTCCCTCGTAGAGGTAGTGGATCACATCGAAAATGGCTCAATCCCGCAACGGGAAGAGGCGCTGTAATCCCGGATTGGGGAAACAGGGATCTTAAACAAGGTACGATAAGAGGGATATTGAGGCAATTGGGGATAGATATCGGCTCCTTCGAAGAGGTATAGACTTCACTTTTTAGATCCAGTCCCAACTCGGCAAATCATGGAAACACAAAATGCTCCGGGCTCAGCATTGATTTAGACCATCCCGCCGCCCCCGATGAAATAGACCGAACAGACCAGCCGTAGGGGAGGGGTTTATCCCCTCCCGTAAGGTCTGGGTTTAGGTTTTTGGTTTTCCCCGTTTTTCGGGCTCCCGACCGAACAGACCAGATAGACTAGATCTCGGTTCCAGATTTTCCCGACGGAACAGACCAAATAGACCAAATAGACCGAATAGACTGAACAGACCAGATGAATGTGCGGCATCGCAGGCATCCTCAACCACAGTGCTCCTGGCGGCCCTAAGGACGCGGAGACCCTGGGCCGCATGACCTCCCGCATGGCCCCCCGCGGCCCAGACGGCCAGGGGCTGTGGCACTCCCCCGAGGGCCGCGTGTCCCTCGGCCACCGCCGCCTGGCCATTATCGATCTCTCCCCGGCCGGGGCCCAGCCCATGGCGGACCCCGAGACCGGAAACGTGATCGTCTTCAACGGGGAGATCTACAACTACCGGGAGCTCAGGGCGGGGCTGGAGTCCGCGGGCTCTCGCTTCCGCTCAGCCTCCGACACCGAGGTCCTGCTCCATCTCTATCGCCGGGAGGGCCCCTCCATGCTCCCGCGCCTGCGTGGCATGTACGCCTTCGCCATCTGGGAGGAGGCCCGCAAAAGGCTCTTTCTGGCCCGCGACCCCTTCGGCATCAAGCCCCTCTACCTCGCCGAAGACGGTAAGACCTTGCGCTTCGCCTCGCAGGTAAAGGCCCTCCTCGCCGGGGGCGGGCTGGACACCTCCCCCGAGCCCGCAGGCCATGTGGGCTTTTTTCTGTGGGGCCACGTCCCAGAGCCCTTCACCCTTTACAGGGGGATCCGCGCCCTGCCCGCAGGGACTTGGCTCCGGGTGGGGCTGGACGGCCGGCAGGAAAGTGGGAGGCACTTCCATCTGGCCTCCGAGCTGGGAGAGCCCGCCTTGGATCACCCGCCCCGCTCGCCGGGCGAGGCCAGGGAGCTTCTTGCGGCCGCCCTGCGGGAGAGCGTGCGCCACCACCTGGTGGCGGATGTGCCGGTGGGGGTCTTTCTCTCCTCCGGGAAGGACTCCTCGACCCTGGCCGCCCTTGCGGCCGAGGCAGGGCAGGGTCCTGTGCGCAGCTTCACCCTCGGCTTTCGCGAGTTCATCGGGACGCCCCAAGACGAGGTCCCCCTGGCAGAATCGGTCGCCCGCGTGTACGGGACAAACCACGAGACCCGCTGGGTGGGAAGGGAGGATTTCGAAGCGGACCTCGGCCGCCTCCTGGATGCCATGGACCAGCCCTCCATAGACGGGGTCAACACCTACTTTGTGGCCAAGGCAGCCGGCGAGGCCGGCCTCAAGGTGGCCCTCTCAGGCCTCGGGGGGGACGAGATCTTCGCGGGCTATCCGGGCTTCAGGGAGATCCCTTTGCTCGCCCGGTGGCTTCGCCCGGCGGCCCTCTTCCCGGGGTTGGGCCGTGGCGTTCGGCGTCTCGCCTCGCCCGTGATCGGCCGCTTCTTTTCGCCCAAATACGCGGGGCTCCTGGAGTACGGCGGGCGGTGGGCGGGGGCCTACCTCCTTCGCCGGAGCCTCTTCATGCCCTGGGAACTGCCGGGGCTGCTCGAGCCGGATTTCGTGCGGGAGGGCTGGGAGCGGCTCCAGACGCTTCAGGCCCTCGGGGGGACCCTGGACGGGGTCGGCCCGGACAGGCTCAAGGTGACGGCCCTGGAGGCCTCCTGGTACATGCGAAACCAGCTCCTTCGCGACACCGACTGGGCGAGCATGGCCCATTCCCTGGAGGTGCGCGTCCCGCTTGTGGACGTGCCCCTTTTGCGCACCGTGGCGGCCCTTGTGCACGCGGGCTTCCCGGTGGGCAAGGCCCAGATGTGCGCGACGCCTCGAAGGCCGCTTCCCCGGGAGGTGCTCCAGCGCCCCAAGACCGGCTTTTCGGTCCCGGTGCGCGAGTGGCTGATGGAAGCCTCGCCGGAGGCCCTCCGCCACCGTGGCCTTCGGGGGTGGGCTAAGTACATCTTGGTGGAAACCCAAAAATGGATCCAAGCTCTAGGTACTTCGCCTGCCGACAACATCGGCCTAGAGTAGTTCTCATTTACCGCCAGCCAAGGGTCGGTGCGTACAGCATAGAGAACATCTTCAGAGCAATTGGCAGGGAATTGCGAAAAGAGGTGGAACTTATTGAATACGAGCTTGGTCCGCGCAGCAAACTGCTGCGTGACATCATCAACCTTCGCGGTCTGCAGGCTGATATTTACCACGTCACGGGCGATGTTAATTACCTGGTGCCCTTGTTACCTTGCAAAAAAACCGTGCTGACGATTCACGATATTGGTCACTATCTATTCGGTCTGAGCGGCATCAAGCGCTGGCTCTACAAATGGATGTGGCTCATCCTGCCCATGCGGACGGCGGCAGCAATCACCACGGTTTCCGATGCCACGCGGAAAAACATTCTCGCCTATCTGCCCATTCAACCTGACCGGCTGCAAACCATTGACAACTGTTACAGTACCCTTTTTTCTCCGGTTCCACGCCCTTTCAATGAAACCTGCCCCGTGATTCTCCAAGTAGGAACCAAACCCTACAAAAACGTCCCCCGTCTAGTTCAGGCCTTGAAGGGAATACCCTGCAAGCTGGTGTTGATCGGCGAAGTCGATGAAGCGATCGAGTCCCAATTGCTGGCCTGTAAAGTCGATTACGAGTCACGCACCAACCTGAGTGACGAGCAAATTGTACAAGCGTATGTGGATTCTGATCTCGTAAGTTTTGTATCCATCGGCGAAGGTTTCGGTATGCCAATAATCGAGGCCCAAGCGTGCGGTCGACCCGTGGTTACATCCGATGAGCCACCTATGTCCGATGTGGCTGGTGTGGGGGCGTGTCTGGCATCCGCTTCCAGTGTGGAAAGCATACGATCCGCCATCCTGAGACTCATACATGACCCCGTTTATCGGGAACAGGTCATACAAGCGGGCCTGGAGAATGCCAAACGCTATTCGGCAGCGAGCATTGCCGAACGTTATTTTAACTTGTACAAGAGAATAATCAGCAAATGAAAACGAAACCCCCCATCACCGTCACCCGGCCCTATCTTCCCCCACTCCAGGAATTTATCCCTTATCTGGAGAAAATCTGGGGCAGCAAATGGCTGACCAATAATAGCGCCTTCCATCAAGAGCTGGAAAAGGCGCTGTGTGAGTATCTAGGTGTCGAACATCTGGCCCTTTTTTGCAACGGCACGATAGCCCTCATCACCGCCCTTCAGTCACTGCGGATCACCGGGGAAGTGATCACAACACCCTATTCTTTTGTTGCTACCACCCACTCCTTGTTCTGGAACAACATCCAGCCGGTTTTTGTTGACATCGACCCAAAAACTATGAATCTCGATCCTGAAAAGATCGAAGCTGCCATTACGCCTCGAACAACGGCGATAATGCCGGTCCACTGTTATGGCCTCCCCTGCGACGTGGAAAGCATACAGCGCATCGCCGAGATCTACGGTCTCAAGGTGATCTACGATGCCGCCCATGCTTTCGGAGTGCGTTACAAAGGGCAAACCTTGCTTAAGTATGGGGATCTTTCAGTGTTGAGTTTTCACGCGACCAAAGTGTTTACCACCATGGAAGGCGGCGCCATCGTCTGCCCGGACGCCAAAACCAAGGAACGCATCGATTACCTGAAGAATTTCGGCATCGCCGATGAGGTGACCGTCGTCGCCCCGGGAATCAACGGCAAGATGAACGAAGTTCAAGCGGCTTTTGGCTTGCTACAGCTGCGGCATATCGATGAAGCCATTGCTCTGCGCCGGGCAATAGACCAACGCTACAGGGATGCCTTTAGCAACATTCCCGGCCTGACCATGGCGCCGCTTTTCCCAGAGGTTGAGCACAATTACTCCTACTTCCCGGTCCTAGTCGGCCCGGATTATCCCCTTAAGCGAGATCAGCTTTACGATGCGCTCAGGGCATCGGGTATCCACGCCCGCCGCTATTTTTACCCGCTTATTAGCAATATGCCCATGTACCGTGGCTTGCCATCTGCCGTGCCAGCGAACCTGCCAGTTGCTCAAGAGGTTGCTGCTCGCATTCTCTGCCTTCCTATTTACCCAGATCTTGGGGATGCAGATCTGCAGTTGATCATCGACATTGTTCGAGGTGCCTAAATGTCATACTATGAGGCAGAAGAGTTGCAGGAAATGGGATTTGCTGCCTGCGGAAAAAATGTCCGCATTTCCCGCAAGGCATCCATATACAACCCATCCGCTATTTCCATCGGGGATCACGTCCGAATCGACGATTTCTGTGTGCTGTCTGCGGGAGATGGGGGTATCGAGATCGGGAATTTTGTTCATATCGCGGTTTTTTGCTCACTAATTGGTTCATGTAATATAAAATTGGCGGACTTTTGCGGTTTGTCGTCGAGGGTTTCAATATATTCAAGCAGCGAGGACTTTAGTGGGAAGACAATGACTAATCCCATGGTTCCAGAAGAGTATAAAAACGTGATTCATAAACCTGTATATCTGGGCAAACACGTCATTGTCGGCTCTGGTTCGGTGATTTTGCCCGGGGCGCATCTTGAGGAGGGTGTAGCCATTGGTGCACTTAGCCTGGTTACCAAACGTTGTATGGCGTTTGGTGTCTATGCTGGCGTTCCTGCACGACGTGTTAAGGATCGAAAGCGCGATTTGTTGGCCCTTGAGCAGCGACTGATGGAAACCTTAGTGAAAGCAAAGTGTGATATACGCCATGAAGTCTAAGCTCATCTTCATCAGCTCGATTGCCACCCCTCAGCAGGTCAAGTTCTGCAACGCTTTACAGGACTATTTTGATGCCGAGTTTTGGTTCTACGAATACCCGGACCGCACTCGGGGTTCGTTCTGGCGGGTGAACCTGGGGAAGTACTGCCGCGTTCTGTCTCCCGTGTTTTTTGCCAACGCCCTTCCATTAGTGAGGGAGCGCTATATAGCCCCGCACATAACTGCAGATTTGGATAGGGCTAATCCGGATATAGTGATGCTGGGAGGCTTCTCCATTCCCGGCAACTACTTGGCTTATCGGTGGGCCAAGCGTCATGGCAAACGCACTATCGTCTTCACCGAACGTTCCCGTAACGCCAAAGGTCAGCTGCGTAAGCTCGGACCGATTTGGCGCCTGCTTCGATGGCTATACCGGGATGTCGATATGGTCATGGTCAGCGCCGCGGATGCAGTCGAGCAATACGCCAATGAGTTTGGCTTTGGCGATAAGGTTGTGGCTGGACGCTATGCAGCGGATCTGGATGACTATTTTAGCCATCCGATCCGCAAGGCCAAGCCAGCATACACCTACATTTTCGCCAATCGCATGACCCCTATCTACAATCCCTTGGGGGCGATCGATATATTTGCCGAAATCGCTACCCGCCATCCCGGCTCTCGGTTGGTGATGAATGCCGCGGGCGAATTGGGAAACGCCTGCCGAGAACGGATTGCCAAGTTGGGGGTAGGGGATAGTGTGGAGTTTCTGACCAACTTGAAATCCTGGAGCGATCTTGGGGCAGTCTATGCCCGGTGCGACATGCTGATCCTGCCAGCTCATTTCAGTAATGGCAACTTCACAATTTTGGAAGCGATGGCATCGGGAATGGGCCTAGTGGTCAGCGACAAGGTGTTGGGTGTTGGCAAACTGGTAAGAGATGGTGTGAACGGCTTCAATTGCCCTCCTGACACGAAGAGCTTTGTTGCTGCCATTGAGCGCTACATCGCCGACCCCGACCTGTTTTTACGTCACGCAGAGATCAACCGAAAGATCGCTGAACCTTTCTCGGCCAGAGGGACAGCGAAGTTCTTTTATGATTTATTGGTCAGCAGGTTTTCAGCGTGATGGGACAACACCACTTTTCGATCATTTCCCAGACACTGCCGCAAAAGTCCGCGCGCATTTATTCTAACCAAGGCAACGGACCGTTGATCGATCTGATGCCGCCATGTTCGCGGGTCTTGGACGTTGGCTGTGGTGTGGGGGACAACGCTCGCTTGATTCGGGCTCGAATGCCGGATTGTGCCATTTATGGCATCACCCTCTCGGAAGCAGAAGCCCAAATTGCCCGGCAAGTGATGTCTGCATGCTGCGTGCTGGATCTGGAGGGGCCCGAGGTTGCATTCGCAGGCCAGCATTTCGATGCCCTGCTCTTCTCTCATGTACTGGAGCACCTCCGGGATCCAGCCGATGTGCTGATGCGCTATTTGGATAGGCTCGTTTCAGGTGGTTGGGTCCTGATCGCAGTCCCCAATGTTTTGTCGTGGCGCATGCGAATTCAGTTCCTGCGCGGCGACTTTGAGTATGAGTCCGCCGGCGTCCTGGATGACACTCATCTGCGATTTTTTACCTACTTCACAGCCGACCGCTTTCTATTGGCAAAGACGCCAAATCTGCAAGTGGTGTCCAAGACTGTGACAGGGAGCTTCCCGCTGTGGTGGTTACGACGACATGTGCTGCCAACCGTTTGGAGCGCGCGGATTGACCGCTGGGCCTGTCGCCACTGGCCCAATCTGTTTGGCGGGCAAATTCTAATCAAGGCTGTTAAAAAATGACCGCATCCCTGGGCGACAGAATCTCTGTTTGTCTGCTGGCCTATAACCACGTCAATGTCATTGAATCGACGCTGGCTTCAATCCTCGATCAAACGATCAACGGTTACGAAGTGATCGTCAGCGATGACTGCTCCACCGACGGCACGTGGGAGCGCATCCAGGCTATGGCGTCCACCGATTCTCGCATCCGTGCCATACAAACTCCAAAAAATCTGGGAATGCCAGGGAACGCCAACTTCGCGGTGTCCCAAACGGACAGGCCTTACATCGCATTGCTGCATCACGACGATATCTATCGTAAAGACCTCCTTGAGAAATGGGCGGGCGTGATGACGCGTTACCCTGACGTGGGGTTTGTTTTCAATACCTACGGCAAGTTTGGAAGCGACTACGTTTATCGGGACAACATGCCCGGAGAGTACATTCTTGGCCATTGGCTTCTGGATAACTACCTCTTTGCTCGCTGGGGCTGCGTGGTTCGCGGGACCGCTATGATCCGTCGTGAAGCCTGGGATGCCGTCGGCGGCATGCGTGAAAGCTATGGTCTGCTGGCCGACATCGACCTGTGGATGCGACTGGCCATGCGCGGGCCCGTGGGTTATGTGGATGAACCCCTGATCACCGTCCGCCATGCCCGCCCAAACTATTACCCTGACATCTACACAGGAAAGAATTGGCATTGGAGTCGCCGAGTCTTGTTGTATGAAATCCATGCCACCAACCGGTTGCAATATTACGACCTTGGCACGGTTGCGGGCCGGCTGCGCTGGTGGGGTTTCAGACTAAAATTGAGCATCGAAACAACTAAGTGGCTGACCTACGCCCTCGTCAGAAGGAGGGTAGGAATGCTTGTATCGAGTAACGAATCTGGCACACGATATGACCTGTGCTTTCTTCGCCTATATCGGGCCATCTTGTTGCTTGCGTGCCGAGTTATCGGGGCGCGGTGAAATGAGCGGCCAGGTTCACATCTTCAGCGTTGGTGATGAAAACACCACCGCCCGATATTTCGAACGGGTAATGCAGGCGGAGGGCTCCAGGTACACTTACTGGGATAAGTGTCCCCGTATCAAATCGATTGAAGCAGGTGATCTGTTCTTTTTTGTAGATCCGGCGCCCGACTGGCCTCTCGGGATGGAAAGCATCCCATGCACAACGGCGGCTTATCTTATTGACGTACATCAGGACCTGGCCTCGCGTATTAGGCTTTCCCGTTTTTTCGATGTCTTATTCGTAGCGCAAAAAGACTTTGTCGCAAAATTCGAAGAAATTGGCCACCCCAGTGTTCACTGGCTGCCCCTTGCCTGCGATCCAGACATTCACAGCCACCCGTCGGAAGCGCGACAATTTGATGTTGGCTTTGTAGGAAAACTTGGCCTGCAAGGCACTTGGCGCCGCGATGTTCTGGCCACTGTTCTACCCCGCTACCGCACAAACGATTATCGGAAGTTTTACTCCCCGCCTGCTATGGCAGATGTGTATGGTCAGTCGAAGATCGTTTTTAATGTGAGCATTAACGGCGATCTGAACATGCGTTTCTTCGAAGCACTCGCATCAGGCGCGCTGCTCGTTACCGACAGAATAAAAAACGGTCTAGAAGAGCTTTTTATAGAAGGGAAACACTACGTCGGCTACACCACGGTTGAGGAAGCAATTGAAAAAATCGACTATTATCTCGCCAATCCTGAAGAGCGTATGAAAATTGCCGCGGCAGGTCAAAAACTGGCGCTGAATTCGCATACATACCGTCATCGCTGGAAGTATGTGGCGAAATATGCCACCACTACCGAAAAGCAATCGCCTGCGCGAGAGGCAAGCCAGGCCGAACTTGGCAGGCTTTACGCTGAAATTTTCGTCAGCCTGCGGAAGCCCTGGCGGATTCACGGAATGATGCGTCATTACGGCATGAGTTTCCCGGTACTCATAAATCTTATGCGCGCATGGGGTCGATGGATCAATGCTCGCGTCCCTGTTACACCGAATGCCATGCGTGCCCGCCTTCGAGCTAAGTAAGACGATTATGAGCCAGTACCTTCGCAATATGGGGGCAATGATAGGTCAATCGACGATACAACGCCTTCTGGGAATGTTGACAACCGTTGTGCTTGCACGGGTGTTGGGCAGTGCCAACTTTGGCATTTACAGTATCGTTGTGAACACGGCGACCAGCGCTTACGGTCTTGTCCGAATGGGCATTGATGCGGCGATTCACGTGCATACTGCAGAACATCACCCAGATGTGGAAACAAGAGGAAGAAAAGGGCAGATGCTTGGTGCGGGTCTGACTCTCCTCATTGCCGCTGGGATTTTGGGGGCGGTGATTTGCCTTCTCTTCGCGAAATGGATAGCAGATGTTATTTATGGCAAACCTGAGTTGACGCCATGGATCAGGTTGGCTTCGTTTTTGGTTTTTTTTCAATGCGTATCCCAGTTTACATATACTCTGCTCGCCGGATTGCATCGTTTTCAAGAATACGCTCGCGTAATGGTGATTTCCGTTGCTGCCAGCGCTGTCGTTCTTTCGATATCGAGCATCTGGTTGGGGTTGCAAGGTGCATTGGGTGGGTTGATTGTGATGCAGGCGGTCACGCTTTGGATGCTCTATAGGCAGGCACACGCGGCGCTATCCCATGAGAAGTTGTCACTGCACTTCCTAAGCTTCCTCGAAACCTCTGCGCTTCTATTAAAAAATGGATTCCCATTTTATGCGGCTGGCCTGGTCTCGATACCTGCAACGTATTATCTGCACGGTCTTGTAACGAAGTGTTCTGGCCTGGAAGCGATGGGGGGCTTAAGAGTTATTGCCTCGATGACAACTCTGATGTCGTTTATCCCAACGGCGATTTCTGCAGTTATGATTTCCCACTTTTCACGAAGGTCAACCGGAGAATACGGGGCGTTCATTCGGTCAACGTTGTCAAACTTTAAATATGTATGGCTCTTTGTCCTTATTGTGTGCGCAGGGATGTTTACTTTCCTTCCTCTGATAATCGATGTGCTCTTCGGTAATGCATATGAAGTTTTCGTTGGCCCGGCAAGCATAGCAATACTGTCATCAATGTTCGCATGCCTGTTAGGGATCGTTGGCAACGTGTCTTTGTCGCGAAAGCGTGCTGACTTCATCTTCGTTTACTCACTTATTCAAACGGCCGTTTTTTTCGTCGTAGCCTTGTTGGCAGTTCCGAAATACGAGTTGGCCGGCTATTTCATGGCCGAATTGTCTGGCCTTGTTTGCGCACTTGGATTTGTCTGGAAAACGACGAGCGGTTGGCGAGCGAGAAATCTGGTCTCACCACCATGGGTTCCCATAATGGTTGGCATAAGCGCTCTTTTTTTAGTTTTATTTAGTGTAATCGGGATGTTTGGTTCAAGTGGTTTGAGGATGTCTGTTGGAATTGCTTGCTTAATGCTGGTACTATCTTTGGGATATTGGCGTGTGCTTGATAATGAAGAACGCACATTGTTTGTCATCTTTGTTGGAAGAAAGCTTCTCAGGCGAGTAAGTCGATGAAAATGTTTACGGAGTACGATACTAAGCAATGGGATACAAAAGAATTAGCTGACTCATAGTGGCCTTAGGCAATGGTGCATTTGATGAAGAGACGAACGAAGCGGGTATGACCACCAATAGGAGCGATATTCCCGTCATCTGTCCAGTAGACCGCCACGTTCTCTATGTCAGATCTGCGGAGGCTAACTATACCTGTCCTCGTTGCAAAAAGCTTTATCCTATCAAAGGCGGTGTCGTTTGCATGATCGAAACCCCAAATGAATTCTATGAGGGGCATTACCGCAATCATACCCGGTTCATCCCCAAAAGCGAAAAACCTTGGCATGTCTGGCCGTTGTGGTTAATCAACAGCGGTTACCTCTGGGCCGTTCGCAAATGGGTACCTGCAGGCGCAACAGTGATAGAACTCGGATGTGCCGGGGGGGGGTGCGCTATTTCGGACATCGCTATCGGGTTATTGGATGCGATCTGTCTTTGGAGAGCCTACAAGCTATCGACTTTTACGAACAACGGGTACGGGCAGATGCTGTCCAATGCATTCCCATGCCAGATGCTTCAGTAGATGCGGTCGTCAGTTCCTATTTCTGGGAGCATATCCCGCCTCCCCTCAAGCCAGGCATATTGCAAGAATGCCAGCGGGTGTTGCGTCCTGGAGGCAAGCTAATCTTTCTGTACGATGTGGAAACCGACAATCCCCTAATTCGTAGATACAAAAACAGCAAACCCGAGCTGTATAAGCAGTTGTTTATGGATGGTGATGGACATCTAGGATACGAGACCCCTAAAGCCAACCGTGCCCATTTTGAGAAGGCCGGCTTCCATGTGCTGACCCAGCAGGGCATGGAAAAAACCCCCCTTCAAGGGGCATCGGTTTACATCAAACTCGCTGCATTTGAAGGAAGCGGGTTGTTCGAGCGGGTTGGGTCTTTGGGCGCTACCCGATGGTTCTATCCTTGGACGTTGTTGCTGCGTTTGGTGGATAGCTGGATATGCCCCCTGTTGCCTGTCTCCTGGGCCAGGATCGAAATGATGATTGCTGAGAAGAGAAAATGAACATCCTAATCATCGGCAAGTTTTATTCAGAGGGATTTGGTCTCCATATTGCGGAAACCTTGACGGACATGGGGCATCAGGTGCGGCGCTACGAGCCAGGTATCAAGTCGGGGCGTCTGGGTGGGCGATTCGGGCATCGCCTGGACCAGGTCCGGAGCTTTATCTATTCCGCTACTGATAATCTCCCGAAGATCAGGGCATGGCGCATGGGCGCATTGATGGAAACGGTAGAACGAGCCCCGTTGGATCTGGTCCTCGTGTGTCATGATTTTTTATGGCCAAGCGAGGTCTCCGAGATCAAGCGATGTTCGGGAGCACAGGTGGCCCTTTGGTTCCCGGATCCCTTGGTCAATTTTGGTCGTGGCTACTTTATGAACGCCATCTACGACGCACTGTTTTTCAAAGATCCTTACATCGTGTATACACTGCGCGAGGTGCTACGCACTCCCGTATATTACTTGCCGGAATGTTTCAACCCGAAGCGTCACCGCCTGCCCGAGGGCGAACAGCCGGGGCCGGAATACGCCTGCGATATCGCAACGGCGGGCAACCTGCACTCCTGGCGGGTCGCCTTCTATAGTCATCTCATCGATTATGACGTCAAAATGTGGGGACAGTCAGCGCCTTTGTGGTTGCCAACGGGCACCATCCAGAGCATGCACCAAGGTAGAGTGGTGTTGAATGAAGATAAGGCGCGCGCCTTCCTGAGCGCGAAGGTTGTTGTGAATAACTTGCATTACGGAGAGATATGGGGGGTTAATGTTAGAACCTTCGAAGCAGCGGGCATAGGCGCATTTCAGATGGTGGATTGGCGACCTGGGCTGGCCCAGCTTTTCGAGGATGGCAAGGAGCTGGTTAGTTTTAGCGGCATTGCGGATCTTAAGGAGAAGCTTGACTTCTGGTTGCCCAAAGACGAGGAGCGCCGCGAAATCGCAGTTGCCGGGAAACACCGCGCTCATAGTCACCATACCTATCGACACCGCTTGGATTTGCTCCTCGCGACGCTTGCCGGGCAGGAGCATGGGTATCCTCTCCCGAGATTACATTAAGACAATATGCGACAACGTGCCTCCCATATTTCGATCATCAACACGACATTCACAGCGGCTACGGGTCTGCTGTTGTATGTATTATATGCTGGCGAGATACTGGGTGAGCGTGCGGCATACACAGGGCTGACACTGTTGCTGTTAACCTATCTGGGGATAGAGGTGGCCAAGGTTCGGCGTGTGCATCCTGTGCGTTGGGCGATAAACCCTGTGGTGTTGGGCTCGTTCGTGACCTTTGCAATGGGCTATGGTTTGACAAACGCCCTTTTTTTTATCCCTGCCGAGCAGCTTGATTTGGTGGGAATCTTCCCCGAGGTGACGCCTGCCATGGTCAAGCTGATGGGTTTGGTGTTGGTCGCGGCCTTGGCGATGTGGGGCGGCTATTGGTCTCCCTTCGCTGCCAAGCTGACAAGCCCAACGGTTGTGGCCAGAACCCAGACCCGTTTTCTTCCCAATGTTAGGTTAAGGACCTTGACCATCCCAATATTGTTGCTCATTTCCGCTGGATCCCGGTTGTTGCAGGTCAAGTTGGGTGTTTTCGGTTACAGCAGCACTTATGAGCAGCTTATCGAGCTGCGATCTGTAACCCAGTACCTGTCCATAGGCGCCAGCCTGGGGAAACTCGCCCTGGTGTTGGCGGCCTGCCGATATTTTGCCGCCAACCACAAGAAAAGCGCATCCAAGTGGTTTTTCTTCGCCCTCGGGTTGGAGGTCCTCTGGGGCTTCCTCAGTGGCTTCAAGAGTGTAGTAGTGATGCCATTTATTATTGCGGCCATTTGCCAATATTTGATGACTGGCAAAATGAGCAAACAGTGGTTTATGTTCTTTATTGCAGGTCTAGTTGCCGCCTATGCTGTTATAGAGCCGTTTCGGGCGGCGAGGAACGAAGATACAGGTTTCCGTTCGACCTCGCTTTTTGCGATCGGAAGCACGATGTGGGAGGCTCTTGCAAAGCCCCCAGAGGCGGCTGATGATTCGCCTTCGCTGATTGTCGCTGTCGCCAGCCGCTCAAACCTGAGTTATATAGGTTCGTTCGGGGTCGACTTTGCAGACGCCGGTATGCATGGCGCACCTGGCGATCCTGATTTTCTAGGCAATCTGTTATTGGCACCCGCACACGCGTGGATTCCGCGATTTCTATGGGACAGCAAACCTCTAGGCACCTTAGGTCTCTGGTATAACCAAACTGTTTTGGGTTTGAGTCATTTTTCATCGACGGCTATGGGCCCCATAACTTATTTGTATTTCGCTGGCGGAGTAGTCGCGATAATCATTGGATTTTGGCTAATTGGTGCGATGCAGCGTATTTTGTTCTTTTCGCTGCAGCCTTGGAATTCCCTGTCGGGAACGGTTGTATTTTTTGGAATCTTACAGACAATCACTATCATTGATTCCGCTTTTAACGGTGTTCTAGTTAGTTTGCTAAGAGATCTACCTTTGATGATCATTCTTTGTTTCCTGATCTTTGCCCGTGCTAGGTCCGGATCATTCCGCTATGTTGCGCCAAGTAGCGTCTTGAGATGACTCATTCGACCCTCCACACCCTCTCCGCCATGGACCACGAGGGAGCGGGGCCTTCGTACTCAGTCCCGCGCCTGTGCGAGGCGCTGATCGCGGCGGGAGTGCCGACCAAGCTCGCCGTACTGGACTGGGTGCCGGGCATCGAGGCTCCGCTTTATGCCGTGCGTTTTCCGCTGGGCTACGGGCCGCACAGGCTTGGGCGCTCGCTCAGATAGTCCAATAAACAAGTGAGAAAGATCACCATATTGACCTTTCTCCACTGGTACCTTCCCGGCTTCAGGTCAGGGGGGCCGGTGCGGACTGTGTCCAATATGGTGGAAGCGCTTGGCGAAGAATTCGAGTTCCGCGTTGTGACTTCCGACCGGGATTTTGGAAGTCTGGGGAGCTACTCAGGAGTCGAGCCGGGGCGGTGGGTGCCTGTCGGAAAGGCCTGGGTATGGTACGCCCCGCCGGAAAACCAGGGGATACGGGATTGGCTTCGGCTCATGGGGGAGACTCCCCATGACTTCCTTTACTTTAATAGCCTGTTCGACCCGCGTTTTACGCTTCTTCCTTTGCTCGGGTGCAGGCTTTTTCGAAGGCGCGTGCCCATAGTTCTTGCGCCGGGTGGGGAGCTTTCGCCCGGAGCACTGGGGCTCAAACATTTCAAGAAATCTCTTTTTCTCCTTCTCGCAAAGCCCCTTGGGTTCTACCGCGGGATAGTATGGCGGGCCTCCAGCGAGGACGAGGAGCATCTCATACGACTGCATTTCGGAAGCGATGCTCCGGTGCTTGTGGCAAGAAACATACCCGCACACCTCTCTGGCAATTGCGGTCAAGGGGGCGTTCCCCACGGTGACAGCCATCTCCGCATCGCTTTCCTCTCGCGCATATCGAGAATGAAAAACCTCGGTTTTGCCTTGGAGGTGCTTGGCTCGCTATCGGCCCCAGCCGTCTTCGATATCTGGGGGACTCGGGAGGACAATGCCTACTGGAGGGAGTGCCAGAAGCTCATCACATCCCTCCCCGCAAATATCAAGGTGAGCTACCGGGGCGAGGCCCACCCCAATCGCGTCGTGGAGATTCTGGCCGGGTATGATCTTCTCTTCCTCCCGACCCTGGGTGAGAACTACGGCCATGTGATCGCCGAGTCCTTGGCCGCCGGGACCCCTGTATTGATCTCCGACCAGACCCCCTGGCGGGGCCTGGCCGAGGAGGGCATCGGTTGGGACTTGAGCCTGGGGGACAAGGCCGCGTTCGTCCGGGCCATCCTGGACATGTCCTCCATGTCAGCCCAGGACCGGGGCGCACAGCGTGAGCGGGTCCGGGAATATGCCCGTAAGGTTCTCAACGACCCAGAGGTGATCGAGGCCAACCGCCGCCTCTTTCTCCTCGCCGCCACTTCCCCCCACCTAAAGACGAGCCAGACGAAACAGACCAGATAGACGAAACAGACCGAACAGACGGAATAGACTGAACAGACTAAACTTACCCATTTTTGGTCAAACCTCTTTTGGGTAATTTTACCCAATTTCGGTCAAACCATTTTTGGGTAAATCCGAGACCCACCACCCCGACCGAACAGACCAAGCAGACGAAACAGACGGAATAGAACGAATAGACGAGATGGACCAGATAGACCAAAAAACGACGCTTCATCTGGATGGGCCGATGGATCCGCCGCGGCTACTACCCGACATGGATCCTGCGCCTGGCGCGCCGAGGGAAGGTGCGCTGCGAGGAGCGGCAGGTGAACGAGCACCTCATCGTGGAGGGAAAGGCAGGGCGGCTCGCTCACGACTTTGTCCACGAGGACCGCAAGGGTTTGGCGGATTGGATAGCAAAGCACGTGAATTACGCGGAGCTGGAGGCTGAGGAGTTGCTGCGGGCCGAGCGGCAGAGCGTACAGCGTGAGATCCCGGCGCGGCTTTTGGGCAGCCAGGCTGAGCGCAAGCGCTGGTTGCGGCAGAAGGTCTGGAACCGGCTCCCCCCCCTTGTCCGGCCCTGGTCCTACTTCTTTTACCGGCTCGTGCTGCGGGGAGGTTTCCTGGACGGCTGGCAGGCGGTGGCATTCCACTTCCTCCAGGCGCTGTGGTTTCCGATGCTCATCGACATCCTCTGTCTCGAGCTGAAGCGCCGCGCCAAGCCCCCTTTACCCAATTCCGGTCAAACCACTTTTGGGTAATTTTACCCAATTTTGGTCAAACCTTTTTTGGGTAAAATGGACCTCCTCGGTCTGCAACTCTTGACTCCACGCCCTCAAGACGGTCCGGACGGAATAGACGGAACAGACGAAACAGACTGAACAGACCAAATAGACGAATTTACCCAATTTCGGTCAAACCTCTTTTGTGTAAAACGCCACCTCCTGCCTGCGGCTTTTTACTTCGCGCCCTCAAGACGGTCAGGACTACCCAATTCAGGTCAAACCACTTTTGGGTAATTTTACCCAATTTTGGTCAAACCTCTTTTGGGTAAAATGGGCCTCCTCGGTCTGCAACTCTTGACTCCACGCCCTCAAGAGGGTCCGGACCGAACAGACCGAACAGACGAAACAGACTGAACAGACCAAATAGACCGAATAGACCGAATAGACCGAACATAAGGAACAGACCTAATAGACGGAATAGACCATCCAGGCGCAGAGGTTGAGCTAAAAAAAACGCCTTTTTCCTAACGCACAATGGATAAGAAAATATTGAATAGAGTTCTCAGTGGCTTGGGGGATACAAATGTCCAGTTTAAGGATCTGACAAGGCTCTTGAACCATTTGGGGTTTTCTGTAAGGATAAAGGGAGACCACCATATCTATTACCGAGAGGGGCTTGAAGAGATTATCAACTTACAATCTCTTAAGGACGGGAAGGCAAAAGCTTATCAGGTCAAGCAAGTTAGGATGATCATCTTGAAATATAGGCTCCATAAAGGGGTGTGAGATGTATAAATATGAACTCATCGTCTATTGGAGTGAAGAAGACGGCCGTTACATAGTTGAAGTCCCTGAACTTGCTGGGTGTATGGCCGATGGGTTAACTTATGAAGAAGCGATAAAGAATGCTGAACTTATAATATCCGATTGGATTGAGACTGCACGGAGAATGGGAAGGGAGATACCACAGCCCAAAGGTAGACTGGCTTATGCCTGAGCTGATTTTGAGTTTTCCAGGATTCGAATGATTTTCTTTCACCTACCCAATTCCGGTCAAACCTTTTTTGGGTAAGTTTACCCAATTTCGGTCATACCACTTTTGGGTAAAATGCGCTCTCTCGCCTGCGGCTCTTCGCTTCGCACCCATCCTATCCGCCACAACGAGACAGACCAAACAGACTAAATAGACCAGATAGACTGAACAGACCGAACAGACCAGACAGACGAGATACACGGAGTAGACAAGACAGACCAAGTCGACCAATTAGAAGCCACTTGGTGTGCCGGGTCGTAGGCCCCTGGGAGACGCGCTACGGGGAGGTGTTTGGTGGATCCGCTAGAGCTAATCAGGGATGGAAAGGTGAAGCGTTACTTCAGGGCAAGGCGCAAGCTGAGTGCCCCTGGCTTGGTTTGCCACATAACTCAACGTGCCGCCGGCAAGGAGCCCCTTTTTGTGGAGAACGAAGATTACCTCGGTATGATATGGATTCTAAAGGAAGTTTCGCAGGAATATGGGCTGACTGTCCATGCTTTCTGCCTCATGCCCAACCATGTGCATCTCCTTTTGGGGGTAGGGGAGGAAAGCCTGTACGAGGCCATGAAGAAGCTCTTTGGCAGATACGCGATGCGTTTCAACCGAAAATATGAAAGAAAAGGGCATCTTTTTGGGGGGCCCTACAGACAATCGGTCTGTTTCGATCCCTCATATCTGATCGCCGCCTCTCTCTACATTCACCTCAACCCTGTTAAGGCCGGACTCTGTCAGGATCCTTTCAAATACAGGTGGTCCTCTTGCGGACTCTACTCCCGAACCCGCAGGGGCGGCGCGTTTGTGGACCCAACTCTGGTCTTAGGACTTCTAGGAGAGGACTCCGCAGAGTCCAGACAGCGCTACAGGAGCTTGTTGGAAAAGGGGGTGGAGATCAAACTAGTGCCGACTGGGGAGCAAAGAAAGGCGGTAGAGTCTTTCCTTGCGGAGTTGGGGAGGAAATTGCCGGTTTTATGGTCATGGTTGAGCCATGGGGCAGCTCGTCATGTGGCCGGGGGCATTTTGCTTTCGGAGTCGAAGAGTTGGGAGGAGGGGATTGACAAGCTGGACGCCAGAGGGCTCCTGCGCAAGCGGGAGAGCACCGAAGCACTGAAGTTCGCAGTGGAACAGCTCGCTGCTCGAGGCTTCACGAGGGAAGAGATCGCCCAGAGACTGGGACTATCCAGGAAGACCCTTTACAACAAGCTGAGGGGGTAGGCATGCTTGGCCAGGTGTGGCTGGGGGCGATGCGATGCTGAAGAGAAGCGATTCCAAAGAAGTTTTGGGTTATTTTACCCAATTTCGGTCATACCATTTTTGGGTAAATTTACCCAATTTCGGTCAAACCGCTTTTGTGTAAAATGCCGCCTTATGGGCGCGGCTCTTTGCTTCGCACCCTCAAGACGCTCCGGACCGAGTAGGCTGAATAAACGAGATAGACGGAATAGACAGAACAGACCAGATAGAC
>Ga0073932_1002875_pt1 | contig 24988 bp, 14 predicted proteins | sample DewCreD2012metaG_FD_76967 | JGI IMG/M metagenome (GOLD analysis project Ga0073932, IMG submission 76967) | Hot spring sediment bacterial and archeal communities from British Columbia, Canada, to study Microbial Dark Matter (Phase II) - Dewar... ...
TATGTTTGGTAAGGGCTGGCTTAACCGTGGTTCAGCATTTTTAAATATCTGATCGAAAGTTAATCGCTTCTTTTCTTGCGTGTATAGATTTGAAAAGGTACCTGATATTAATAATATCGCGGTTAGATAATAAATAAATCGTTTCATATTAAATACTCCATGATTTAAATTATTAAAATGGTCTTCCTCTTGAAACAATTTGTTGTCGTTCTTGTGTTGCTGTCTGTAAAAACCGGCGGACATTACCGGAGAACAGTTTATTTAGAAAATCATCGTCTTTGATTTTATTTTCGAGTGCTATATATAAATCCTGTAAGAATTTTACCGAGGCTCCATCAATTTTATCAGGTGTAATTGTAAAATTATCATCACCCCAATTTTTTCTTAAATTGATTATATCTTCTGTAATCTTCTGAATAGATATCTGGTCATCTATACGGTAAATGAATAAGTGATTTTTAATTTTTCCGTTCGGATTTAATATCGATGGTAAAGTTGATGGATCTGAAGAAATTATTCCTGCCGGTCTATCAACTTGTAAAAGTATGTTATTCAGTTCATTCGTTGGCAGGTCGTTTAGAAGCAGCGCCATTCCGTTATTGGAAATATTATTTAATGTTTCTTTAACGTCTGTACTTTCTTTTGCAAACGGTGCACCCCGGTCGATTATCCCTACCTTCAATCCTGTTTTTATCAATATTTTTGCATAAAGATCATTATAGTTTATGGAAGCAAGATTAATAGCGCCAATTAACCCAATTTTGTTTTGATATGCCAGTCCGCTGATGTCGGTTGGATTTTGAACAAAATTAAATGACTGGTTTGTTGAATTTAATCTTAATGCTTCATCAAATTTTCTCAGGATTGTAAGGAATGAGCGGTCAGGATCAGTCTGATCGTAAGATTCAGTGAACGTAACGAGAGAGATATCGATTTCTTTAGTATTAAGTTTTTCTCTGTAATCACTATAACCAACGGGTGTCAGGTTAAATAATGTTGCCAGTTTAAATTTGCCGATTTCGTTTCTGTTTGGTGTAATAAATTTAGTTGACGAATTTGCAATTACATCAATTGAGTGATACATAAAATCGCCCACAAACTGAAGAATATCACTGCTTATTTTTTCTGGATCATCTCCAGGCTGGTGATAATCGGGATGCGAGCCAGATGTAATGCCGAACATTGCAGGGACACCTTTTTGTAAAAATGGGGTGTGGTCACTGCCGCCCGGGCCTCCCCGACTTGCCGTCACATTTTTAAGTGTTGTTGAATCTGTATTTTGGACAATCTCGTTCCATACCAAATCGGCGTAATAACTGCCCGGCAGGTTTAACTTTGTTTCGCCCAACCCTACCATATCGAGATTAAAATAAACAACGATGTTTTCCAGATTCAAAGTAGGATTTTTGCACCATGCTGTTGATCCTAATAGTCCTTTTTCTTCACCGGACCAGACAGCAAATATAACTGATCGTCTGGGTTTGTAATTATCTTTAACCATTTGCCGTGCAATGCCGAGCACTGTTGCGGAACCCGACGCATTATCATCTGCGCCGTTGTAAATTTTGCCGTCTATATCGACTCCCACATGATCAAGATGTCCGCCAATCATTACTGCCTCTTTACTTAATTTAGAGTCGGACCCTTTCAGCATTGCCAGGACGTCCCTGGCATTTCGTTCTCTCTCATATGATACACGAGCCGACATGCGCGCTATTTTTCCGGTAGAAATTGAGACGTTACCTGTATCCATCATTCTTAAAAGTGAATTATACACCGGCTCAGCATCGCGCAGGATGTATCTTGCCACTCTTTCATCAACCAGAAATACCGGAAAATTTTTTATTTGATTAAATTTTGAGAGTTCATTCGATATTTCCCGATCAGCACGAGACATCTGTGCTTGCGATTGTTGAGATTGGGCTGGTTCAAAAAATAAAATACCTGCAGCTCCCTCTTTATGACAATATTCGGCTTTGATAGAATCTATCGCATAATCTTTCCATAAACTCCAATCATTTTTAGGACAACCGCGCCTGATAAGAACAACTTTCCCTTTTATATCCATGTTAATAAAATCTTTTCTCTTAAGTTTTTCACTGTTTATACCAAAACCTACAAAAACAACTTCACCCGAAATCTTACCGCCGTCGGAATAAGTCATGACCCGGTAGTCTTCATCCCTCCCATAATAAAATTTTCTGTCATCTATAGTTAGTTCAACATCCCCTTCAACTTTATAGAAGGGGAAGGTATATGAAAAAAAGTAGGACCCATTTTCACCGGCAGGTATTAAATTTAATTTTTTAAATTCTTTTGCAAAATATTCTTCTGTCATACGGCATCCCTCCGTCCCTGTTTCACGTCCCATATATTCATCCGAGGCGATGATAGAAATAATATTTTTTATGTCTTCTCCATTAACCTTTTTTTGAACCTGACCGGTAAGTGAAATAGCAGTAAGAAAAGTTATAATTAAGAAGTATTTGATCTTGTTAAGAGCGGGTAATTGCAGCATATATCTGTCCTTTATGATAAATCGAGGATTTTTGTAAATGCCTGATTAGCAGGATTTGGAATTGACCTAAACTTACAATCTTTTTATGAAAATATCAATTATTCAAAGGAGGGAAGACTTATTATTTTTTTATCTGCTGACGGAGTAAATCGAGAATCTCATCATGGTTGAATTCAATGAGTTCTCTGATTATTCGTTTTGTTGTGAAGAGGATTTTAATTCCTTGCATAATGGTGAAGAGTATATGAAGGACGCCGGTAGTAGCAATAGCGATAAAAAATGCCTGTCCATAGACTGATGGGACAATTATTAACTTTAATAAAGTTGCCAGAATTAATACAATGAAAACAAAAACCCCGTAAATCATAATCCAATATACGATCCATGAACGGAAAATCCCTCTTCTGAGTAAGTTTGCAAATATAGAATGATTTTCGGAAAGATTTGCAAATATTGATTTCGCTATTGCAGTCTGTTCGCTCGCAACCAGGGAATCAATTATCGCCCTCTCTTTTGTGTCGAGAACGAGAATTAATTCTCTCAATATTATTTCGTTTGAACGGAAGAGGAACCTGAAAAGTTTCTGGTCAAGCCATATGTGAAACTCACCCAGCCAGGAAACCTTATTTAATAGTTTAATAAATATTTGAAGTATGTTTAAGGTAAGAAGCGTGGATAATAGAGTCTCACACAATCTCATATGAATAATGAAATAATATACTGTTTGTATCCCTGCCAGCGATGAAATTATACCAAGTGTTAATATTGTGAAATAAGCCACCAGCCCGGATTTAGTAGACCGTTCTAAATCTTGAAAATAAGCATATTGAATTTCAGCTGTTAACAGCATATTCACGTATCGGAAGTTTTTAGCGACTAATTTATTTTAAAGGTAAATATTTAATGTCTATCAGGGTTTGACGCAGGACAAGCAATGTGTTCCACGCCACATGATAAAATGGGTAATTCATGTAGATTGTTTTGCAGTATTGAGTATTATTATAAATATGAATTAAACAGGAAATTTTATGTTAGATCCCCAGCAGGTTTTAACACAATTAAATTTTGGTAAAGTTGATGGAGAAACTGACAATCGGTTCCATGAATGTTTTATCGGAACAGAAATGTTACGACAGGTTATGTTGCCGCAGCATTCACTGGTTGTTGGCAACAAAGGGTCAGGGAAAAGTGCGATATGTAGGTTGCTCGTAGACGATTTTCAGAGGGTGAAACCTCTCCTACCACGAGGATATAATGAAATATTTTGCATACCTGCATACGGACTTCAGAGTGAAGAAAATATTCCTGGTGTCGAATTAAGAGAACTTAAACCGGAAACGGTTGATGATTTTCGCAATTTCTGGATGGTATATCTCGGTTTAAAAGTGGCATCCACATTATTAAAAAATAACCTGATGATTCTTCTCGTAGAACATTCTAATAGTCAGAAGGTTCGCGATGCCTGGAAAATGCTCAGAAATATCCTTCTTGATGTTGGTTTGCTGAATGAGAAAAATCTGATCGTTAAAATACAGCATGTAATGCACCAGATGAAGAAATCTGGTTTTAATTTTCGCTCAAGACGTAATGGCACCAGTGGGATGGTCGCAAATTTTAAGGATGAAACTGGAGTCAGCGTTATTGCAATGATGCAGGCAATAGATACGATACTGCGAGGAACCAATTGTCTTGCCTGGATCATGCTCGACAAACTAGATCTATTGTTTGTTGATGATATACAAAAATTGCGTTCCTCTATTGCCGGACTTGTCCAACTTCTGGTTCAATATGGTAATGAGTTAAAAAATATTCATTTTAAAATATTCCTGCGCAACGATATATACAGACAACTTCATATTGTAAATAAGTCGCATCTTATTACCTATACTGTAGAAATGAAATGGCGTAATCCTTTGTTATTAAAATTGCTTGTTTCACGCGCTGTTGTTGATCCTCATGTTAGAGAATATTGTGAAGAGAGATTGGGAGAAAAAATTGATGTGTCGGATGTTATAATTGGGTCTGACGAATTTGCGGAAAGAATATTTTATACAATTTTTGAATCCCGTAACGGGAACAACGGTGATTCCAGTATTGGTGAGTTGACCACGCATCAATATATATTAAAACGACTTATTGACGGAACCGGTAGCAGTTTTCCGAGAGAGTTGATTCATCTTGGAAACCGTGCGGTAGAAAAGCAGAGAGAGATGAACCGGATTCAGGGAACACATACATCAACAAAATTAATAAGTTTTAAAGCCCTTAAGGAGGCTTTTGCTGCTATATCCCAATATCGTTGTGATACATATCTTTACTCAGAATTTCCTCACCTGGCAAAACATTTTGATGTTTTTCGGGGTAGTGATTCTCCCGTTTTTCATCGTGAGGAATTATATATGCTGTTTGAGCCGTTAAATCCCAAAGGTGATGAGGCAATCCGGGCGGTATATGATGCTGGCTTGATTACTCCGCTTGGAAATAGTGTAGATTCATGCAGAAAATTTGTTGTTCCACTTCTTTATCGTCCGGGCATGGGAATTACCGAACGGCGGCGAAAAACATTTCATACGAATAGTGTAAATGCGCAATTTAAAGATATGAAGATTGTCGGGTAATTGATGAATTAAGAGTCGGTTTGGTTTTGTATTATCCTGCAAACATTTTTAAATTGTGATTCATTCCTTCTCTGATGCGCACACTCCGCCTTTACCTTTACTCTGTACATTTGTATTTTCTTGGCATATAGTATTATTAAGTAAATCAGTGTCACCCTTCTACCCTGAGTCCCTTCTAGTGGTCTCAGGGGAACCTCCGCTCGGGATGAGGATTTTTTCTCTGCGCTCTCTGTGGTTTTGCGTTTTATTAATACATAGGAATGCTAAGTAATTCAGCGTCACACTTCGACTCCGCTCAGTGTGACGCCTATTTTTGTTTACTATCATCCCTCTCCGCTCGGGATGAGGATTTTTTCTCTGCGCTCTCTGTGGTTTTGCGTTTTATTAATACACAGTAATACTAAGTAATTCAGCGTGATCCTTCTCCGCCAGAGGTGGATAGGGGCTGTATGTGCCACTCACCTCCAACCTTGGATCGAACCTAAAGGTTAGTGGCACATCCAAACTCACCGTCATGCTGAGCGAAGGCTCTCCTGATCTTGTATCAGGATCGAACCAACCGTCATGCTGAGCGGAGTCGAAGCATGACGGTGTTACTCATACTTAACGTCATTAATATCTTTTTTACTTAGCTGCTTCCTAAATTGTGATAGGCGTATGATCTTATCTCAGGATCGAACCATGGCGGTGACACTTAACATTCAGCGTCACCCTTCGTCTCCGCTCAGGGTGACGCACAATCTTGTTTACTTTTACATCTCTCAGCCAGAGGCGGACAGCAGCGGTATGTGCCACTCACATCCAACTTTGGATCGAACCTGAAGATGAGTGGCACATTCAAACCCACCGTCATGCTGAGCGGAGGTTCTCCTGAACTTGTTTCAGGATCGAAGCATGACGGTGATAATTAACATTCAGCGTCACAATTCAACCCTGAGTACCTCCAAGTGGTCTCAGGATCGAACCATGACGGTGATACTTGATATTCAGTACCATTAGTATTGCATCATTAAATTTATCTTAGTAAAAAAATTTTCTTTTTACCGGTTTTTATTGCAATTATAATTTAAAGGTTGTATTTTATCCCTACCTTTTAAAAAACCAGAAAATAATTTATAGCAGGTAATATTATTATGCCCGAAGAAAGAAAATTTGTACCGTTTGTTTCCGCAGAAACAAAAATGTCTGAGTTTACATTGCGTGCAGTTCTCCTGGGAGTTTTTATGGCGGTTCTGATGGGAGCCGCAAATGCGTACCTTGGTCTTAAGGCGGGTATGACTATAGCGGCAACCTATACGACAGCCGTCATAGCGATGGCTGTATTGAAGGCATTGAAGGGAACAATATTAGAAGAAAACACCGCTCGAACAATCGGATCAATAGGAGGAAATATAGCGACAGGTGCAATTTTTACATTACCTGCATTTTTTATCTCCTCTCTGTGGATACCGTTTTTCACTTTAGAACATTATATAATATCAACAATCATACTAATGGTGGCAGGAATACTCGGCATCATGTTCGTAACTATTTTAAGAAGGGTGCTGGTTGAAGATGCAGAACTTCCCTTTCCAGAATCAATTGCCGCTGCGGAGATACACAAAGCAGGGCAGAGCGGTGTACAAAATTCACGATACCTTTTTTATGGGATGGGAATCAAAGCGTTTTTCAGCGCGCTGGTCGAGTTTAAGTTTATTGCCGCAGGCTGGCAGAAAATTATATCGCTATCCAAAGGTGCTATAATGCTTAGAGCCCCAGGCATGAATCCTGCCTATTTAGGTGTCGGCTATATCATAGGACCAAGGCTTGGAGCAATAAATTTCAGCGGGGGAATTCTTGCCTGGGGATTGCTTACACCCATCATCGCATATTTCATACACAGAGAAAACCCATCTGCTGTCCAAAACTGGACTTCAGAACTTACTAATGTCTGGAAAAATTACGTGCGCTATATTGCAATCGGTGGAATGTTGGTAGGTGCATTCTATACACTATATAAAATGAGGAAAAGTTTATTCGAAGGACTTAGCCGTTCGTTTTCTTATGTACGAAAATCCACTACCGGTGGAAGTGAAATACCACGAACGGAAAAAGATATTAGTATAAAATGGTCTCTGCCCGCAATAGGCGTTATTGCGGTTATTATGTTTTTTATTTTTTATTACTTTACCGGAATTGCATTCCCTGCGATAGTCTCCATGATAGTTATGCTCTTACTCGGATTTGTGTTTGCTGCCGTTTCCGGTTATCTGGTAGGAATAATAGGTGTTAGTAATAATCCTACAAGCGGACTAACGGTTTCGGTACTTATCGTTGTTGCTTTTCTTATGGTAGGATTGGGTATGACGGGAATAGCCGCTATTGCTGCAGTACTTGGTGTTGCCGCTTTTACCTGCACAAGTGTCTCGGTTGCGGGGGAAATGATGCAGGACCTCAAAGCAGGACATATTCTCGGCTGTACACCCTGGAAAATGCAGGTCGGAGATATATTTGGTGTCGTTGCTTCAGCATCAGTAATGTTTTTTATTATCTCACTACTGCACCTCGGAGATGTTAAAAAAGTGGTTGGATCTGAAATTGATAAATTGGGCACCAGCGGAGTAGGTTCTGTTGAATATAAAGGAAAAAATCCTGAACATATCGGACGAATCTATACACTGAACGAAATAAAGGTGCTCCAACCCGAAGAACAAAATGACATACTCGGAACAAATGCAGGTTTCGGTGGAGAAAAACTTGCGGCACCCCAGGCAAGTTTGATGGCTGTAGTTGCAAAAGGGATCGTTGAGGCAAAGACAGAGATTATTCTTATTATAGTGGGTATTTTTATGGGACTTGCAATGATTCTGATGCAGGTGAAGAGTCCGATGCTGATAAGTGTGGGGATGTATCTTCCAATCGATACTTCGTTCGCAATATTTACCGGTGGTATGATTAAAGGACTCTTTGATAAAATTGCAGAGAAGCGGAAGTTCGATAATACACAAAAGGAGAGAATGAATAATGTAGGGATATTAATATCGTCAGGACTGATCGCAGGGGAGGCGTTGTTGGGATTATTATTTGCCGGACTTGCCTTCGCTGAAGTAAAACTTTTTGAAATGTTTACAGAACCAACTTATCTTTTTAGTCTTATTTCCATAATTATAATTGGATATTTTATGATTAATCTTCCCATAGGAAGTAACAATAAATAATAACCAACAACAGAAATGATTTTAGTAAAGCGAACTTCAGTTCGCTTATTCCCTCCAATTTTATTGTAATATTATGATAAAGCCCTAATATCCAAAATACAATATCCAATTTAATTACATTTTATGCTGTTTTTGTTTTTATTTTGGATATTTTAATTGAGTTATCGAAATTAATTTATTTGACAATGGATTCAAATCTACATACCTTTAAGAGAGAATCGATGAGGAAATTACCTAACACGTATATATTATAGTATGATGAATTTGATGTCGGGACTCTGAAAAACCCGGTTAAGGTCCAATTTCATTTCAGAAGAAATATTTTGCAAATGGAAGAATAAAACCAATTATAATTAAAAAAAAATATGATTGGACAAACAATTTCCCATTATAAAATCATCGAAAAACTGGGTAAAGTGCCAATCCGACTGGACTTAGCAATCCCGACAAGTCGGGAGCGGTTAAGTCCACTTTTCGGATTGAGCATCCCACCTTCTTCTGGCGGAAGCGGGAGGTGCGGACTATGATCGGGCAGGTTGTTTCTCACTATCGAATCATTGAGAAACTGGGTGAAGGTGGCATGGGAGTAGTCTATAAAGCTCACGACACCAAGCTCGATCGCGATGTCGCGCTAAAATTTTTACCACACTATCTCACAAGCGATCCTGCCGAAAAGGAACGCTTCTACCACGAAGCACGAGCCGCCGCTGCTTTAACACATCAGAACATTGCTGTTGTTCATGAGATAGGAGAATATGAAAATCAACTTTTCATAGCAATGGAATATGTGGAAGGAAAAACGCTCAAACAATTAATCGAAACAGAATCGCCCTCGATTAAAAAGGTTCTCGAGATTGCAATTCAAATTTGTGAAGGTATCGCCGCCGCCCACGAAAAAGGTATCGTCCACCGTGATATCAAGAGCGAGAATATCATTATTACTCCAAAAGGTCAAGCAAAGATAACTGACTTCGGTCTTGCTAAACTCAAAGGTGCGACAAAATTAACGAAAACCGGCTCTACGCTCGGAACTGCGGCATACATGTCACCTGAGCAAGCGCGTGGAGAAGAAGTTGACCAACGTTCTGACATCTTTTCTTTGGGAGTGGTGCTTTATGAAATGCTTACAACACGCCTACCATTCCGTGGAGAACATATTGCGGCGATTCAATATTCGATCCTTAATGAAGATCCTGCGCCGCTGGCACGGTACAACGAGAAAATAACGGATGAGCTACAGCACATTGTTTCAAAATCTCTGGAGAAAGACCAGGAGGACCGTTACCAACATGTTGATGAGATGCTGGCTGACCTGCGACGTGAAAGAAAACATCTGGAATACACCCGTACCGGTTACTCGGCAACGATAGTGAAACTCCCAACGAAAGAGGTCCAGAAAGAAGTGACCGCTGAAGGGCTCAAAAAGAAGAAATTAAAGAAATTTTTAGCCGCGATCGGAGCTCTTGCAGTTCTTGTCGTCGCGTTTTTCCTGCTAAAACCGATTCTGCTTGAAGAGGTAATATCTTCGGAACAACGGACGGTCGCTGTCATAAGTTTCATCAATCAAACCGGGGATAATTCATACGATTATCTGCAGGACGCGATTCCAAACCTACTCATCACGAATCTTGAGCAATCGAAATACTTGAGCGTGGCGACATGGGAGCGTTTGTATGATCTTCGAAAGCAGATCGGTAAGGCCGATACGAAAATCATCGACAGGGAAACGGGATTCGAGCTATGTAAGATGGATAACATCGAAGCTATAGTTCTTGGAAGTTTTACGAAGGCGGGCGATGTATTCGCAACCGATGTGAAGGTGCTGGATGTTCAGACGAAGAAGCTTCTGAAAAGTGTTAATTCGAAGGGTGATGGTGTCGGAAGTATCCTGAAGACGCAGATTGACGAACTGAGTAAGGAAATTTCGCGCGGTGTAGGCCTATCTGAAGGTAAAATTGAAACAACGCCTATGCAAATTATGGATGTAACCACGTCATCGATGGAAGCCTATAACTATTTCTTGAGAGGGAGAGATGACTATTATAAATTCTTATTTGAGGACGCGCGAAAATATCTGGAGAAAGCTTTAAGTATCGATTCTACATTCGCGATGGCGTACGTTTTTCTTGCATTTACCTGCGGATCGCTTAATGACAACAACGCAAGTATGATGGCTTATCAGAAAGCGGCAAAATATTCTCAGAAAACTACGGAAAGAGAACGTTTGATGGTTGAAGCCTCTATCGCGGGAGGTGTTGAGAAGAATCCCGATAAAGCAATGAATCTTCTAAAGGAGGTTGCCGAGAAATATCCTAAATACAAAGGGGCACATTATCATCTCGGTGTAGCCTACTCAAGGATAAACAAGACTAACGAAGCAATTTACCAACTCACTAGAGCTCTCCAACTTGATCCCGTATTTGGACCTGCTTTGAATCAGCTTGGTTATGTGTATGCAAGGATCGGGGAGTATAACAAAGCCATCGATTGTTTCAAGCGGTATGCTGATATCAATCCCGGTGATCCTAATCCGTTTGATTCAATGGCTGAACTATATTTTAGGATGGGCAAACTTGATGAAGCCATAGTAAAATATAAGGAAGTATTAGAAATAAAACCTGGCTTTAGCCTAAGTCTTGCCTACATATATATGCTAAAGGAAGATTTTGATGAAGCGCTTGCGTGCACTGAAAGAGACATAGCTACCCAATCACAACCGGGACTAAAAGCTGTAGGGTATTGGGTCAAAGCGATTATTAATTATTATGGTAAAGGAAGACTCAATCAATCATTAAAGGATATTGATAAATCTCAAGAATTATTCAGGTCAGTTGGAGATGAAAGAAGGGTATTATCAGGAGATTTGTTGAGGGGAGCGATATATTATGACAGACATGATATTGCAGAATGCAGAAGGTTGTTTGATAAATTCTTTTCATTTGAGTTAAAAAATAATCCTGATGGTAGCGCCAACGCAGATTGGGCGTTCGCAACTGGGTTGTGCGATCTTGCTGAAGGGCGGATATCTGAAGCCAGATTAAAATTAAGTGAGCTGGATAGTTTATTACATAAAATTTCTCCGGTATATATCACGAAAATTTTATTAAACCAGCGTGAGGTACTATACGCTGAATTGCTGATAATGGAGGATTCTGTTGATAAAGCAGTTCATGTTATCGAAAAAGCTGGTCCCCCGGAGTTGCCAAATTTAAACGATGAGGCGGTGCTTTACTACAACGCGCCGTCAGCGCGGGATGTAGCGGCACGAGCATATGTTAAAAAGGGAGCGTTTGATAAGGCGATAAACGAATATGAAAAGATTATAAAATTTGATCCTGACAGCAAGGAGCGAAGGTATATTCTACCAAAATATCACTATGCCTTAGCAAAACTATATGAGATGCAAGGGTTGCAGGACAAAGCAATAGAGCAGTATAACAGATTAATGGTACTCTGGAAGGATGCTGATCTGGATTTGCCTGAAGTCAAGGATGCTAAGGAGAGGTTAGCAGGATTGAAAGCGAAGTATAGGAAATGATCAATCAAATCATACCACACAAAAATATTATTGTAGTAGGGATGACGCCCAGTCACCCAGAAATCCGTTGGGATGCCAAAAGATTGAGTAATGTCATTTCTACCATTTCGACGTAATATTCATGATAGGTCATGTGATATCCCACTATAAGATATTGGAAAAACTTGGCGAGGGCGGCATGTCCCAAAACTTCCTACAAGCGCAGCGAGTAGTAGAAGTTTTGAGGACCCCGCTGGAGCGAAGCGGAAGCGGGAGGTGCGGACTATGATGGGGCAGGTTATTTCTCACTATCGAATTATTGAGAAACTGGGTGAAGGTGGGATGGGAGTAGTCTATAAAGCTCACGACACCAAGCTCGATCGCGATGTCGCGCTAAAGTTCTTCCCACACTGTCTCACAAGTAATCCTGTGGAAAAGGAACGTTTTTACGAAGTAGGAACCGCCGCCCACGAAAAAAAATCCATTCCAACTGTCTGCAACAGTAAAACAGGTAAATGGAGAAATATTCCAGATCATGGAATAACAGGCATGTTTCTTTTAAAAAGGAATTTATTATATTACTTCCATTATTACTGTTATCAGTTTATCGAAGGATAATTGCCTTCCATATATGCATAATTATCGTAATTTATCAGCGGGGCTCAAAGATGACCTGTCGTCGGTTATTGATGGGATATCCACCCGTGAACAGTTGAACCGAGTTATAAGCGTTTTCCATGCGCTTGCTTCTGCATTTCTTGCCAGCAAATCAACATGCAGTGTACTCTCCACTGTTACCGGATTAAAAACATCCGATCTCGCTTATGATAGCATCGCAGAACTTTTTCAACAGAACAGCGACGGTGATTATGTTCAACTTGTTTCCTATTTCGGTGGATTGCAACTTTCCACAGTTCGCGATGAAGAGATACTCGCACACTCACGTCGACTTGTATTTTCAAAGGTAAATCAGGGTATTTACCGGATCTACAGTCAGACCGATCCCTCACTCGCGAAAATTTTACGCAATGTTAAACTTGCCGTTTATTCCTTAAAAAATTTTACTGAGTCGGACCGTTTCGGTGAGCAATGCTTACTGCCAGTTTTATGCGATTCACTCACGCATCTTCCCCCTTTTCAGCAGGAAGAACTTGAGCAATTGTTTATTCCCGCAACAATTGGTAACGAGGATGTTCCCGAACTCCTCGCTAAACTATCCCTTGTTTTGAGAGAACAAACTGAACGATGTCGTATAGTACCGCTTGTCGTTGTAGCTTTGTTGTTTCGCACAGTATATAACCTGAAACGAGATATTTGTAGTGAATTTACGGAAATTGAAGATGCTACAATAGTGAGCGATGCGATGGAGGTAATATCTAAAGTTTGTATCGGACTTAGAGAGAAAATGAAAAGAAAGTACGTAAAAGAGAAAAAGATTACAGATGAATTACTTGAAAAATATTTTGATGTTGTGAAGGAAGGATTGACAGAAAAATATGCAAGAAATGATGGTCAGGATTTTTCATTATATGAAAATTTGAAGAAATATTTGCCTGAATTGACAAGAGACGGATACAGAAATGAACACAGAAACATAGTTGAATATCTCTGGAAACTGGCTCAGAAGGAGACGGTTAAGCAGTTAAAAGAGTAAAAATATTATTGTTGAGATTTTTATTATATAAATCCGTAGCCGTATTGAGTTGATACTCGGGAAATGTTTTGTAATAAACCCTTCTGAAATTGAGGAAAAAGTGGAATATGGAGTTACGCAACAAATAGAAAATGCAACTAGTTAGATATAAGACATTATGCAACATCTTGACGAACATACTATAGAACTTTACGTTCTCGGTTCTGAAATAGTGAAAGATCAGATTGGCGAAATCGAAGCGCATTTTGAGGAATGCCATGGCTGTCGGTTGCTCGCTGATCAGATGAAAGGATTTTATTTAAGTGCTGAGCGAGAATTGGAAGCATCTGAGCGATTTGTGTCTGCACCGAGTAAGGCTATAGTAAAAAGGCAGGGGGAATTAGATTTTGTTAATGAGAATTTTGCTTTCCCCGTACAACAACCTATAAAAAGGTATCTTGCGAAGTTTTTATATTTTGTGTACAGACACCCGGTTACAGCGGGGGTAGGTGGATTTGTGCTAGTTATTGCATTGGCAGGAATGTTAAATTATGCCTTTGATACAAAAAAAGTTGATCCAAACCCATCTTTTTATTTCTACAACTCTAAGGAAAATCATCTAGAAATAAAGGATAATAATTCAATAACGATTTTGAAAGAATTTTCTGCCTCTCTTGAGGGCGATAATTTTGCTGAAATTGACCATAATGTAAGGTTTACATACATATATGATTTGGATCAAGATGGTAAAAATGAAGTAATTACAACACTATGTTTGCGTGATGAAGTTCCTCGTTTAGGAAGATCATTGAAAATATTTAAAAATAATGGAGCATTGTGGGGGAAAATATATTTTAATGAACAATTTAAATATTCTAATAGATTTTACAGTTCAAAATTTGATCCACATGCACTTTTAATAGGAGAAGGGGGTGTAGATAATAAAAAAGAAATATTTGTAGGTGCAAACAATGTTTTGGGATCACCATTCATAATTGCCCGTTTAAATGAAAACGGAAATACAATAGGAAAATACTGGCACTTTGGTTATTTACCTTGTTTATTTTCTTCGGATATTAGTGGCGATGGAAAAAAAGAAATTATTGCTTGTGGAACAAACGATGCTGTAGATTCATTGAGATTGGAATTTCCGGTTATTATTGTTTTAAATCCTGATAAAATTATTGGTAATGTTAAATCATGCCAGGCTATTAAATATGATTGGAACTATTCAAAGGCAGAATTATTTTATTTGAGGTTACCTTATACTTTTTTAAATAATAAATTTAATTTTCGTGGAATTGTCGACAAAATAGAGGATGTAGATGATAATAATTTTTCATTTAGGTATAATATAATAGGTGGAAGTAATGATAATATTTTTATTTATTTTTATTTTACAAAAGATATGAAAATTATTAAAATCCAGCCAGATGATAATTATTCGGTGAATTATAATAAGTATTACAAAAGTGGTGAAGTTAAAAAAACATTGAACGAGCATCTCGAGTATTTAAAAAACAATATTGAATATTGGGATGGTGAAAAATGGAGGAAAGAATGGAGCGTAATAAAGCAATAATGATATCGTTTCTTTAATATCAGAGGTTTAATATTTACTTCCTGATTCCCTCAAAGATCTTTTTGGTTTAATGATTAATTTATTTCAAATCGTTGAGTAGTATTCCAGCAGAATTTTAATGTGCCACCCACCATCGAACTTGAAACCGATCTGAAGGTGGGTGGCACAAAGAAAGTTGTGCCACACACTTCCAGATAAGGTTTTTAAAAATTAAAGGGTTTACCTCCCTGACGAAATGGGATGGTGTATTGTGAAAACGTTATAAAATTTGTATATTTATACGGTTTAAGTATCGCGCCAGTAGCTCAACTTCGAAAATGGCCCGCGAATCACGCCGAATGGCGGGATGAGCGGCTGCCATTTTCAGAATCCCGCGAAAGCGGGATGGATAAATACTAGTAACTTTTTGCGCCAGTAGCTCAACTGGATACCAGCCCGACCGGTCGACAAAAAAGTTTTTGAGGTTAGTCGGGCGGGCAGGGAGCATCAGCCTGCGAAGCTACGGAGCATTGATTGAGTCTGAAAATTAGGAAGATGATAAAATAAATTATTGTTTATTCACGCGCCAGTAGCTCAACTGGATAGAGCATCAGCCTACGGAGCTGAGGGTTGGGGGTTCGACTCCCTCCTGGCGTACGATTTTTTAAAAAACAGAAAAGGGAGTATCAGACTACAGATCAGAGGTCCCGCTCAAAAAGAATGAGCGGGATTCTCAATTCGACTAATCAGTTAGCCCTCCCACAAAATATTCAGCTAACTGATGTCGAATTGGAAGTTGGGGGTTCGACTCCCTCCTGGCGTACAACCGTCAATATTTATTAGAAAAAATTTCATTTTTCCCTGCCTGATTTGATAATCTTGCCGTTAAATTTACCTTTTTTTAAATATTCTCTATTACCTTATTATAGACCTTTTTTTAAAAAATTTTAAAATCTCCGGATATTCAACTATCTCTTATTTTATTTGATTTTCATTTTAAAACCGACTACCTTTTAAAAAATATCCTGAGTAATTATTTCAAGATTTCTGAATTTTCAACATGCGTAGAGAAATTATCATAATATTGTTAAGCATTGTTTTTTTCTCGCAAGTTTTCGTTGCATCAGAAGGTGAAAGATTAAAAAAGATAAAAAAAGTTAATTCAAATTTCGCGGAACGCATCGTTCAGGGATTTAATATGCGTGTGTGGCTGAGTAACCAGATGACTATGGGCGTCCGAGCATGGGATGTCTCAGATGAATGGCTCATACCCGTTGAACCAAAATTTGGTATGGAATATCCCGCCGGCTCACGAATCGAACATCTGTATGGTGCAGGACCCCGCATTGGTGGTAAAATTGATGGAGTCATTTACGTCGATGAAGGGTATAACGGTTACGATGGACGAAACGAATTTCAACCCGAATTCAAACACCTTCCCCGTGAGCGTTTCTGGAGAGCATCTATTCGCGACACCGACGCTCCAAATAAAAAAGGATGCGATGACGACGGCGACGGTCTGATCGATGAAGATGACCTCGACGGTACTGACAACGACGGTGATTGGAACCCTCTGACCGATGATGTCGGTTCGGATGGCCTCGCTGATCCATCTGAAATAAGTTGCGACGGCATACCTTACGATCAAATTGTTAATCCCGATCCGGCAGGGGATAACTATGACCCGGGCGTCCGCGATAAATGCCATCCAAATCCAGATGGAGGTTTGCCGTATAAAAATAATCGTGATAGATGGACAGAAAAAAACGGATTGCCTGATCATGGAGAACCAAATGTTGATGAAGATTATAGCGCCGTTTCTGAGAATGACCTGTATTGTTCCGCAATAGATACATTCGCGGTTCCCGTTTTTATCGGCCATATTCCAATGGGAATTAAATGTATCCAGAAGTCGTATGCCTGGGACGGAAAATTTTTTGAAAGTGTAATGCCCTTTGATTATTCGTTCATAAATTTAGGAAGAAAAACAATTGAAGATGTATATGTCGGCTTTTTTGCAGACATGGATATTGGACCAAGCGGTCCGACAGATTACTGGGAACGCAATTATTCCGCATATATTGAGTCACTCCGAACAGCTTATTCACATAACCCCATAGACCGGGGTTCTACACCTGCAGGGATCACATTTCTGGGTGCAAATAAACCGTTGAGCGAACTTAAATTTATTTTCCAATGGTCTGATTTTTCAACCAGACCTGATCCTGGTATTCAGGATTCTGTTATTTATTCATGGATGGATGGGAGTGCTTTTCCAGGTCAGCCAATAGCACCTGACCAATTACCGACTCTACCGTCGAATACCAGATTTTTCTTCTCATTCGGACCATTTGAACAATTTAGGGTGGGCGATACTTTGAAAATATCTGTCGCACTTGTTTCGGGATATGGAGTGTTCGAGGGTACAAATAGTCTTGTGGAAAATGCTCAGAAGGCAATAAAACTATATAGCCGCGGCTATGTAGCACCAATCATTCCTGCATCTCCAGAATTAGAAGCAGAAATAGGATTCAAACGTGTTAAACTGACCTGGTATCCTCATAAAAGTGCAATGGGAAGTTATTCATCTCCGTTTGAGGTATGGGACGATTCAAACAAACTTGCTGAAGCTTATCCCGAAGACCACTGGCGCCGAAGAAATCCGCCATGCGGTGAATCGGTGGGTGAATGCGGCGGGCATAAATGCGACTCACTCGGCAGATTACCTGGTGGTAGAATATTTTCAGGATTTCGTCTGTACCGGAGCGAAGATATCGGATCTGAACCTCAGGTAAATAGTTTTGTCTTATTAAAGGAATACTCGATACCGGATACTGCCACAGAATGGTCGTTAAACAATCTCGATTCAGTCTTTGTGGATTCTAATCTCGTTCGTGGGAAGAGATACTGGTATGCGGTAACAGCATTCGGATTACCTGACATCACTGTTCTCCCGATACCTCTTCAGGATGGTACAGTCAGATATGATACACTTTATTCAGAAAACAGCGAATCGTCACTTAGGGAAAACTGGATCAGAATCGACCTTCCTTTTTCACCTTCGGAAAATTTAGGAGAAGTAATGGTGGTTCCCAATCCATATCGGGTTGACATGGAATATACCTATGAAAGCGGCGGCTGGGAAGGTTATGCGAGAAACTGGGATGAGAATAAGCGGGTAATCAAGTTCATTCATTTGCCAAAAGGGGAATGGACGGTAAGAATATTTTCATTAGCAGGGGATTTGATCACCACAATTTCAAATAGTGAAGCGAATGGATATGCTATGGGTGGTAAATGGATTGGAAATTACGATAATATGAGAGGTGAAATAACATGGGATCTCCTCAGTGAAAGCAACAGAGCACTCGCAAGTGGTGTCTACATTTTTTCCGTCGAATCAGATTTAGGAAAACAGATCGGGAAATTTGTATTGATAAGATAAAATAATAGTTTAAGTGTGATTTAATAAATAAATCCATACGAAAATTATGATAAAATAAAAATTCAAATTTCGATAATTTAAAAATAGGAAAAAACATGAAAAAGATGAATCCTGTAGTACATTTTGAAATGCCTTATGAAGATCATGAACGACTGATCAAATTCTATACAAAGGTATTTGGATGGGAGATGCACCAACTTGGAAAAGATATGGGTGATTATATTACTGCTTCAACATCTGAAACCGATGAAAAAGGAATGATAAAAAAGCCTGGTGCGATCAACGGTGGATTTTTTCCAAAAACAGACAATAGATCTATCCTGTATCCCTCTTTTGTAGTCGCAGTAGATGATATTGTGGAAGCGATGAATAAAGTTAAAAATGAAGGCGGTAAAATTCTTGGAGAACCTGTAGAGATTCCTGGAATAGGAAAATATGTTTCAATAATGGACACTGAAGGTAATAAACTGAGTCTATTACAGCCCATTATGAGATGAATATTTGATTATTGTTTTGTTTTAATATACCAAACGGTCGGTCTACGATAAATTTCAGAGAATAAATTGTTAACACCTGCCTTTATAATATTTCTGCAGAAGTGTTTCGAAGAAGTTACATTAAATGAAATTGTAAAAGAAACAGGACTTTTAAACGGAGCATTTTACTATTTTTTCAGGAGCAAAGAAAAACATTGGTAACAATTATGAGGGTGATGCGTATTAAGTAAATAACAACTTTAGGTATTCATTTATTTTATTTATAAATTAAGAAATTCGGAGTATATTAAAAAGGTCAGTTTTATGATTAAAATAAGGATCTTATTTTTTACAGTTTTATTCTCAACTTTATTATGGAACGTCTCACAAGGACAGCCGGTCAAGAATGTAATTTATTTATCATGGCAGAATGTGGTTGATATATCACTTCAGGAAAATCTTTCACTCAAGTCAAAATCGCTCGAATATGATGCTCAGAAATTGGAAGTCTGGAAATCTCTGTCCAACTTTTTACCCTCGTTAAATTATCAGGGGGTAGCACAAAAAAATATTGAATTACCTGTTTTCGTTTTTATGGGTCAAAGATTTGTTGTTGGAACACCATATACATTTCAACACTCATTGAGTCTTACAATGCCATTATTTACAGGTGGTAGCAGATGGTTCAATCACAAAATACAAAATAGTATAAAAAAATCACTTGGTGAGGAATTGAAAGGAAAAGAAGAAGAGACGGTTTTTAATTCATTGCGTGCATATTACGCAGTAATTCTTTCAGATGAACTGCTGAAAGCGAGTGAGGAAGCGGTAAATGTGGCGTTGCAAAATCTGGAGCAGGTTAAGAAATTTTATAATGCAGGAACTGCCACAGAATTGGATTATCAGAGAGCCCGAGCGCAATATTCCTCGACTTTACCTGTACTCGAATCTGCCCGTGCAAACAAACAACTTTCAATTCAAAGATTGAAGAGCTTGTTGAATATTCCATTAACCGATTCACTTGTTGTAAATGATACGCTTGATCAAAAAGAATTTCTCAATGAATATTCAAATATGACGCTGGATGAGTTAAAACAAATGTCGAAAAAATACCGGCACGACATAAATGCACTGCATTATCAAAAAGATGCTGTTGAAGATGGCGAAAAAATTGCTCTGGGAAGGTTTACTCCGACTGTTCTCATTAGTGCAAGTGTTGATCATGCGGCACCAATGGATAACTCAAAGGTAAGTTGGTCGGACTATATCAGATCAAAATCTGTTACTTTGTCGGTAAACTTTCCTCTATTTGAAGGAGGTAGGAGAGTGCTTGATTATCAGATAGCAAGGATTAAAAGTAGACAGATGGAAGTATTTTACAAGGATGCTCAATATGGCGCAGATCTGGATGTAGAGCAAAATTATTATAGTTTTATGGAAACATCAAAAAGTCTTAAAAGTCTGAAAGACGCACTTGACCAGTACAGGGAAAGTTATAGAATTTCCAATTTGCTTTACTCACAGGGTATGAGTAATCAACTTGATGTTTTAAATGCACAACTGCTTTATACAAAAAGTAAAACGGAATATTTGCAGGGAATTTACAATTATAACGTCAGTCAACTATCTTTATTAAAATCGGTTGGTCTGTTAGATAAAATATGGGACTAATTTTTTGAGGATAAAATGAATTATAGACAATTATTGATTATTTTACTTTTAATCGTTTTTTTTACCGGATGCTCACAGAAAGATAATGAGAGCAACGATAAATCCATACCTGTAAAAATTTTCCTGGTAAGGTCAGAATCCATTTCTCAATATATTCATGTAACCGGGACAGTCGAAGCGGATGAGGATGTAATACTTTACAGCAAGGTGGCTGATCGTGTGAAATCTGTGAATGTTTTTCCTGGACAGGCAGTAACAGAAAATCAGGTTCTCGTTGAGCAGGAAAATTCTATCCTCTATCAGGGGATGGAGATAGCAAACGCCGCAATGAAATCCGCTGAATCTCAGGCAAAACTTGCCGCCGCTGATTTTGAGCGAATGAGTAAACTTTTCTCTGAAAAAGCAATAAGTCAACAGCAGTATGACCAGGCAAGGCTGGCATACGAAACGGCTGAACATGCACTGGTGCAGGCAAAATCAATGTATGAACAGGCAAAAGAACAGTATGAAAATAGTTATATAAAAGCACCTTTTGATGGCATAGTGGCCGCACTCTTTGTTGAAAAAAATCAAACTATCGGTTTCGGGCAACCGGTTGTTCAGATAGTTTCACCTTCAAAAATGAAAGCAAAAGTATATCTGACCGGTGATGATATATACAATGTCAAAATCGGGCAGAAGGTGGTTATAAAATTTCCAACCATCCCCGATAAAAAATATGAGGGAAGAGTGAGTAAAATTAATACCGCAATAGATAAAACATCAAAATCTTTGGAAGTGGAAATTGTTCTTCTTACGAGAGATAAAAATGTTAAATCAGGTATTTTCGGAGAATATTTTATTGAAGTAAAACATAATCCAAACAGCCTGGTTGTCCCGGAACTGGCGCTTTTACCACAGACCGAAATAAAAATAGACAGAACGACAGGATTACAGAGCACATTGAAAAAATATTTTATCTTTGTTATTGAAAATAACCGAGCAAAGTTAAAGGAAGTAAAAACGGGGATAGCAAATGATGGGCAGGTAGAAATTACCGCAGGACTTAATCCTGGTGATTCCGTCATTGTGGTCGGGCAGAACATTGTTAAGGAAGGCCAAACTGTTATTGTAATTGAATAAGGAAATAATTATACATGCTGATTACTAAGTTTTCTCTAAAAAGGCAAATTACACTGATAATGATTTATGCGGTGATAATTTTTTTCAGTTTATTTTCATTTTCTCAATTAAAAATAGATTTCTTTCCAGATATAACATTTCCATTTGCCGGAATAATTACAAGTTATTCAGGTGTGGGTCCCGATGATATTGAAAATCTTATAACCAGGCCAGTTGAAGAAGCGGTATCGTCAGTGAAAAATATTGAAAAAATAAATTCTCAATCATCTAAAGGTAATTCAATCGTCACCCTCGAGTTTAAATACGGGACGGACATGGCAAAAGCGGAAAATGATATAAGGAAAAATCTGGATTATATCAGAGACTATTTACCACAGGATGCTTCCTCACCAATTGTTTTTGTTTTCGATCCTTCAATGATGCCGATAAGTTATTTCAGTGTCAGCTCCCAATATCTTGGTCCTGCCGAGTTGAGAAAATTGGCAGAGGATAAAATAGAGCCGCTACTTGAAAGAGTTGAGGGTGTAGCCTCAGTTCAAACAATGGGCGGACAGCAGCGACAGATTAACGTTGATATCAATCCCGTTTTGCTTGCATCCTATAATCTATCACCACAGGACGTATTGCAGGCAATTCAGTTTGGCAGTGGCCTGCAGCCATCAGGTACTGTACAGACACGAATAAAAAATTATAATCTCCGTGTTCTCAGCGAATATACAAACGTTGATCAAATTAAAAAGACAATCCTGACATATAAAAATGGCTTACCTGTTTATGTGAGCGATGTTGCAAATGTCGAGGATGGATATAGAGAAAATACCAATGAGGTGAGAGCCGATTTCGGTGAAGGTGTTTTACTCGTACTGATGAAGCAATCAGATGCAAATACAGTGCTGACAAGCAGAAAAGTTAAAGCCGCGATTCCTGATATTATTTCACGGTTGCCCCAGGGAACAAAATTCACCCCACTCTGGGATCAGGCAGATTTTATATTACGGGCGGTGGGAAATCTTAGAAACACGGCGGTGTTAGCATTTTTTCTGACGTTCTTTGTAATCTACTTTTTCCTGAGAAATCTCCGCGGTAGTATAATAATGGGAATATCTATTCCTGTATCTGCAATAGCCACATTTGCGGTAATGTATTCGGCAAATGTTACACTCAATATCATATCCATGGCAGGTCTTGCGCTTGCAATCGGGATGTTAGTCGACAATTCTATAGTAGTTCTGGAAAATATTTACCGTCACAGGGAGATGAATAAAAACCTCATGGAAGCCGCCGAAACCGGTTCTAAAGAGGTAGGAATGGCTATTACAACATCCACCCTAACCACTATTGCGGTATTTCTTCCGGTTCTGTTTGTTCCAAATATCACCGGTCAACTATTCAAGGATATGGTCCTGACAATTACATTCAGTCTGGTGGTCTCTCTAATCGTTGCCCTGTCGCTTGTCCCGATGATGTCGGCAAATCTCCTCAAATTTGATACAAACAAGAAAAATAGCAGGTTTTCTAGATTTAAAGATATATTCGGTGTGTGGATTGAAAATTTATCTCAAAAATATAGTAAATGGTTGCACTGGTCGATTTACCATAAGAAAACAATTCTGATTTCTGTTGGAGTCCTCTTTATTCTCTCGCTGGGTCTGGCTGCGTTACTTGGTGGCGAGTTTTTACCGAAAACAGATCAGGGTATGATCGATATATTGATGGAATCGCCTTCAGGTACTCCAATAGAACAAACAAGAAGATATGCATACGATATTGAAGATATGATAAAAGAGTCAGTCGGACAGGATGAATATGAATCGATAGCTATTTTCTACGGTGAGAGAGAAGGATGGGGTGCATTTGGTACAACATCAAGTACAATCGAAATCATGATAAAACTGACTCCCAGAAATAAAAGAAAATATTCTCAATTTGAAATTCAAGATAGGTTGAGGGAAAAATTAAATAAAATACCCGGCGTCACTTATACATTTATGGAGAGCGCTTCATTTTCTACTGAGAAGGATATTGAAGTCAAGGTGACCGGTTTTGATGTTGATGGAGCAAAAAATATTGCAAGTGAATTATTATCCAAGATGGAGAAGGTAAAAGGACTTGTTGACATTTCTTTGAATACAAAAGAAACAACCTCTGAATTACAAATTCATCTTAATAAAGATTTATTGAATCATTATAATTTACCTGCTTATCAGGTTGCCGCCAATATCTCCACGGCAATACAGGGCAGGGTTGCATCTCAGTTACGTGAAAAGGGTGATGAGTACAATATATTTGTCCAGTTTGCCAAAGAATACAGGAACAAAAAGGAATCAGTTGAGCAGATAGAACTCCCTCTTCCTGCAGGTGGAAGGATAAGGCTTAAAGATGTAGCAGAAATTGTAGAGGAGCAATCAATCCCCACCATATTTAGAGAAAATCAGAGCAGGTTTGTTTCTGTCGGTTGCGGATTATCAGGAATAGACCTTTCATCAGCTGTCAGTAAGATAAAACAGATAATTGCCGAAACACCTATTCCATCTGAATACCAGGTTGTTTTGGGTGGAACAGCCGAAGATCAGCAGGAAGCATTCTTTTACCTTGGGCTGGCATTTATTGCTGCTATATTACTTGTTTATATGATAATGGCTTCGTTATTTGAGTCGTTAGTGGACCCACTGATTATCATGTTTACTGTTCCGCTTTCGATAATCGGTGTAATATTTTTCCTTGCGATAACCGGAACTTCGTTTAGTGTGATGGCATTGGTGGGAGTTGTCATGCTGGTCGGTATTTCCGTAAATAACGGAATTGTGCTTGTTGATTATATTAACCAGCAAAGACATAAAGGGATGGAGTTGTATCAGGCAGTTGAGTTTGGTTGTAAGGCAAGAATGAGACCTGTGCTGATGACTGCATCAACCACAATTCTTGGGATGGTACCGCTTGCGATTGAGCTGGGTACAGGTTCGGAAACATGGTCGCCATTAGCCAGGGCGGTAATAGGGGGATTAACAGCTACCACCGTCCTTACACTGATTGTGGTGCCTGTTATATATATTGTTTTTGAGAATGCTGGTGAGAAAGTGAAGAATTTTATAAAGAGTAGGAAAAGTATAAAGAAATAAGATCATCATATAAATGTCACGCTGAGCAGAGGTTCTCCTGAACTTGTTTCAGGATCGAACCAGCCGTCACACTGAGCGGAGTCGAAGTGTGACGGTGATATTTAACATTCA
>Ga0073932_1002877_pt1 | contig 24962 bp, 17 predicted proteins | sample DewCreD2012metaG_FD_76967 | JGI IMG/M metagenome (GOLD analysis project Ga0073932, IMG submission 76967) | Hot spring sediment bacterial and archeal communities from British Columbia, Canada, to study Microbial Dark Matter (Phase II) - Dewar... ...
CGGAAGATGCGGCGCCGGTTTGAGGAACGCGAATATAGAGCTCATGGAATCGTTATGCAGGTTGTTGTTGCGTCAAACAGTGCAACGTACCAAAGCCTAGCACAAGATCGACGGCGTGAATTCCCACCACCGTGCGTTTAGGAAAGAGCTCGCCGAGGATTCCCAGCGCCACCCGGTCTTGCGGGTCGTTGAACGTTGGAACCAGGACGGCGGCGTTCGAGATGTAAAAATTCGCGTAGCTCGCCGGCAGCCGTTCTCCGTCAAAGAAGAGCGGCGCGGGCATGGGCAGCGCCACCACTCCGGGCTTCGACCCATCCTCCAGCCTAAGGTCCTGGATGCGCTCCCAGTTTTCCGCCAGCGGTCTGTAGTTGACGTCGTTACGGCGGCTCTCTTTCACCAGCACCAGCGTCCGGGCATCTACGAACCGGCAGATGTCGTCAATGTGCCCGTGCGTGTCGTCGCCCGCCGGTCCCGCGCCCAGCCAGAAGACGTTGGAGACGCCCAGATGAGCCTTGAAGGCGGCTTCGTAACCCACCCGGTCCAATCCCGGATTGCGCACCTGCACCTGGGGGTCGAGATAGCACTCTTCCGTAGTGATGAGAGTGCCGCGCCCGTTCACCTCAATGCCGCCGCCTTCAATGACGAACGGCTTGCCGTCCCACAGGGCGCGGAAAAGCGTCTTGCCCAGGTACTGGGCGGCTGTCTCGGGAACCTTGCGATCCTTGCGCCAGTCGGGATATTTAGCCCAGGCATTGAAGTGGAAGTGTACAATCGCCGTCTCGCGGCTCTTGCCGCGCCCGCGCGCGACAAAAATCGGCCCGCTGTCCCGGGTCCACCCGCGGTTGGTAGGATGAACGATGAATTCGACCCGCGAAATGTCCGCTCCCGCCCGTTTCAAGCAGGACAGCGCCGCTGCCTGCTGCGCAGGGGAATTCACCAGAATGCGGACGATTTCTCCCGGCGCGATCTTCCGGACAATCTCGCCATAGACCCAGCGAATGGTGTCGAGTTTGCCCGGCCAGTCCGTCGGGTTATGGGGCCATCCGAGCCACGTCGCTTCGTGCTTTTCCCACTCCGCCGGCATCGCGAAGCCGAGTTCGGCGGGCGTGCGGTCACATTTTGCCATAATCGTATTTTGTCCCATGGTCAAGATGAATAAGACGCACCGCCGTTACCGCGAAGACTTGTCCGATCTGCCGGACTGGCTCAAGAAGAAAAAGTGTCCCAACCGGGACAAGTACCTATCCGGCAAGCGCATCTTGCCGAAAGGCATCACCGGCAAGGAAAAACTGCCCGGCTTGATCGACGAGACTTTTCTTGCCTACAACGCCGCGCGGCTCAAAGAGGGCGTGCAGTTGTTCGTCGAAAAGATGCTCGAGCCGGATGTGACCATCGGCATGAGCCTTTCGGGCGCGCTGACCCCCGCCGGACTCGGCTGTTCCTGCATCGTCCCGCTCATCAAAGCGGGTTTCGTCGATTGGATCGTTTCCACCGGCGCCAATCTCTACCATGATCTGCACTTCGCCTTGGACTATCCGGTGCGAGTGGGCAGTTTCAAGATGGACGATACCGAACTGCGCAACAACGACATCGTCCGCATTTATGACGTGCTCATCGGCTACAGCGATTGCCTCATGGCGACGGATGAGATTCTGCGCGGCATTTTGACGCAGCCCGAGTTCCAGAAGGAGATGGGAACCGCCGAGCTGCACTACCTGTTGGGCAGATACGCCGCCGAATGGGAGCGTAAAGCCGGGCTGAAGGATGTCTCCGTCCTCGCCGCTGCTTACCGCGCAGGCGTCCCTTGCTACACTTCCTCCCCCGGGGATTCCACCATCGGCATGAATGTCGCCGGCGAGGAATTGCGCGGCAACAAGCTGCGCATCAACCCGTCCATTGACGTGAATGAAACCACCGCTTTCGTGCTCGCCGCCAAGCGCTCGGGCGGCAAGAGCGCCGTGGTGTTGTGGGGAGGAGGCAGCCCCAAGAATTTCATGCTGCAAACCGAGCCGCAGATTCAAGAAGTCTTGCGGATCAAAGAGTACGGGCAGGATTACTTCCTCCAGGTCACCGACGCCCGGCCCGATACCGGCGGTTTGAGCGGCGCCACGCCGAGCGAGGCGGTGAGTTGGGGCAAGGTGGACCCTAACCGCTTGCCGGACGCCGTCGTGTGCTACACCGACACCACCATCGCCATGCCGTTGTTGACTCACTACGCCCTTGCCAAACACAAGCCCCGCAAGCTGAGGCGGCTCTACAGTCGGCGCGAGGAGCTGTTGAAGGCTCTCCGGCGCGAATACTTCCGCCACAATAAAGTCAAAATGCTCGACGGTTCCGACCCCGTCCTCGACTGATGAACAAACGGCAACTCCAAGAGCTGGCGCGAAAGCACGGCACGCCTCTGCTTGTGGTGGACCATGAGAAGATCCGCCGCAATTACGCCGCCTTCCGGCGCTACCTCCCCCGGGTCCAGGCCTATTACGCCGTTAAGGCCAATCCCGCGCCGGAAATCATCAAGACGCTGTTCGATCTGGGCGCCAGTTTTGATGTGGCGTCCTTCCCGGAGTTCCTGCTGGTTTACGAAAACATCAAACGCTGGCCGGCGAAGAAGCGGCAGGATTTCATCTGGGACAAGATCGTTTATGCCAACCCTATAAAGCCCAAGGAAACCCTCGTTGCGCTCGACCCGTACAAGCCGCTGGTAGTTTATGACAACGCCGATGAGCTGCGCAAGATCCGCCAGTATGCTCCCAACGCCGGCTTAGTGCTCCGGTTGCGCGTGCCGAACACTGGCTCGATGGTGGAGCTTTCCTCCAAATTCGGCTGCGACCCCGGGGAAGCGGCGGAACTGATCAGCGAAGCTTTCCGCATCGGGCTTGTGGTCGAAGGCGTCAGCTTTCACGTCGGCAGCCAGTGCACCAACTTCGACAACTTCGTTCAGGCGATCAACATCTCCGCCGCCGTGATTTCGGAAGCCGCCGCGCGCGGGCACACGATTAAGATCCTGGACATCGGGGGCGGCTTCCCGGTCCCGTATGATTGGTCGGTCCGCCCCTTCAGCGAGCTGGCCGCCAAGATCAACGCCGAAATCGACCGGCTCTTCCCCCCCGACATGCAGATCCTGGCGGAACCGGGACGCTTTTTGGTCGCTTCAGCCGCCACCGCCATCGCCACCGTGATCGGCAGAGCCGTGCGCGACGGCAAGCCTTGCTACTACATCGACGACAGCGTTTACCACACTTATTCGGGCATCATATTCGACCATTGCCAGTACCAAGTGAAGGCTTTCCGCAAGGGCAGCGCCGTCATCTCCTCCGTTTTCGGCCAAACCTGCGACGGGCTGGACACCGTAGCCCAGTCCGCAGCGCTGCCGCTGCTCGAAATCGGCGACTTGGTCTATGCGGAACAAATCGGCGCATATAGCACCGCATCTGCAACATTTTTCAACGGGTTCCCTCCAGCCAAAACCGTCCACGTCCACCAGTAGTTTCCAAATGAAGTTAGTGTTTGCTATATTAGTGACTGCTAAGTTAGTGTTCACTAGGTTATGGCTGTGTCTCAACGAACGCGAATGGCAGGCCAGGAGCGCCGGGAGGCGATCATCGAAGCGGCCAAGGAGTTATTTTCACAGCGGGGCTTTCGGGGAACGACGACCCGTGAGCTGGCGGCTGCGGTAGGGGTGACAGAACCCGTTTTATATCAACACTTTGAGACCAAGCAGGAACTCTACTCCGCGATTATAGATCAGAAGTCGCAGGAGATTGATCTTAAGTTTGCGGGTTTGGTCCACGAGGCAGTCCAAGCCAACGATGACCGGGCATTTCTGCGCACCTTGGCCACCATCATCTGGCGATGGTATTCGGAAGATCCGGCTTATGTGAAACTCCTGCTATATAGCGCGCTCGAGGGTCATGAATTGGCGACCCTGTGTTACGAACGCCAGGCTGTGCGAGCCTACCACGACGTGGCGGAGCACCTGCGCCGGCGCATGGAGGAGGGGGTGCTCCGGGACGACGTTGACCCGGCAGTGGCGGCGAGGGCGTTTTTCGGCATGGTCGGCAGTTTCGCGCAAGCAACCGTAATCTTCCGCATGCCGCTGGCGGAGGGGCAGACCGTGGAAACGATGTTGAACAGCATGGTGGATATTTTTCTTGCGGGCATGGTCCGCGGCGGAGGTAATCATTCATGAAGCGTTCTTTGGCGATTCTCGCGGCGGCGCTGATGGCGGCGGGCTGCGGGGGAAAGAAGCAAGGAGACGCCCAAGCGGCGGCGAAGCCTCCCGAGCCTCCCTTGGTGAAAGTGGCTCTGGCTGAGGCCCGGACGATCAGCAAGTTCCTTTCGGTCACCGGTTCGCTGCAAGCCGACGAAACGGTGGTGGTCACCTCGGAAGTCGCCGGGCGAATCGCGAAAATTTACTATGATTTCGGGCAGCGCGTGCGGCAGGGCGACATCGTGGCGGAACTGGACAAGCAGGAGTTCCAAATCGCCCTCGACCGCGCCCGCGCCGCCTTGGCGCAGGCGCTCGCGCGCATCGGGCTGAAGCCTGAGCAGGAGAACGCCGTCCCAGACAGCACGCCCGCCATCCGGCAAGCCAAAGCCCTTTTCGAGGACTCGCGCCAAAAGTATGAGAGCGCCTCCAAGCTCATCAAGACGGGCGACATTTCGCAAGACCGTTTTACGGAGATCGAGAAAACGTACTTCGCGCGGAAGGCGGCGCTCGAAGCCGCCGAGTACGAGTTGCAAACGCAGCTTGCCACGATCCAAGCGCTGCGAGCCGAAGTCAGGCTGGCGCAAAAGCGGCTCAATGACGCCACGCTGCGCGCGCCGTTTGACGGCGCTGTGAGCGCCCGCCACGCGGCGCCGGGGCAGTACATCCGCGACAACACTCCTGTATACACTCTGGTCAAATCCTACCCGCTGCGGCTGCGCGTCGAAGTGCCGGAATCGTTCACCTCCGCAGTGAAGGTGGGAACGCAACTCACATTCACTACCGACGCCGCGCCAGGAGCGGAATTCCACGCCGTAGTGCGGGAGCTCAATCCGTCTTTGGACGCCCGCGCGCGCTCGCTCGCGGCGGAAGCCCGCTTGGTGGAACGGGATGACCGTTTGCGTCCCGGCATGTTCGTTCAAGTCCGCTTGGTGACGGATGGCAATGTCAGAATCGTCACCGTCCCCAAACGGGCTGTGTATTCGATTGCGGGGCTGAACAAGGTCTTTGTGATCCGCGACGGCAAGGTGGTGGAGTGCCGCATTCCGCCGGGCGCGGAGATGGACGGTTGGGTGGAGGCGCCGGCGGACCTCGTCCGCCCGGGCGACCAAGTGGCGGTCTCCGATCTCGACAAATTGATCCCCGGCGCGGCTGTGCGTGCGCAGCCCGCCGGAAGCCAGGGGTAAACCGTGCAAAAACTTGCCCAAATCTGCATCCGGCGCCCCGTCTTCGCCACCATGCTCATACTCTTCCTGGTGGTGTTAGGCGTCAACTCTTATTTCAAACTGGGCGTCGATTTTTTCCCCAAAATCGAGTTCCCCGTGGTGACCGTCACCACCACGCTTCGCGGCGCTGCGCCGGAGGAGGTAGAGACACAGGTCACCAAACGCATAGAAGAAGCGGTCAACACCATAAGCGGGATCGACGATCTGAACTCCAACTCCTCCGAGGGTCTTTCGCTGGTTGCCATTCAGTTTGTCCTCGAAAAGGACCCGGACGTGGCGGCGCAGGAAGTGCGGGACAAGATCTCCACTATCTTGAGGGACCTGCCGAAGGACGCGGATCCGCCGGTGGTTGAGAAACTTGCCACCGACGCCGCGCCGGTCATTAATATCGTCGTCAGCTCGCAGCGGGATTTGCGCGAAACCACCAAGATCGTCGAGGACCAGGTCAAGAAGAACATCGAATCGCTCGCCGGCGTCGGCCAAGTGCGCTTCATCGGCGACCGGAGGCGGCAGATCCAGATCTGGCTGAATGGCGAGCGCCTGTACGGGTACAACCTCAACGTGGATCAGTTGCGAGCCGCCGTCGCGGCTCAGAATGTGGAGGTGCCCGGCGGGCGCATCGAGCAGGGTTCCCGCGAACTGTCCCTGCGGACTTTGGGGCGCATCGAACGCCCGCGCGACTTCGAGCGGTTGATCGTAGGGACATTCGGCGGCGCGCCCATTCGCATTTCCGACATCGGACGGGTGGAGGACGGTTTTGAGGAGCCCCGCTCCCTCGCCCGCCTGAACGGCGAGCCGGCGGTGGTCCTCGAAGTCCGCAAGCAAGCCGGCACTAATACTCTCGACGTCATCTCCAACGTCAAAGAACGGATCGAGGCGCTGAAGCAGACTCTGCCGCCGGATCTCAAGGTCACCTACACGCGCGATCAATCCAGATTTATCGTGGAGTCGTTCCGCGCCGTTCAGGAACACCTGTTGCTCGGCGGCATTCTGGCCGCCATCATCGTTCTGGCGTTCATCCGCAGTTGGAGATCGACGCTGATCGCCGCCGTCGCCATCCCCACGTCGATCATTTCCACGTACACGCTCATGAGCTGGATGGGCTTCACGCTCAACCAGATCACCATGCTGGCGCTGACCCTCGTCGTGGGCATCGTCATTGACGACGCCATTGTCGTGCTGGAGAACATTTTCCGCTTCATGGAAGAGAAAAAGCTCTCTCCCATGGAGGCGGCCATCAAAGGCACGGCGGACATCGGGCTCGCCGTCATGGCGACGACGCTCAGCCTGGTCATCATCTTCCTGCCGGTGGCCATGATGCCGGGCATCGTTGGCAAATTCATGTCGAGCTTCGGTTACACCGCGGCGTTCGCCATCATGGTGTCCCTGCTCGTCAGTTTCACCCTCACGCCCATGCTCTGCTCGCGGTTTCTCAAGCTCGGCAACGGGAATGGCGGCGCCACCAAAGAAACGTTGCTGTTCCGGATGCTCGCTGGTCCCTACCGCGTATTGCTGCGGTGGTCGATGCGCCACCGATGGGCCATCGGCGTGCTTTGCCTTCTGGTGGCGGCCTCCAGCGTGCCGCTGTTCATGATCATCGGCAAGGACTTTCTGCCGGTGGACGACCAGAGTGAGTTCGAGGTGGTGGTCCGCGCGCCTGTCGGATCCTCGCTGGAGGGAACCAACGAAGTGTTCAAGCGGCTCGAAGAAGATTTGAAGACGCTGCCCGGCGTGCGCGACCTTCTCACCACCATCGGCGCAGACACGCGGCGCCAGGTGGACCGGGGCTCGATTCTGGTGGAGCTTGTGCCGATCGATCAGCGCAAGCAAAGCCAGCGCGAACTGATGCTCATGGCGCGCGAGCGCCTGTCGAAGTACCGGGACTTGGTGATCGGCGTGCAGTTGCCCAGCCTCATCCAAGGCGCGGGACCGAACGTGGACTTGCAGTATTTCGTCCAGGGACCTGACTTGAACGTTCTGGAGACTTACGCTGCCCAGATCAAGGACCGCCTCCGGCAACTGCCGGGCGTGACCGACGTGGATAGTTCGTATGAAGCGGGCAAACCCGAACTGCGCGTGCTCATCAACCGGGACAAGGCGGCGGATCTCAACGTCAGCGTCGCTTCCATTGCTACGGCGCTGCGCACGCTCGTGGGGGGCGATCCTCAGGTAACCACTTACCGGGAAGGCGACGACCGCTACGACGTCCAACTGCGGGTGGAGAAGGAATTCCGCAACTCGCCGGGCGCTCTGGAACGTTTGTACGTCCCCTCCGCCACACTGGGCAACGTGCCTGTGGCCAACGTGGCAGTGCTTAAGGAGTCCACCGGACCCACGGTCATCCAGCGCTACAACCGCCAGCGGCAGATTTTGATCACGGCGAATTTCGTCAAAGGGCAATCGCTCAGCAATGTTCTGGAGGCGCTCAACCGCACCGTGCAGGAGTTAAATCTGCCGCCGCAGTACCGCGTGGGAACCATCGGCAAGTCCAAAGAGTTCGGACGCGCCTCGCGAGCCTTCGTAGGCGCTTTCCTGCTCTCGATTTTGCTGATGTATATGGTGTTGGCGGCGCAGTTCGAAAGTTTCATCGATCCGGTGACCATCCTCATCAGCCTTCCCCTCTCGGTGCCCTTTGCCCTTTTCTCGCTGCTCGTCATGCGCGAGAACTTCTCGATCATCTACACCTCGGTCGGCGTCCTCATGTTGTTCGGCATCGTGAAGAAGAATTCCATTCTTCAGATCGATCACATCAAGAGCCTACGGCGAGAAGGCGTGGCGCGGCTCGATGCCATCCTGCGGGGTTGCGAGGACCGGTTGCGTCCCATTCTCATGACCACGGCTTCCCTGGTGGCGGGCATGCTCCCGCTCGCTTTGGGCGGCGGCGCGGGCTCAGGCTCCCGGAGGACGGTGGCTATCGTGGTCATCGGCGGACAGTCCCTGTGCCTGCTGCTGACTTTGCTCGTGACGCCTGTGGCGTACTCTTTCTTCGACGACATCGCTCACTCGAAGGCCTGGGCGCCGATTGCCGCCTTCTTCACCCGGCTCAGTCCGCGCCGCGCCGTCAACGGCGTCACCGGAATATTCCGATAAGCCTATGAGATTTCAATTTGCACTTCTTTTGGCTGTTGCTGTCGCCGCGGCTGCCGCGGAACCCCAGGAGCCTCCTGTGCCGGAGCCCCGGCGCGTGGGCGTCGGCATCACGCAGCTTAAGTTGACTCTGCGCGAAGCGGTGGAACTGGCGCTCAAGAATAATCTGGAGATCGAGATCGAGCGCAGCAATGTCGCCAACGCCTCCCAGGCGTTGAAAGCCGCGCGCGGGGCGTTTGATCCCACGCTCCGCTACGCCCCGTTTTTCGAATCGCGCAACACGCCGGCGGCTAGCGTCCTGCAAGGTCCGGGCGGCAAGCTGACAGAGAGGTTCTTGCTCAATAACCTTTCTCTGCGGCAGCGCACCCCCTACCAGGGAGTTGCGTTCAACGTCGATTTCGAGAACGCCCGCAACACCACCACCAACACATTCGCTTCGCTCGATCCCTTTTACACATCGCGCCTCGTGTTCGGCGTCACGATCCCGTTGCTGCGGAACCGGGCGACCGACCCGCAGCGCGGCGAGATCCGCATCCGGACGCGCAACGTCGACATTTCCACCGCCGAGCTGGAACTGCGCGCCATCGACGTCGTTACCCGCGTCGAGCAAGCGTATTGGGCGCTAGCGGCCGCGAGCCAGGACGCGTTCGTCCAGTCCGAAGGCGTGCGCCTGGCCCGCGAACAGCTTGCGCGCAACCGCCGCATGATCGAAGCCGGAACGCTCGCCGCCGTCGAGCTCGCGGCGTCCGAAGCCGAACTCCAGCGGCGCCTGGACCTGTGGTACGCCTCTGCGGGAGTGGTGACGGAAGCCGAAAACCTTCTCAAGAGCCTCATCGCGCCCGAGCGCAGCTCGCCCGTTTGGAACGACGAATTGATCCCCACCGACTTGCGCACCGTTGAGCCGCCCGCCGCTACGGATCTGTCCGCGCTCATGCAGACCGCACTCCAAAAGCGGCTCGAACTGAAGCAGGTGGACATGCGCCTGGAAACCACCGGCGTCCAAAAGCAACTCGCCGCGGATCAGATGAAGCCTCAGCTCAATTTCCAGGCGTCCTACTCCAACGCCGGACTAGGTGGCGCGCTGCGGGCATCCGACAATCCGTTCTCCGCCGCCACCGCTCTTCAAATTCAGCGCCTGAACGCGCTGTCGGCCATCGCCGGGCTTCCCCCGCTGCCGCAGGTTTCTTTCGGCGCCGTTCCGTCCAATCTCGTAGGCGGATATGGCTCCGCCTTGCACAACTTGTTCGCCGGACGTTACCAATCTTTCCAAGCCGGCGTATCGTTCGATATCAACCTCCGCAACCGCGCCGCCCAAGCAGGCGCCGAGCAAGCCGCCATAGCCGAGCGGCGGCTCAAACTGGAACGCCAACGCGCTGAGCAAGCCATCGAGGCGCAAGTGCGGAACGCTTTGCAGGGTCTCGAAACGGCAAAGCAGCGCATCGCCGCCGCTGCGGCGGGCGAGCGCGCGGCCAAAGAGAAACTCGAGAGCGAGATCCGGCTGTTTCAAACCGGCGAGTCCACCAACTTCCTCGTGTTGACCCGACAGAATGAGTTCCTGGACGCCCGCCGCCGCGCCGTGGTCGCCAACTTCGAGTTGAATCGCTCGATTTCGCGCCTGCGCCAAGCCGTAGGCGACACGCTCGAAGCCCATCAGATCTCCGTGAAGTAGGCGCTGCATACTTTTTCCGGCAAGGGTTGCCCGCGCTCTCCTGGATGTGATACGTGTTCCTTACGCCGGCTTGGCGCCGTCGGGGAGGTACAGTCATGATTCAGCGTGCATGGTTCAGTCTGGCGGTCAGCCTCGGGATGGTCTTCCTGTTGGCTGCGCCCGCAGCGGCGCAGATCCTTTACGGATCGCTCGTCGGGCGGGTCACCGACGAGTCCCGCTCCGCTGTCCCCAATGCCGAAGTCACGGTCACGAACGCTGATACGGGCGTCACCCGCAGCGCATCGGCGAACTCCGAAGGTCTTTTTAACCTTCCGAATCTCGATCCCGGGAACTACACGGTGAAGATCAGCCAGAAAGGCTTCACCGACTTCGTACACACGCAGGTGATCGTGGGAGTCAACGCCACGGTGCGGGTGGATGCGGTTTTGAAAGTGGCGGGAGTGCAATCCGCCGTGACGGTGAGCGCCGTGGCGGAAGCGGCGCCATTGCAGACAGAGCGCGGCGAAGTCCGCCACGAACTGGGCACGAAGGAGTTCGAAGACCTCCCCGTCTCGCTCGCAGGCAACTATCAGGGGCTGCTGCTCAGCCTGCCCGGCGTCGAGATGGAAGGCGACTTCCGCCAAGGACGATTGGGAGGAACCAATAGCGCCGGTTCGGTGGCTTTCAGCGTGAACGGCAGCACCACTTCCACCACCGTGACGAACTTGGACGGCGCTTCAAACGCTCACATTTGGGATGTCGGCAAGACTGCGGTGGTGCCCACCATTGATTCCGTCGAAAGCGTCATCGTGACGACCAACAGCTTCGACGCCGAAGTGGGTCTGGCGGGAGGCGCAGTCATCTCCGTGCAATCCAAAAGCGGCACGAATCAGTTCCGCGGATCGGCTTTCGAGAACCATTACAACCAGGCTCTGCGGGCGCGTGAGTTCTTTCTGCCCGAAGGCGAACGGAAGGGGAAATTCATTTCGAACCGTTACGGAGGCACGCTAGGCGGACCCATCGTCCGCAACAAGTTGTTCTTCTTCACGAGTTACGGCGGGCGCGCGGAACGCGACAACGGAAGCAGAATCTTCTCGTTGCCTTCGCCTGCCGTCCGAGCCGGCGACTTCTCCGGTTTCACCAACCCTGTTTATGACCCCGCTACCGGCGCGGCGGACGGCTTCGGGCGCGTTCCCTTCGCCGGAAACCGGGTTCCCGCCAGCCGCGTGGACCCGATCGCCAAAAAGATTGTGGATCTCGTGCCACTGCCGAACCTGCCTGAGCTGCTGAATGCCAACGCCAACAACTTTTTCGCTTCCCGCCCCTTCAAGGCGGACCGTTGGGCCCTCGACAGCAAAGTCAACTGGCAGGCAAGCAACGCGCTCACCGCATTTGTTAGCTGGAATTACGCGCGCTTCCGCACGGAGCACCTTACGGCGTTCGGCGATGGCTACATGGACGGTCCGCGCGTCGGGGCGGGCAACGCGGGGGACGCATGGGGTTATAACACTCGCGTCAGCGCGGGCGCCACTTATGTTTTCTCCCCCACTCTGCTCGCCGACGCCTTCTTCGGTTGGACTCGCCAAAACACCAACGTCGAACAGCCGGGCGTCGAGAAAAACTATGGTCTCGATCTCCTCGGCATTCCGGGCACGAACGGTCCGGCGCGCTTTCAGGGCGGCTGGCCGAAATTCGCCGTGAGCGGATACACCGCGTTTGGCACCGAGGAGGCGTACAGCCCTTACTACCGCAACGACAACCAGTATTCCTTGCGCGCCAACATGACCAACACGCGCGGCAAGCACGAAATCCGCTGGGGTGTGGATATTAATTCCGAGCAGATGAATCACATCCAGCCGGAGTTCCAGGGCGGCGCATCCACCGGCGCGAGAGGTCTCTTCAACTTCGGCACGGGCACGACAGCCGCCTGCCTCGCGCGCACCGCCGCGGGCGCGTGCAGCCGCACAAGCTCCACTACGTCCGCCTCGAACGCTTTCGCGTCCCTGCTGCTAGGACTGCCCAATCAGGTGGGCAAGAACCTGCTGACCGTCTATCCGTACACGACCCGCACGTGGCGCTACAGCCTGTATCTGCGCGACCGCTGGCAGGCGCACCGCAGCCTGACGCTCTCGTACGGCGTCCGTTGGGAATACTTCCCCATGCCCGCGCGCGCCGACCGCGGCTTCGAGCGCTACAACCCCGAAGACAACATGATGTACATCGGCGGCGTCGGACAGGTGCCGCGCGACCTGGGCGTGCGGACCAGCAAAAAGCTTTTCGCGCCGCGCTTCGGCTTCGCTTATCGCGCCGGTAGCAATTTGGTGTTCCGGGGCGGTTACGGCATCAGCTATGATCCGTACTCGCTGGCGCGGGCATTGCGCACCAACCACCCCATCTTGATTGAACTCGTCGTTCCCGCTCCGAATACGCTCGCGCCCGCGTCGGCGCTCGCCGCTGGAATTCCGCCCATCCCCGTACCCTCTCTGGGCAACGGGATCATCGAGGCGCCGGAGAACGTCTCCACGCAAACGGTGATGAAGAACATGCAGCGCGGCTATATTCAGTCCTGGAACCTCACCGCTCAGCGGCGCCTCAGAGGAGGTTTCGTGGTGGAGGCAGGGTATGTCGCCACCCGTCAAATCCGCCAGTTGGGCTACCGCCAGTTGAATTGGGCGCCCATCGGAGGAGGCAACGCCGGCAAGCAGCTCTATCAAAAGTTCGGGCGCAGCGCCGACACGCGCGAAGTAGGACCCATCGGGGGCAGCCACTACGACTCCCTTCAGGTTCGAGCGCAGAGGCGCTTTTCCCGTGGGTACTCTTTCACCGCGGCGTACACTTTCGGCAAGTCCATCAGCACTTCCGGACTCGACCGCAGCGACAGCACCCTGAAGATCGTGATCCCGGAATACTACGACCTGAACCGCTCCGTGAGCGCCTACAGCCGCAAACACAACCTCCAATTCACCAATATCACCGCCCTGCCCTTCGGCAAGCGGCAGAGGTTTCTTAAGAGCGGAGTCCTCTCGAGAGTGGTTGGCAATTGGCAGGTCAATAACGTCATCGCCGTCATGAGCGGGCGCCCGTTTTCCATCACCGCCTCCGCGGCGTCGCTGAACGCCCCTAATAACACCCAGCGTGCGGACCAGGTGCTGCCGGAGGTCAAAATCCTCGGCGGTGTGGGACGCGGGCAGTCCTATTTCGATCCTCTCGCGTACAAGCCCGTGAGCGAAGCCCGCTTCGGAACAGCCGGTTTCAATTCTCTTTTTGGTCCCGGACGGGTGAACTGGGATTGCTCCCTGTTCCGGCATCTTCGAGTTTCCGAGAGAGTGCGCATGGAACTGCGCATGGAAGCTTATAATTTCACGAACACGCCGAAGTTCGGCATGCCCGGCGCAAATGTAAGCAACTTACAGCTCAATTCCGATGGCTCCATTCGGAACTTGAACGGTTTCACGGAGATCACTTCGGCAACCGAAGAGCGGCAGTTCGCCTTCGGCATCCGTTTCACTTTCTGAACCGCTTTTGAGGCTCTCCGGCCAGATTCGACAAGAATCGCAGCATTTGCTAAACTTATAGCAGAGGATCATAGAAGATGGCAGGAAAGCCAGCGTATGCGGCGGGCGCCCAGGTGGAGCACGGCAAGTTCGGATTGGGCACCGTCGTCTCCTGCAACGACGAACAGGTTGTGATTAAGTTCGATGAGCATGGGGAGAAAAAGTTCGTGGCGCACATTGTGCTGCCGAACTTGAAGAAGAGCGACCGTCAACCCCCGGCTGAGAAGCGCGGCTCCCGCAAGAAGAAAGCCGCCGCGGTAGCCGTCCCAGCCGAGTAATTCCCTGAACCCGGTCCGTGAGCAATGACCCCGGCTGCGCGACTCGCGTTCGTGCTTTTCGCCGCAGCAGCGTGGGGCCAAAACTTAGAATGGTACGTCGGCGAACTCGGAGCGCGCCACGTAGTGTTTGCATGGGGCTTCCCGTCCGAACCGGGCAATTCCATCGGGCGCGGAGCGCGCAGCTTCGGCGAAGCCCGGATCACGGTGGATGGCAGAACGGCGGCTACCACCTCGCCTTGGATGCGCATCGACGGCTTGCAACCGGACCACCTTTACTCCTACCGCATTGAACTCGCCGGAAAACACGCCGGCGAAGGCAAATTCCGCACTTGGGCTGAAGACGCCGGAAGGCTGACCTTCCTGGTGTTCGGCGATTGGGGCAACGGCTCCCGGCGGCAGAGGGACTTGGCGGCGGTCATGGCGCGCACGCTCCGCGAATGCGCTGCGCAAGGCGATCCTGTCCGGTTCGTGCTAAGCACAGGCGACAACATCTATTCGACCATCCCCGGCGTGCTCAACACCAACAGCGGCGACCGCGACTCGCACTGGATTTCGAAGTTTTTTGAACCTTACCGCGAGATGATTCGCAGCGTGCCGTTTTATCCCGTTTTAGGCAATCACGACGGCAACGAGGCGGAATCCCGCGGCGACCTGGCGGTTTATCTCGATAACTTCTTTTTCCCCGGCGGCGCGCCCGCGCGCTATTATTCGTTCCGCTATGGCAGCCTCGCCGAGTTCTTCGCTTTGGACACCACGGCGAATACCGAGGCCGGTCCCCCGCGCAGGGATCTCGGACCCGGCAGTGAACAAACCCGCTGGCTTCGGGATGCTCTGAAGCGTTCCACCGCCTTGTGGAAGATTCCCTACTTCCACCATCCGCCTTTCAACGCTGGTCCGCGTCACCATAGAGAGCGGAACGATCAACTCCTCGCGCATTGGTTGGATCTGTTCGAAGCCGCCTCCGTCCGGGTGGCTTTCCACGGACATGAGCACAACTTGCAATGGAGCGAAGCCAACCCGCGTTCGCGCGGCATCCGCTTCATCATCACGGGAGCGGGCGGCGAGTTGCGCCGCGGCGATGTTACGGCGCGGATGCGTCAAGCCAACATCGCAGCCTTTGCGCCTCAGGCGCACTTCCTGTTGGTGAGGATTCAAGGGTCTCGCATGACGGTTCAGCCGCTTTCGACGGGTCCGGTCCAAGTCAGGGACGCATCGGGACAGGCGGTGGCGCTGCCGCTCACGGTAGAATTGGGACTGTCGCATGGCCGGGCTCTCGATCCTTTTCCTCGCCGCGCTGGTGGCGGCGCAAGCGCAAGAACCAACTTCCCGCGCTGAAGCCATTGAAAAGGAACGCGACCGCAAGGCTGCCGAACTCAGGCCTGAGACTTTGAGCCGCGCCGAACAGACCCTCCGGGACATCCAAGACAAGAAACTGCTCGAACGCTTCAGCTACGGCTACAACGGGCTGCGAGCAGCCATTGGCAACATGGCTACGGGCAGCGGTTTCGCCATCGGACCGGAATTCAACCGCGAGGACCTGCTGCGCGGGCATCTGACCACGCGCATCACCGCGCTGGTCTCGACGCGCCGCTGGCAAAAGTACGAAAGCGAAATCGGCTTGCCGCGTCTGGCGAACGGCCAACTCACCCTCGGCTTTCATGCGCTGCACCGCAACTATTCGAGCGTCGATTACTACGGACCTGGTCCGGATTCAGGCAAGGGAGGGCGAAGCACGTACCGCTTCGAAGACACGCGCGTGAGCGCCGGAGGCGGATGGCGGCCGGTGCGTTTGGTGCGTCTCGCGGCGCGCAGCGGCTACGTGTGGACCAACGTCGGTCCGGGAGACCGCAAGGGCGCCATCTCGACGGACCGCTTGTTCACTGAACGCACCCTTCCCGGAATCGAACGCCAGACCAATTTCACCGAGAACAGCGCCTCGTTTCAACTCGATTGGCGCGACGACCCTGCCGGACCGAAAACCGGCGGCAACTACGTCATTCAGCAGACCTGGTACTCGGACCGCCGATTCAGCCGGTACGGTTTCCGGCGCCTCGACCTCGATGTTCAGCAGTATGTCGGCTTCTTCAATAAGACCCGGCGCCTGGCCTTCCGCGCCAAGGCGGCTCTGACCGACGCCGGCGGCGGTCAAACCGTGCCGTTCTACATGCAGCCCGCGATCGGCGGCGCCGACGACCTGCGCGGCTTCCGTCCTTACCGCTTCAGCGGTCCTAACGCCATGTCCCTCACCGGCGAATACCGTTGGGAGATCTTTTCCGGGATGGACGGAGCGCTGTTCGCCGACGCCGGCAAGGTCTTCCCGCGGCGCGGGCAACTGAATTTCTCCAACCTCGAATCCTCGGTCGGGTTCGGGCTGCGCGCCAACGCGCGGAACCGGACGTTCCTGCGCATTGACGTGGGCTTCAGCCACGAAGGATTCGCTGTGTTCGTGAAATTCAACGATGTGTTCCAGCCGCGGCCGTTTGGCGTTTCGCAGATTCCTTTGGGGTACTGATATGCGGCGCGCTTTTGTGGCTCTTTTGCTCGCGGCGGCGCTCCCGGGCGCTCCTCCAAGGTTCTATGACGACGACCCGCTGCTTGCCGAGCCGCCGCCCCGCGACGCCTCGCAAGCTCAACGGCGCAAGTTAAGCGATTACTACGACTTCTTCCACCACCTTTTGGCCACTCCCGGCGAAAAAGGCCCGTCGCCCGCCCAAGCCGTGAATACGCTCGGCGACCCCATGGACGGCGCATGGTACGAACGCCGGCACTATTGGAAGCGGATGTCGATCGAAGAGCTTCAGCGCGGGCCCATACGCGTAGGCCCGCCGTCGCGCGCCGCTCGTTGGAGAGTGGTGGGCGTCAAGAACGAGGGCGTGACGCCCGGCTTCCAGATCCGCGACGCCGAAAACCGCCTCTACTTCGTCAAGTTCGATCCGCTGTGCTGCGCCGAAATGGCCACCGCCGCCGATCAAATCGCCAACAAGCTTTTCTACGCTCTCGGCTACCACGTTCCGGAAAACCACATCGTCTATTTCACGCGCGACGATCTCGAGGTGGCGCAAGGCGTGCAAATGGAGGACGCGCTCGGGCGCAAGCGCGTCGTCACCAGCCGCGACATCACGGAGATCCTGCTCAAAGTTCCGCGGGACAGTCAGGGGCGGTACCGGGCCACCGCCAGCCTCGCTCTGCCCGGAAAGCCTTTGGGACCATACCGGTATTACGGAACGCGCAGCGACGATCCCAACGACACCGTTCCTCACGAGCACCGGCGCGACCTTCGCGCCCTGCACGTGGCCAGCGCATGGGTCGACCACGACGATTCCAGGGCCATCAACACCCTCGACATCCTGGTGGAACAACGCGGCGTCAAGTTCATCCGCCACTATCAACTGGATCTCGGATCCACGCTCGGCTCGGCCTCCACCAAAATCAATAGCGCTCGCTCCGGCGGCGAATACCTTTTCGCATGGAAGCCGGCGGCGGTGCAGTTTGTCACCTTCGGCTTGGCAGTGCCCTACTGGGCTAAGGCTTACTACCCCAACCTGCCGTCGGTTGGGCGCTTCGAAGCAAAAGTCTTCGACCCCGACAAGTGGGTCCCGGAGTATCCCAATCCCGCTTTCCGCAACCGCCTCCCGGACGACGAATTCTGGATGGCGAAGCAGATTGTGAACCTCACTGACGAGGAGATCCGCGCCATTGTCCGGTCCGGACAACTAAGCGACCGCCGCGCGGAGGAGTATCTTGCGGATTGCCTCATTGAACGGCGGAACAAGATCGGGCGCGCAGCATTCCATAAGGTACTGCCGCTCGACCGTTTCCGTTTCGAAGGCGGCGCTTTGAAGTGGACCGATCTTGCCGCACAGCACGGCTACGGCGGAGTGGGAGCCGTGGATGTGCTGTGGCATCGTTTCGATAATGCGGCTGGGAAGGCGGAGCCTGCCGGCGCCCTCGATCCTGACTGGTCGCGTGGCTATTGGATGGCTGTACTTTCCGCGCGCGCGCGTCCCGGCCAGAGGATTCGCGTTTATGTGAGGGGCGGCGCCGAACCGCGCGTTGTAGGAGTGGACCACGAATGGCCGAACCGCGTACGCTGATCACTCATCCGGAACTGCGCAGCCACCGCAGTTTCCCTTTGTTTCAGACTCTGGGCGAGAAGCCCAAGGGGCCCATCGAAAAGGCTCTCTCCCTGTTCGCCGACGTGCGCGCGGGCGAGGGCGCGGGCGCTCTGTTGCTCATGGTGAACGTGTTCCTGTTGCTCGGCGCCTACTACTTGCTGAAGACGGCGCGCGAAGCGCTCATCCTGAGCGAGGGCGGGGCGGAAGTGAAAACCTACGCCTCTGCCGGACAAGCCCTTCTGCTGCTCGCTCTTGTGCCCGTCTATGGCTGGGTGGGAACGAAGTTCAACCGCGTCCGCCTCGTCTCCGGGTTGATGCTGTTTTTCATTGCCAATTTGGCCCTGTTTTACGCCGGCGGCAAGGCGGGGTTGCGCGAGGGCGTGGTTTTCTTCATCTGGCTCGGGATCTTCAACGTCTTCGCCATTTCCCAAGTTTGGGCTTTCGCCAACGACATTTACACCGAGGGGCAGGGAAGGCGGTTGTTCCCGATGATCGGCGTCGGCAGTTCGCTCGGCGCGTGGCTCGGCGCTAACTTGGCGGGCAAAGTCGTGAAAACCGCCGGCCTGACGCCCTATACTCTCATGGCCATAGCCGGCGTCATCCTGCTCGGCTGCGTGGGTCTGATCATCACCGTGAACCGCATCGTGGTGCGGCAGGCGGACCCCGAAGCCGCCAAGGAAGCCGAAAAGCCCTTGGATCCCACGGGGGCGTGGACGCTGATTCGCCAAGACCGCTACCTTTTCTGGATCGCCATACTCACCGTGCTGCTGAACATTGTGAATACGAGCGGCGAGTACCTGCTGAGCAAGCTGGTGGTGCAGGAAGCCGTCGCCCGCTTCGGCGCGGGCGAAGCATTCGCGGCGGAACGAGCGCGCTTCATTGGCGGATTCTACGGCACGTTCTTCGGATGGGTCAACCTGCTCGGGCTGCTCATACAGTTGCTCGCCGTCTCCCGCTTGATGCGGCACATCGGCGTGCGGGGCTCGCTCTTTGTTCTCCCTTGCCTCGCTCTGGTGAGCTACAGCGTGCTCGCCGTGGCGCCGCTGCTCGCGGTGGTGAGCATCGCGAAGGTTCTGGAGAATTCCACCGACTACTCGCTTCAGAACACTGTCCGGCAGGCGCTCTACCTGCCCACCACGCGCGAAGCCAAATACAAGGCGAAAGCGGCCATCGACACGTTCTTTATGCGTTTCGGCGATGTGGCTAGCGCCGGCATCGTCTACCTTGGCAGCACCCTCGCGGCGGGCATTCAGGCGTTTGCGGCGCTGAATGTTGTCCTCACCATTGCGTGGCTTTGGGTGGCGGGGCGCATTGCCGCTGCCCATCGCCGCCGGACGCTGTAAGTGGGCCGCGCTCTACGGCAAGGCTTTGACGCGCGTGGCGGAGCCCCCTTTCACCTCCCGCTCGCGCATGGCCAGGACGTCTTCCATGATCCACAGCCAGCGCGCCGAGGGATGTACCCAAACCTCCTTATAAACATATGAATTCTGCGGCGGCCAATAGGGAAGGTCGCGGTTGCCTCGCGTCATCATGCCTACCGGCAGAGAGCCTACGATGTCACCGGAGGATACCGAATACTGCTGCGCAAAGTCGTATCCCTCGCCCCACATAGTGCTTTGGCAAAACGGGTTCCGCCCCACCACCCACTCCAGTTGCCGCAGCGCCAAATCCATCGTCTCCCGATCCCCGAGCAGGCGCGCCGCTGTGGTGAGCGCCTTAGTTTGAGAAAGCAACACGCCGTAGTTGCCGCGCCTGCCGAACCATACCGGAAAAGCCTTCAGGAAGTAGCCGCCGCCCATCGGCACGCCTTGCAACACCTGCTCACGGTAGGCTTCGCGGCTGGATTGGTAGCGGTCCCCTTCGGGTGCGGTTTTCCATTCGTCATCGCGATAGACGTAAGCCGGAAGCACCCCCCACGGCTGCTTGGCGGTAGCTTTCTTTTTCATATACTCGGTGTGCAGAGCGACCGCCGCCCGCCATCGCTTCGAGTCCGGATCCTTCGGAAACAGCTCGCACAGCCTCGCCAGCGCCACGATAGGCGCCTGGTCGTTGCCGCGATGGAACTGATGAAAGATCTCTTTGCGGTCCGGGCCTGTATAGAAGAACCCGGCCAACGGGAACTCGCGCCCCACCGGTGCGGTCTGCTGGGAATCCAAGATGATGCGAGCCAGCCGCCGCGCGTGATCGGCGTATTTCTGCCGCCCGGTGGCTTGGTACAGTTCGAGCGAGGCCAGCGCTCCCACCCCGGCGAGTTCCATTTCCGTTGCGGCGTAGGCCGGAGTGTGGCGCGTCTCCGGAATCTCCTTGCCGGCGATGGCGAATTCCCAATCTTGCTCGGCGATGGCCAGCGAACGCGCCGCCAAGTGGGGGTCGCGCTTGCGAAGCACGCGATAGGCGAGGGCTTCGGCGGCGGCGGCGATGTAATTCACGTTCGGATTATTGAGCGCTTCGCGCGGGCGGTCGTCGGCGTCCCCGATGACGCCGTTGGTCCAGATGTTCATGCTCGCGAACCCTATCCGGTATCCGCCCGGGAAGCGCACCCGCAAAACCCAGTCCAATCCCCAGCGCGCTTCCTCAATCAGCCGCTCCACCAAGCGGGGACTCCTGCCCGCCGCCTCGAGCTGCGCGGCCAGCGCGAACAAAGCGTGAACCGCTTCGCCCGTGTGGACCAGCCCTTGCGAAAGGTCCCCGGCGTCGTGCCAGCCTCCGTTCATGACGATGCGCAAGTCCTTGTGAGTCGCCAACCAGTCGCGGTGGCAGGCGTCGTGAATACCGGGCACCTCCATTCCGCACCTTTCGCCGTAAAAGAAGTTGATCGTTTTCACGATGCTGTCGCGCCAGGCTTCGGGGTGGATGTGGAAACTTTTCGTGCGCACATCGCCTGCCCGCAAATAGTACAAGCCCGGGCGGTCGCAGGCGGAAAAATCGAGGCGCTCGAATTCGCCCAGCCTGGTGCGCACGCGCTCCACCGGCTTGCGCAGCACCGGCTCTCCGGTGGCGGCGTCCACCAGGAAGAAATCCACGGCCTTAAGCCCACTGGCCAAGGCGGTTTTCGCGAAGCCCGGCAGGTAGCCGCTGTGGCTGAAGGCGATCTTGCCCGGCGCCACGCTCCAACCTTCATAATGGTCCGGCTCGACACGCTCCAACCTTATGGCGGAGACTTCGAACCGCACGCTGTCGGATGGATCCGGCAGCCGCTTCTGGCAAAAATACCGGATGGCGATCTGCGTCACCTTATCGCGCGGGATGGGAGTGATCTCCCAAGCGATTTCGGTCCACTGCCGGTTGGGCAGCGTAACGTAATGGGCGCCCTCGCGGCGGTAGATATCCGGCGTCTTCTCGGCGCCGTCGCTTTGAAAAGAAAGGATCAGAGTCAGCGTGCGGAAGCCGGTCATTTGCGGCCGCACGCGCAAGTAAAGCCGGTTATAACCGCGCCAGTCCTCTCCGGCCAGCGTGCGTTGCAAGGATACCGAGGCCGCGCCCGTCCAGCCGCTGCCTTTGGGAGTGTCGATGGCCACATCGACAACCGCGCAGCGCTCTCCGAACGCACATTCGCCGTAGCTTACGCCGCCTTCGCCGCGCAGGGTCCACGCCCGCGGATTCGACCAATCCTCGATCGTGCGTGCGGCTAACACGGGTTTTTTCAGCCAGCCGTACTCGGCCGAGTTCTCGTGGTTGACTTCCATCGGCATACGCGGCAAATCTTCCGCGCTTGCCACGGACAAGCAGTTCAAGCAGATGAAAATAGGAGCTGCCCAACGGAGACCCATAGCCGGTTCCTCCTTCGCTCGCGGTGCATGCTAGTCTGATGGCCATGAGCACCGCGGTCATGGCCATCGCCGCCCATCCCGGCGACGCCTTCTTCAGCATGGGCGCCGCCGTGGCGCTGCATATCCATCAGGGAGGCTCGGGCGTTTTCCTGTCGCTGTCGCTTGGGGAAAAAGGGCATCCCACGATCGATACGGCGCGCTACGGCGCCATGCAGCGCGAAGCTACGCTGAAAGCATCCGCCATTGTCGGCGCTCAAGCGGAATTTTTGCCGTACCCGGACGCCGAAATTCCGAGTGGCGATCGCATCGCTTTGGAAATTTGCGACCTCATCCGCAAACACAAGCCCGGAATCGTGATCACTCACTGGCAGGGGAGTTGGCACAAAGACCATCAAAACACGTTCCTCGCCGTGCGCGACGCCGTTTTTTATGCCGGGTTGAAATCCCTCAAACGGGACTTGCCCGCGCACCAGGCGGCGCGCACCCTCTATGCGGAGAATTGGGAAGACGCCACCAACTACCGGGCTGACTTCGCTCTCGACATCACCCCTGTCTTCGAAAAATGGATCAAGGCGTGCGAGGTGTTTCCCATGTGGCGCGGCGAAACCGGTCTGATCCGCTACAACGATTACTACCGCAGCCTGGCCGCCCAGCGGGGCGCACTGGCGGGCTGCAAGTATGCGGTGACGCTTATGCAGGAACCGCCGGACCGCCCTCCGCTGAGGACCCGCCTCGATTTCTGACGCGCTGGCGGTTGGCGTGCGAATTGGGCTTGACTCGGCCGCTGGTTCCATCTATCCTTATAATGATCTAAGGATATATGATCACTGCGCTGCCCCGCAACGCCGGTATCCCGCTTTATTACCAGTTGAAGACGCTGCTGCGGGAGCAGATTCGCAGCGGGGTTCTGAAGCCCGGCCAAAAGCTGCCCAATGAAGAACAGCTCGCGGCGGCTTACCAAGTCAGCTTGATCACAGTGCGGCGAACCCTGGCCGACCTTGCCGCCGAGGGCTTGGTGCGCCGGATGCAAGGTCGGGGAACTTTTGTCGCCGAGCCGATTTTCGCGCAAGGCCCCCGCGAGCTCACCAGCTTCACTTATGAAATGGAGCGGCGCGGTCTGCGGGCTTCTTCCCAGGTTCTCCTCAAAGAAGTCATCCCGGCGCCGGAGTCCGTCGCCGCGGCGCTTCAGATCGCCCCCGGCAAGGCGGTGTTTCACCTCCAGCGTCTGCGGCTGGCCGGCGGGGAGCCGATGGGAATCCAGACCGCACACATTCCGCTTTCCATGGCCCCGGGCCTTCCCTCGGAGGATCTGGAGCGGAATTCGTTGTACACGGTCTTGCGCCGCTATGGGATCGTACCCGCCAAGGGCAGGGAGGTGCACTCGGCGGTGCTGCTGACCGCCGCACAAGCGCGGTTGTTGGGCCAGCGCAGGGGCGCGCCCGGCCTCGCGGTAGTCCGCACGACTTATGCGGGCGACGGACGCCCGTTCGAGCTTGTGCACTCGGTCATGCGCGGAGACCGCTATCAAGTTGTGTTGGACTTGACAGCCCGCTTCGAGGTTTAGCCCGATGCCGGACGAAAGCGCCAGACAAGCTGTATTGGCTTTCGACGTCGGCGGCACCAAACTCGCCGCCGGCTTGATCGACCGGTGTGGCCGGCTACTTGCCTACCGCAAAAGCCCGGTCCTGAAGCCGGATTTTCGGGACACGGTTCGGCAGTTGCGGGAGGAAGCCGAGCGTTGCCTTGCCGCCGCCGGATTGCATTGGGGTGGCGTGCGCGCCGCCGGAGTCATCCTTCCCGGCATCGCCGGCGCCCAGGGCGGCACGGCATGGGCGCCCAACCTTTGGGGAGACGTCGAAGTACCACTCGCCGGCGAACTCGCCCGTTCTCTGCCGGTCGCCGTTGTCATGGAAGGGGACCGCTCCGGCTATGTGCTCGGCGAACAATGGCTGGGCGTGGCCCGCGGAATGGAGAACGTCGTTTTCATCGCCGTCGGCACCGGAATCGGCGCGGGCATTCTGGCCGGCTCGCAAGTGATACGGGGCGCGATTGGCAGCGCGGGCGCCGCCGGGTGGATGGCTCTCAGCCCGGCGTTCCGCGACGAATATGTGCGGGTGGGTTGTTGGGAAGCCGAAGCTTCCGGTCCGGCGCTCGCCCGCAAAGCCGGCGTGTCCACAGCCGAAGAGGCGGTGGCGGCGGCACGGCGGGGCGAACCGCGCGCTTGCGCGGCGGTCGAGGATGTTTCCTGCTGGCTGGCCATGGGGGTGGCCAACTTGATCAGCCTGCTCAACCCGCAAATGATCGTGTTGGGAGGGGGGCTGATGGCGGCCGGTGATCTGTTTTTGGAGCCCGTGAGACGGGAAGCCAAGCGATGGGCGCAGCCCCGGGCCGCGCTGCAAACCCGGATCGAGCTTTCCGCGCTCGGCGAACGCGCAGGCTTGTTTGGAGCGGCAAGACTGGCGTGGGAGAGCGCCGCGAACGCGCCGGAATAGGAGAGAAATGTCTGCCACTATCTATTACGAAAGAATCAGAGGCCTTCTGGATCGAATCCACAGCACGCAGCATGGCGCCATCGAACAGGCGTCCGAAATCATGGCCAATACGATCGCCGCAAACAGGCGCGTTTATCTGTTCGGCAGCGGGCACTCGGTCATTCCCGTGCTCGACGTCTTTCCGCGTTACGGCAGTTTTGTGGGCTTCTGGCCGCTTTACGATCCGCGCCTGATGTGGTTCAACGTCATTGGGCCGGGCGGCGCAAGGGAGCTGCTGTGGTTGGAAAGGCGGGAAGGCTACGCCGAGGTCTTCCTGAAGAGCTATCCGCTCGAGGCCGGCGACTGCATGACCGTTTTCTCGCACGGCGGGATGAACGCCGCACCGATCGAAGTGGCAAGAGCGGCGCAACGCAAGGGACTGGCAGTGATCACGGTCTCCTCTCACGCCAACCTCGCCGCGGCCCAGCCCTCGCACTCATCCGGCAAGGCGCTGTCCGATTTCGCTACGGTGGCGATAGACAACTGCGTCGAGCCTGAGGATGCGCAGGTCGATATCGGGCGTAAAGAAAAAATCGCCGCCGCATC
>Ga0073932_1002879_pt1 | contig 24937 bp, 14 predicted proteins | sample DewCreD2012metaG_FD_76967 | JGI IMG/M metagenome (GOLD analysis project Ga0073932, IMG submission 76967) | Hot spring sediment bacterial and archeal communities from British Columbia, Canada, to study Microbial Dark Matter (Phase II) - Dewar... ...
CGAGGGGTGCGTCATGAGCGGCAACGAGGCCTACGAGCGGCAAACGCGGTGGCTGCGGAACGTCTGCGCCGGTTCGTTTCTGCTGTCCCTCGGGTTGGCCTTCGCGCTGGTCCGGCGCGAGGCGGCGGCGGAGGTGTGGGGGCTGGGCGCGTTGGCGCTGCTGACCGTGGGCGCCTGGACGCTGCTGCCGCGTCTGCGCGCGCGGGGCTGGCCGTGCCGCTGGTTTTTGTCGCTGGCGGTTCTGAATCTGCTGGCGGTCGTGCCCGAGCTGGCGTTGCGGCTGCGGGGGTTCCGCTACGAGTCGGGCCGGCAATTCGGCTATCCGCAGCCCAGCGAGTTCACGCGCTTCGTGCCGCATCCGCAACTGCTCTGGACTTACGCGCCGGGGCAGCCGGGGGTGAATGCGTGGGGCTTTCGCGAGCGGGAAGTCCGGCCGCGCGCGGCGCGCGAGCGCGCGGCGCGGGTGGTGTTCCTGGGGGACTCGTGCACGGAGCAGGGCTATCCGGCCATTCTGGAGCTGCTGCACAACGCGCGCCATCCCGAGGCGCCGATCGAGTGCCTCTCGCTGGCCCTGTCGGGATACAGCTCGTGGCAGGGTCGGCGCGTGGCGGAGCTGTACGGCGCGCGGGCGGAGGCTGACGTGGCCGTCGTGTGGTTCGGTTGGAACGACCATTGGCTGGCCTATGGCGCGCCGGATGCCGAGAAGCGGGCGCCGGAGGCGCGTCAGGCCCCGTGGCGCCATGTGTTGGCCGGCAGCCGGCTGTTGCAGTTGGCGCAGCGGTTGGCGGACCGGGCCCTGGGGCGCCAGAGCCGGCCGCTGGGCCGGCCGCGGGTCAGCGCGGAGGAGTACCGGGCGAATCTGACGGCCATCTACGGGGTGTTCGAACGGCTGGGCGTGCCGGTCGTGTTCGTGACCGCGCCCAGCTCGCACGCGGCGGTGCGGGTGCCGGACTTCCTGGTCAGCGACGGACTGTTGCCGGACAAGGCGACGGGCCTGCGGTGGCACGCGGAGTACAACGCGGTGGTGCGGGAGGTGCAGCGCGCCTGCCCGCGGTCGGTGTTGTGCGATCTCGAAACGGCGTACCGGCGGCTGCCGCCGGACGCGCTGCGGCGCGTGTTCATGGGGGATGGCATTCACTTCATGCCCGCGGGCCTGGCCCTGGTGGCCTCCGACGTGTTGCGGGCGGTGGAGGAGGTTAAAAGCCTGGGGCCGGCGGGGGGGAGCGCGGCAGGGGGCCGCGGGGCAGGGGAGTGAAGAGGAGGGAGCGATGGCGGTCGCGCTGGTGACGGGTTCGGCGGGGCTGATCGGCTCGGAGACGGTGGGCTACTTCTGCGAGCTGGGGTTCGACGCCGTCGGGATCGACAACGACATGCGGCGGGCGTTCTTCGGCGAGGAGGCCTCGACGGACTGGAACCGGCGCGAACTGGAGCGCAGGTTTCCGAAGCGGTATCGGCACCGGGCCATCGACATTCGCGATGCGGCGGCGATCGAGCGGGTTTTCGCCGAGTTCGGCCGGGAGATTGCGCTCGTGGTGCACACGGCCGCGCAACCGTCTCACGACTGGGCGGCGCGCGACCCCGTGCTGGATTTCACCGTCAACGCCAACGGCACGCTAACGCTTTTGGAAGCGACGCGCAAACACTGTCCCGAGGCCGTGTTTATCTTCACGTCCACGAACAAGGTTTACGGCGACACGCCGAACCGGTTGCCGCTGGTGGAGCGGGAGACGCGGTGGGAGATCGATCCGGCGCATCCGTTCCGGGACGGGATCGACGAGAGCATGAGCATCGACGGGTCCAAACACTCGCTGTTCGGCGCGTCGAAGGTGGCGGCGGACGTGCTGGTGCAGGAGTACGGACGCTACTTCGGCATGAAGACGGTCTGTTTCCGGGGCGGTTGCCTGACCGGCCCGAACCATTCGGGCACGCGGTTGCACGGCTTTCTGGCCTACCTGATGAAATGCACGGTCACGGGAGAGCGGTATTTCGTTTACGGGTACAAGGGCAAGCAAGTGCGCGACAACATTCACAGCTACGACCTGGTGTCGGCCTTTCACGAGTTTTTCAAGGCGCCGCGCTGCGGCGAGGTGTACAACATGGGCGGCTCGCGCTTCAGCCACTGTTCGATGCTGGAGGCGATCGCGCTGTGCGAGGAGCTGGCGGGACGGAAGCTGGACTGGACGTACGAGGAAGCCAACCGCATCGGCGACCACATCTGGTACGTCAGCGACACGCGGAAGTTCAAGGCGCACTACCCTGGCTGGACGCAGCGCTACGGGCTGCGGGCGCTGCTGGAGGACATATACGCCAGGAACGTCAGCCGGTGGCGAAAGGGGACGGCGTGAACCTGGATGTTCAGGCCATCTATGACCGGCGGTATCAAGGGGATCAGGCGTTTCGCGCGCGAATGTGGGTTGTGCTGTGCCAGGAGTTCTTCCAATCGTATGTGCCGCCAAACATCTCCGTCCTCGAACTGGGTGCGGCGCACTGCGGCTTTATCAACAGCATCCGCGCCGCCCGCAAGACGGTTGTGGATTTGAATCCCGATGTGCGGCGCTTTGCCGGTCCCGACGTACAGACGATCCTTTCCTCCGTGACAGACCTCTCGGCGGTTCCTGCGGGCTCTATGGATGTGGTGTTTGCCAGCAACCTGTTCGAGCACCTCTCGCGGGCAGACATCGTGCAGACGGTGCGCGAATGCCGGCGCGTGCTGCGTCCCAGCGGCAGCCTGCTGCTGCTTCAGCCCAACATCCGTCTCTGCGGGCGCGACTACTGGATGTTCTTCGACCACATCACGCCCTTGGACGAGCGCAGCATGGCCGAGGCGCTTGAGACGAACGGATTCGCGGTGGTCCAGACGATTCCCGCTTTTCTGCCCTACACGACGAAGGGCCGGCTGCCGAAGTCCGTGGCGCTTCTGCGGGCGTACCTGAGGATGCCTCTGCTGTGGCGCTTCGTGGGCGGCCAGTTTTTTCTCCAGGCGAGGCCGCGGGGGGAGTGCCCGCGGTGAAGCTCTCGGTCATCATACCGGCGCACAACGAGGCCGAGTCGATCGGCGGCACGGTTGCAGGCGTCAGCGGCGCGCTGCGGGCGGCGAACGTACCGCACGAGATCCTGGTGGTGAACGATCACAGTTGCGATCGTACGGCCGAGGTGCTGACAACGCTGGCCGGGACGGTTCCGGAACTTCGCTGGGTCGAAAACCGCGGCCTCGGGCGGGGCTTCGGGCATGCCGTGCGGCGGGGGTTGGAGAGCTTCGCCGGCGACGCGGCGTGCATCGTCATGGCCGACGCGTCGGACGACCCGGCGGACATTGTGCAGTACTACCGCAAGCTGCAGGAGGGGTATGAGTGCGTCTTCGGTTCGCGGTTCGTCCGCGGCAGCGTCGTGTGCGGCTACCCCCCGCATAAGCTGGTTTTGAACCGTCTGGCCAACGGGTTCATCAAGTTGTTATTCGGATTGCCGTTCAGCGACGTGACCAATGCGTTCAAGTGTTACCGCCGGAACGTCATCGAGGGCATCCAACCGCTGCTGGCCTGTCACTTCAACCTGACTGTGGAAATGCCGTTGAAGGCGATCGTCCGGGGTTATTCCTACGCCGTGATTCCGATCAACTGGCGCGGGCGCCTGCGGGGCGTATCGAAGCTCAGGATCCAGGAGATGGGCAGCCGCTATCTGTTTATCGTTCTGTATGTCTGGCTGGAGAAGCTGCTGGCGCGGGGGGATTACCGCCGCGCCGATGCGGCGGCAGGGGTGCGGTGAACAGGGCCGGCGCGCCGCGCCGGTTTTTCTGCTTGTCAATCGGCCCCGGGTGGGGCATGTAGCGGTGTGCTCGCGGGAGCAAGCAAAAAGGGGGGAGCGGTGGCTAGAATACTCGTGACCGGCAGCAAAGGAACCCTGGGGCGGCCCCTGGTGAAGGAATTGAAAGCGCGGGGACACGACGTCTGGCAGGTGGATTTGCAGCACCAGCCCGACGAACAGTACCTGCGCGCGGACGTCAGTTCCTATCGGCAACTCGAGCGGGTTTTCGGGGAACGCAGGTACGACTATGTCTATCATCTGGCAGCGGAATTCGGCCGCTTGAACGGCGAGGAGTACTACGACACGCTCTGGCAAACCAATGTCATCGGCACCCGCAACATCCTGGAATGGCAGCGCCGGACGGGCTTTCGGCTGATCTTTGCCAGTTCGTCGGAAATCTACGGCGACCGGCACCAGAACATCCTGACCGAGGACATTCCGCTGAACGCCTCGATCATCCAGCACAACGACTACGCCACGACGAAATGGGTCAACGAGATTCAGATCATGAATTTCGAAAAGCGCTACGGCGTGGAGACGGTGCGCTGCCGCTTCTTTAACGCCTACGGCCCGGGCGAATACTATCACCACTACCGCAGCGTGGTGTGTCTGTTCTGCTACCGCGCGCTGCATCATTTGCCGTGGGAGGTGTACGAGGGGTATCACCGCGTGTTCATGTACATCGACGACTTCATTCCCACCCTGGCCACGGTTTGCGAGCGGTTTCAGGCGGGCGAAGTGTACAACATCGGCGGGGAGGAATTCCGCAGCGTGCGCGAGCTCAGCGATCTGATTCTGCGGGAAACCGGCGCCGATCCCGGGCTGGTCCGCTACCTGCCCGAGGACAAACACAACACGCAGAACAAGCGGCCGGACATCACCAAGGCCAAGCAGCAGTTCGGCCACCACCCGCGGGTGACGCTGGAAGAAGGGGTGCCCCGCACGCTGGAGTGGATGCGGCGCGTGTACGCGGAGACGATCGTCCGGCGCTGAACCGGCCGGGTCCGGCCGGACGGAAGGGAAACGACGACCCGCCGTTGGGCGGGACGGGTGGCCGGAGAATCGAGACATGAGCGAGGCGCGGCAGAACGCGGCCGCCGGGGCGCGGCCGGCGCTTTCGATCATCGTTCCCTGCTTGAACGAAGAGCAGAACCTGCCGATTCTGTTGAACAAGCTGGTGGCGTTGGTCGAACATCACGGCCTGGCGGCCGAAATCCTGATCGTGGACGATTGCAGCGACGATTACACGTTCCGCGAGGCGTTCGTGTTCTCGGCGAAGGACCCGCGGGTCAAAGCGCTGCACAAAGGGTTGCCCCGGGGCATCGGCCATGCGATTCGCCACGGCATCGCCCACGCCGCGGGAAAGGTGGGCGTGGTGGTGATGGGCGATCTGGTCGATCCGCTGGGCGCCATTCCGGACTTTTACAGCCGGATTGTGGAGGACGGATATCACTTGACGCTGCTGTCCCGCTACCTGGACAAAGCGGACAGCGCCAACATTCCCTTTTCCTACCGCTTCTATCAGTTCTGGTACCGCGTCCTCTGCCGTCTGCTGGTGGGAGTGACCGTCCGCGACATCACCTATGCCTTTCGCGGCTTCGACCTGGACTATGTGCGGGGCTTGAACCTGCAGTCGGGCGGGTTCGAGATTTCTCCCGAGATCACGTTGAAGACCTGGCTCAGCGGCGGCCGGATTTGCGAGATCAAGGGGCGGCAGGGGCGGCGCCTGGCGGGAGAATCGAAGTTCTTCTTTTCCCGGGAAGGGGCAGGGTACACCCGGGTGTTGCTGCAAGCGGCGATGCAGCGGTTTTGCGGCCGGCGATGAGGGGCGCAGCGGCAACCGCGCGGTGGCGCGCTTACGGGCCGGTGGCGGCGGCGTTCCTCGCCGCCGTCGCGTTCGTCAATCCGCTGCGGGAAACGGCGCTGTGCGACGACTGGGCCTATGCGGCCACCGCGCGCCAGGTGTTGGAAACCGGCCGCTACCGGCTGCACGACTGGCTGTCGGCGAGCATGCCCTTCCAGGCCTGGTGGGGCGCGGCCTTCGCCCGGGCGCTGGGCTTCTCCTTCAGCGCGTTGCGGCTGTCCACTCTGACGTTGGCCGCGGTCGGTCTCTTCGCGTTTTGTCGCCTGGCGCGCGAGGTCGGGATTTCCCGTTCCGCCACGGGCGTTCTGGCGCTGGTCTGGCTCGGCAGTCCGATCGTGTTCTGCCACAGTTTCAGCTTCATGACCACCGTGCCGTATCTGGCGTGCAGCACCCTGGCGCTCTGGCTGTACGCCCGAGCCTGGCGGCGGGGCAGTTGGCGGGCCGCCCTGGCCGCGGCGCTGGCCGCCGCGGCGGCGATGCTGACGCGGCAGTTTGCCCTGGCGTTGATCGGCGCCGGCGGCCTGCTGTGGCTGCTTGAGCGCAACTGGACGCGGCGCGCGGCCGCGCTGTACCTGGCGGGCTTCGCGTTGCCGGCGCTGGCGGCCCTTTGGCAATTGGCGCTGGGAGGGGCGGAGCCGACGTGGGCCCAGCAGATGAACGTCAAACGGCAAATCGCGTACTGGGCCCATCCCGGGACAGTGTTGACGCAGGGCTGCTGGCGGCCAAGCGTCGCGCTGCCCTACCTGGGGCTCTTCAGCCTGCCCCTGCTGTTCGCCTGGTGGGGAGCGCGGCGGAGGCCGGCGGGGACGAACCAGGCCGCCGGAGCGGAGGCGGGTCCGCTGCCGCTGCCGCCCCTGCGGACCGCGAGTGTGGCGCTGGTCGCCGCGCTGGTGGGACTGGGGGCCCTCTACGCGCGGGTCCGCGGAGGAGGCGACGGGTTCATGCCCTATCTGCGCTTTCACTTTGCCGGCTTGCGCGCGAGCGCGTGGCGGCTGCCGCTCTCGGCCGCGGCCGCGGCGGCCGGCATCCTGGTGGGCGCGGCCGGTCTCCAGCGGTTGACGCGGCGGGGCTGGGCCTGCCTGAGCCGGGGGGAGCGGTTGCTCGATCTGTTTGCCGTGCTGACGATGGCGGAGTATGTGCTGTGCGTGGACTTTGTGGACGAGTATCTGGCGGCGCTTCTGCCCTACGCGTTGATCGTCGGGGGGCGGCAATACGAAGCCGGGCTGCTGCGCGCGCGCCGGTACGCCATGGGTGGAGCGGTGGCGGTGTTGCTGGGCGCGGCGATCTGGACGCGGGCCTGGCTGGCGGGCGAGGAAGCGCTCTGGCGGGGCGCCGAGGAGTTGCGGCGAGCCGGCACGGCGCCGGAACGCGTCTTCGCGTCGTGGACCTGGAACGCCTACTACGGGTTCGACCGCTATCTGGACAATGTCCAACGCCGGCTGTTCTGGGATTTTGACGACTTCTTCGGCCGCTGGCGGGCGCTGGAATACGGGCGCGCCGTCTATCGGGTGCGACGGGCGGAGGAGACGGGCGGTGCGGGCGCGTGGCGCGCGGCGCGGGAGGTTCCATATCGCGACGGGCTCCTGCGGCGGCGCGTCGTGAAGGTCGAGGAACGGGCGGGGGACGGCAGCTAATGGCCGGGGCACGGATGCGCCGGCGGATTGGCCGGCTGGCCCTGGCAGCCGCGGCGCTGGCGGTGGCCGCGGCCGCCGCCGAAGGTTGGCTGCGCCTGCGAGGCGCGCGGCCGGTGCAGGTCAACCGCGAGCAGGCGTTGTTCTGGCGGCACGATCCGCAGCTGGGCTGGCATCACCGGCCGGGGGCGCGGGGGCGCTATTCCGACGCCAAACGGCTGTTCACGAACAGCGTGGCCATCAACGCGCAGGGGCTGCGGGACAATCCTTGCGCGTACGAACGCACGCCGGGCCGCCGACGGATTCTCGTGCTTGGCGATTCCTTTGCCTGGGGCTTTGGCGTGGAGCAGGACGAGACCTTCAGCGAGCGGCTGGAGCGTTCGTTGCCGGACACGGAGGTCATCAACGCCGGCGTCTCGGGGTACAGCACCGACCAGGAACTGCTGTGGTTCGAGCGCGAAGGCACGAATTACCGGCCCGACGTCGTGGTGTTGTGCTTCACGGGGAACGACGAATGGATGAACCGCGAGCGGCTGGCTTACTATATCTATTACAAGCCCTGGTTCACGCTCGAGGCCGGTGACGGCCAGGGGCGGTCGAGGCCGACCGGCGCTCAGACGGAGTCCGAATTTTGGAGGGCGCTCGGCCCCGAGCGCCGCGCCCAACCCGTGAATGACGGGATGCTCCGGCTGCACGGCGTGCCGGTGCCCCGCGCCGCGGCGCGGACACGAGCCATTTACTGGCTCCGGCAGCGCTCGGCGCTGGCGCGGACCATGTTGGACGCGCTGGCGGCGGCGCCGCGGCCGCCGAGCGCGCGCGGTGCCGGAGCACCGACGCCGGCGGGCGGCGGGGCGGCCGGGCCGAGTCCAGCCGCGGCGCAACCCTTTGCGCTGACGCGCGCCCTGATCGCGCGGCTGGCGGCGAGGGCGGCAGAGGGTGGCGCGCGGTTCATCGTCGTGGCAAACGCCTTCGCCTGGCGGGATGCGGCCGACGCTTCGCGTTACGCGGACTTCGTGGCCGCCTTGCGCGCCGACGGGCATGCGGTGATCGACGTCGAGTCGCTGCCGTCCTTTGACCGCCGCCGCATGGTCATCCCGGGCGACGGTCACTGGAACGCCGCCGGCCATGCTTGCGTGGCGGAGGCGTTGCGGCGGGCGCTCGGCGGCGGCGAATGAACCGCGGCGCGTGCGCCGTTGTGTCGGCGGCAGGGGCCGCGCCGGCGGGAGGGAACGCACCACGGAGACATGGAAAGCAGGGTATCAGACGGATGGTTCTATAGAGATATGGAACTCCTGCTCCTCCTCGCCGGACTCTTGCGCTCCGTGTCTCCGTGGTGAGTTCGCTGTTCCCCGCGGCGCGGGGCCCGCGGCAGGATCGCCGGGCGCCGGCGGGAGGGAACGCACCACGGCGTTTCGGGCGGTTGACCTTTCGGCCGGGAGGGCCTAACCTGCCGGGGTGTTCGGCAAGCGCCGGAGCGGGCGATGAGCTACTACGAGCTTCTGGGTCTTGAGCAGGAACCCTTCTCGTCCAGTCCGGACCCGGAGTTCCTGTTTCTCTCGCGCGAGCACAAGGCGGCCTTGTGCCGCTTGCAGGTGGCGATCGCGCTGAAGCGCGGCCTGAGCGTCGTGCTGGGGGATATCGGCACCGGCAAAACCACCCTCAGCCGCAAGTTGGCCCAGGTCCTGAGCGACGACCCGGATGTGGTGCTGCGCATGATCCTGAATCCCTACTTTCGCAGCGAAGACCAGTTTCTATCGCGGCTGGTCACCCTGTTCCGCATTGACCGGCATGGCGTCGGAGCGGGCGCCGACTTGCTGGAAGCCGTGGAATGGTACCTGTTTCGCACCGGCGTGGAGGAGGACAAGACGGTCGTGCTGCTGATCGACGAGGCGCAAATTTTACCTGAATTTGTGCTTGAGCTTTTGCGGATTTTGCTCAACTATGAGACCAACAAGTTCAAAATCCTGCAGTTGGTGCTGGTGGGCCAGTTGGAGTTGCTGCCACGGCTGGCCAACAAGCCCAATTTATGGGATCGAATCGGGCTGAAGTGCGTACTGCACCCGTTGCGTCTTGAGGAGGCGGAAGCGCTGATCGATTTTCGGCTGCGGCACGCGGGATATCGGCGCCGGCAGCCGTTGTTTACAGCGGAAGCGATCCAGCGGATATACGAACACACGCAGGGGTATCCCCGGCGGATGTCTTTTTTTTGCCACGGCTGTCTGGAGGCTCTGGTGATGTACGAGCGGACGGCGGTGGATTTGGAGTTGGTGGAGCGGTTGATCGCCGCGGAGGTGAAGCCGGTAGTCGCGGTGGCAGCGCCGGAGCCGAAGGGCGAGCCAGGAGCGGCGAGCGCGGAAATGCAGACGCTCGACGCCGGCGCCGGGCAAACGGCCGCGGGGGCATAGTTCCGAGACGAGGGTTGAGACGCGCGGCGGGGCCGGGGTTCGCCGCGGAAAGCGGGTTCAACGTATGGCCAAGGAACCGGAAGCGGTTTCGCCGGAAGAGAAACTTCTGAAGGTCATTCAGAAGGGAGAAGCCCAACGCAAAACGGCCCGGACGGCGGCTACCGCCGCCGCTGCCGAGGCCGAGCGCGACACCGCGACGGCCACAGCCACGGCTGCGCCGCCGGCGCGCAAACCGCAGGTGCGGCTGGCCAAGCCGGCAGCGGCCGATCAAAAGCCGACGGCGCCGCGCCAGGATGCGCCGCCGGCGGCAAAAGCGGGTCCAGCGCCGGCCGCGCCGGTTTTTCGCAAACCCGGTCAGGTCCAGGGCAACGGAAAAGGCTTGCGCGCAGCCAAGCTGGCTTTGGCGGCGATCGCGGCCGTGATGCTGGTGTTGACGGTGCGGGAGATCCAAGCCGGCATCGCGCGGACCCGGCAGGACCGCGAGGCCAAAGAGGGTCAGGGCCCCGCGGAAACTCCGTCCTTGGCGGCAGAGCCCCAGGCGCCGGACCTGGCGCCCCTGCTCAGCGCGGTGAGTTCGCGGCCGCTGTTTGGCGGCGGGTCCGAGAATCTCAAGCCCAACGGCGACGACGGAAAGCCGCCGCCGGGATCGTGGCAAGCCTACGTGCGGGAAAACATGGCCATGATCGGCGTTTCGCGCGTTCCGGACAGCGAGGACAAAAACGAGGCTATTCTGTTTGACAGAAAAGAAAACAAACTGCATTTTGTGCGAGTCGGTCAGAAACTAACGGTAGCGCAGCAGGATTTGAAGGTCGAACAAGTCGGCGGCGAGGACACGGTGCTCACGGACGGGTTCGACCAGGTGTCGGTCCGTGGAGGCGCGCGGTCCCGCTAACTCAATACGGTGGTGGCATGACAAGTCTGAAACGCACGCGCAAGCGACGTTCGTTCTGTTGGCAGATCGCCGCCGGGCTGTTGGCGGCGCTGACCTTGACGGCTCTCGCGCAGAGGCCCGAAGTCGAGCGCGCGACCGCGGAGCCGGCCGGCGGCGCGGGGGCGCCGCGGCGGTTGAAGGATTACGACCTGCCGGGCCTGCAAACCAAGGTCAACCTCAAATCGCTCGAACCCTGGGATGTCGTTCAACTGATCGAATTCCTGGCCTATCGCGGTGGGCTGAACAACATCGTGATGGGCAAGGGCATCGCCGGACTGACCACCAAACTGAAATTCGACGACGTCACGGTCGGCGACGCTCTGGAGGTGGTGCTGTCGGTGAACGGTTTGGCCTACGAGATTCAGAACGGCATCATCACGATCATGACGGATGCCGAGTATCGCGCGGCGCACGGGGTGAGTTTTTACGACAATCGGCAGACGCGGGTGGTGGAACTGCGCTATGCCGACGCGACGCGGGTGAAGGACATGTTGGCCGCGGTCAAGAGCGAAGCCGGCACGGTGGTGGCGGATCCGGTGACCGGCACGCTGATTCTGCTGGATGCGCCGGCCAAGATCGCGGAGATGCTGCGGATCGTCGAAAAAGCGGACATCGAAACGGTGGCGCGGGTGTTGCCGACCGAAACGCGGACGTTCACGCTGCAGTACGCGGACGTCGAGGCGTTGCAGCCGGAAGTTCAGGCGCTGCTGACCAAGGACATCGGCAGTCTGCGGACGGACAAACGCACCAAGACTTTGATGGTTTCGGATTTGCCCCACAACCTCAAGCGGATCGAGGATCTGGTGGCGGCCTTCGATCGGCGGCTCAAGGAAGTGTTCATCGAGGCCAAGATTGTGCAGGTTGCGCTCAAGGACGACTTCCGGCTGGGGATCGATTGGAACCATCTGTTCGACGGCGTGGACCCGCGGTTTTCGCTCGCCGCCAAGATCAGCCCTCCGATTCCCGATCCGCTCGGCGAAGGCGCGGTGCGGGTGGGGGAGGGCATCGGGTCGCTGACCTATCGCACGATCGTGGGCGGTAACGATTTGAACGTGATCATCGATGCCCTGCAGACGGTGGGAGAGACCAAGATTCTCTCCAACCCCCACGTGGCGGTGGTGGACGGGAAAGAAGCGACGATCAAGGTGGTGACCGATCAGCCGTATGCCGAAGCCCTGCTGGAGAGCGGCACGACGAACGTGATCGGCGAGTCGCTCAAGTTCATCGAGGTGGGCGTGATGCTGGCGGTCACGCCGCGGGTGAGCGACGACGATTTCATCAGCATGGAAATCAAGCCGGAAGTCAGCACCGTGACGGGCAACTATCAGGCGCGCTATCAGATTCCGGTGGTGCGCAAGTCGTTCGCCGAGACCACGGTGATGATCAAGAATGGGGAAACGGTCATCATCGCGGGGATGATCGAAAACGGCAAGGGCAACGAGACTTCCGCCGTGCCGCTGCTGGGCAAGATTCCGCTGCTGGGGCTGCTGTTCAAGTCCCAGGCGGAGACCACGAAGACCCAGGAAACGATCGTGTTTCTGACGCCCCGGATCATTACGGGCGACGAACCGGTGCTGCTGATGCGGGACATGAAGAAGAAGCCCAAGCCGTTGCGGCCGGTGGGCTGGTCCGAAAGCAAGCCGCTGAAGCCGGTTCGCTGAGAGCGGGGGCGCGCGCAGCATGAACAACGGGTCAGGCAGCGGGTGGCGCGCGGCAGCGGCGGGGCTGCTGGCGCTCGGCGTTTTTTCGGCGCGGGCGCAGCACGAAATGCCCGAGTTTATCGAACTGCCCGCGGCGGAAACGGCGGCGGCGGAAACGGCGGCCGTTGAAACGGCCGTCATGGAGCCGGTGGCTGTAGAGGCGGTAACCGAGCCGGTCGTGGTGGAGGCCCTGGAACAGCCTGCGCCGGCGGTCGGTCCCGAGCGCGCCGAACCCGAGCGGAAGCTTCCCGAAATTCAGCAGCCCGCGGCGTCTGCCGGCGCCGTGGACTTGGCGGCGTACGAAGAGGTGCTCAACGAAAACCTGGCGTTGCGGCGCAAGATCGAGGAATCCAGCCGGACGGAGGAAGCGATCCGCCGGGAAAACGAGAAACTGGCGGGCGAATTGCGGCTGATGGAACGCAAGATGCAGGAGTTGAGCGCCGCGATCGACGATCTGAACAAACAGAAGCAGGCCGCGCCGCCGCAGGACACGGAACGCCTGGCTAACCTGGAAGCGCAAGTCGCCGCGGCCGAGGCGGAGAAGGCCAAGCTGAATCAGGAACTGACCGACTTGCGGCGGCGCGCGGAACAGCGGGCGACGCCGGCGGCGGCCGCGGCGTTGCCGCCGCCGCCCGAGCGGACGGTGCGTCCCGACTCCGATCTGTTCAAGAAACTGGAGCAGGAGAATCTGCTGCTCAAGCAACGGCTGGACGAGGTGGAAGCCGAGCGCCAGAAAGCCGTGCGCGAGACCGAGCGGGCGGCCGAAATCAAGGCGCGGCAGAAGGAATTGGAAAAGCAACTGGCCGAGGCGCGCAAGGGACAGGAGCAGGAGCGGCGGCGGGTGCAGAAGCTGCTGGAGAAGATTCCGGACATCGAGAAGGAACTGACCAGCCTGGAGTCGCAAGCCACCAGCAAAGACAGCGCGCTGGCGACGCGCGAGAAGGATTTGGAAACCCTGCGGCTGGAACTGGAACGGCGCGAGAACCGCTTGATCAAGGCCGAGCGGATGACGGCGTTGCTGGAGAAGACGCGCGAGGACTTGCGGCAGGTGAGCGAAAAGGAAAAACGCGATCTGCATTACAACATGGCCGCGGTGTACGCCAAGGAAGGCCGCTACCGCGAGGCGGAGCAGGAATACCTGCAGGCGCTGCGCGTGGATCCGGCCGACGCGGACACGCACTACAACCTGGCCATTCTCTACGACGACGAACTTCAGGACAAACGCCGCGCCGCCATGCACTACCGGCGCTATTTGAAACTGCGCCCCAACGCGCCGGACGTGGACGCGGTCAAGAACTGGCTCATGGAACTGGAAATGAGCGGCCGCTGAGCCGGCGCCACCGTTCCGTTTCCCCAGCCGGCAGCGGCTGGCGGGCGGCATTCGCAACAGGCCAGAATGGTCTCCGTCTTGCGGACGAAACCGGGGGCGGAAGATTCCATGGAAGCCGGCCCGCTTCAAGAACGAGAGGTCTGGTTGCCGTGTGGTCCGCCGTTTTTTTTCATGGCTGCTGAGCACCCTTGAGGGTGGGACGCGGGCGTCGGCGAAGGCGCGACGCGCAGAGCGTGCCCCGCAGAGGCCGCCGGTGAAAGGCAAACTGATCCTGCTGGTGCTGTTGCTGGTCGTGCTGCCGACGGCCATTTTGACGTTGATGGCCGGCCTGGCGTTGCGGGATTGGGAAGCCGTCGTGCAGCAGCGGCTGCGGGACAGCGCCTACAGCGTGCTGCAGGGCGTGGCCAGCCGGCTCAACAGCGCGCTGGACCGGGAAGCCGAGGAGGTGGCGGCCGCCATGGCCGACGCCGTGGCGCGGGGGGCGGCCGTGGCCGCGCTGGACGAGGTCAACGGGCGGGTATGCGAAGCCCGTCCGCTGGTGGCACAGACCTACCTGTTCATGAATCCCTGGGGCTTTCTGTACCCGCCGGAGCTGGCGGCAGCGCGGCAGGACGGCGATGCGGCGCTGACGGCGGACGATGCTCTGCCGGTCGCTTTGCGCCGCGAAATCGCCTCGGGCCGCGAGGGGCAGAGCGACTATCGCTTTCGGGCCGGCGAGGATCGGTATTGCTTTCGCGCGCTGCCGACCGGGGCGCTCTATGTCGGATTCCGAGTGCGCCGGGAAGAGTGGCAGCGGCGGTTATGGCAAGCGGTGCGCAGCGCGTCGTCCGGCGGCCTGGCGGTGCTGGCGGAAGGACCCGGTCTGGCCGGCGTTGCCGAGGCGGGGCGGGAGGCGGCGGGCGGCGTGCTGCTCAGCGATTCCTTCGGCGTTCAGGAACCGCGGCCGGCGGCCGAGGCCGACGGGGAAGTTGCCGGTGGGCAGCCGCTGGCAGAAACGCGGCTGCGGCCGCCCTGCGAGGAGACGCGGCTTTACGCGCTGTTGCGGAATCCCGACGAAGCCTGGATGGCCGGCGCGCGGCGGGGGCGGCTGGTCGGGTGGGGGGTGGCGCTGCTGGCGGCCGGCATCCTGGCCGGAGCCTGGCTGGTGTTGCGCGAGGCGACACGCGAGATCGAGCGCGTGCGGGCGCGCAGCGATTTCGTGATGGGATTGTCGCACGACCTGCGCACGCCGGTTTCCGGCATGAAGGTGCTGGCGGAAAGTCTGTATCTCGACACCGTGACGGATCCGGAAAAACGGAAACGCTTTCTCGGCGCCATCGTCCGCGAATGCGAGCGGTTGAATCAGATGGTCGAGCGCGTGTTGTTCTTTGTGCGGTTCGGGCAGGGCGCGCTGGCGTACGGGTCGCAGCCGTTGGACGCGGGGGCCCTGGTGGCGGAGGCCGTCCAACGCTTCTGCGCGCTGGCGGCGGACAGCGGCGCGGCGGCCGTGCGGCTGGAGACGGAGGCCGGCGCGCCGCGCGTGCGCGGCGACGAGAGCGCGCTGGCGCAGGTCGTGTTCAACCTGCTCGACAACGCGGCGAAATATGGCCGGCCGGAGAAGGGCGACGCGCCGTGCGAGACGCGGGTGACGGTGGACACGGTGACGCGCCGCCGCCGGCCCTGGAGCCGGCGGCGGCGTTGGGTGCGCCTGGGGGTGCACGATCGGGGGCCCGGCCTGACGGCCCGGGAGGCGCGGCGGATTTTCTCGCGCTTCTACCGCACGCCGTCGGCGCGGCGCCGCAACGTTTCGGGGGCGGGGCTGGGGCTGGCGTTGTGCCGGCACGTGGCGGCGGCGCATGGCGGCTGGATCGAAGTCCGGAGCCGGCCGGGCATGGGGAGCAGTTTTTTCGTTTTTCTGCCGGCGGCGGAAGAGGCAACCTGAATCGAATGGCGCTTACTGAAGCTTGCTGATCGACAGCGGACGACGGCTGAGGCCGCCGCCCTCCACAGGAAATCGCGGCATTTCCGCACCTGGGGGGCGGGCGGCCTCGACCGCCGAGAGCTTAAGCAAGTGCCATTTCAAACCGAATCGAAGGGCCGCGGCGGAGCAGCAGGGAGGAGCAAGCCGAATGAAAAGCGAGCGACCGCGGATTCTGGTTGTCGAAGACGACGCAGCGATCATGCTGGGGTTGGAGGAGAACCTCAAGGCCGCGGGCTACGACGTGCTGACGGCCGCGGACGGCCGCGCGGCGCTGGCGCGGGCCTTGGAGAACGCGCCGGATGCGATCATCCTCGATCTGATGTTGCCCGGGATGTCGGGCTACGAGGTGTGCCGAGAACTGCGCGACAAGGGCCGCCAGATACCGGTGATCATGTTGACCGCCCGGCAGGACGAGTTCGACAAGCTGCACGGCTTCGAGATGGGCGCCGACGATTACGTGACGAAGCCCTTCAGCATCAAAGAACTGCTGGCGCGGCTGAAGGCGGTCCTGCAACGCGGCCGACCGGCGCCGGCCGGCGAGCGGCGTTACGCCTTTGGGGATTTCGTGTTGGATTTGGACGCGCGGGTCTTGACCCGCAAGGGCAAGGAGGTGGTGGTGACCCGCACGGAGTTCGATCTGCTGGCCTACTTTTGCGCCAACGAAGGCAAGGCGCTGTCGCGCGAGCAGGTGATGCGCGACGTGTGGGGCTTGCAATACTTCGGCACGCAGCGTTCGCTGGACAGCTTTGTGGCCAGTCTGCGGGCCAAGGTGGAAGTCAAACCGGCGGAACCGAAACATATTCTGACCGTCCGGGGCGTCGGCTATAAGTTCGTGAAGTAAGCCGGCGTCCGGCCGCAGGCGCGGTTCGGCGGCAGGGCCCAACCGCGAGGGGGTGTGGGAGGGTTGGCAGCGGGGTTTGCGCTGTTGACAGTTGTCGGCGGAATATGGCAACGTAAACGCAACGGGGCTGGTATGCGGCCAGACCCGCGCGGCGGGCGCAGGGGAGCGCGGCAGGGTTGCGATTTCCCCGCTCCGTCCGCAACCCACAGCCGTGCTCGCGATGGCATGGAGGCAAGGGAGCGACCATGAACAAGACAGGTTTCCGGTGGCTGGCGGCGGGAGTGGCGGCGGGGGTGGCGGCGGTCGGACTGCTGTTGGCCACGGGCTGTGAGGAAGGCAAAGGCACGCATGCGCTCACGGTGTCTCCCTCCTTTGTCGATTTGACGAGCAGCGCTTCCAACGTGACACAGACCTTCACGGTCACGGAGGGCTTGCGGGAGCTTTCGCTGCCGCTGAAGTGGCGCGTGTCGAACGCGGCGCTGGGCTATATCGGCAGCCAGGGCGGCGTCAGCGCCTCCTATGTGCGCACCAAAGCGCACGGCGACAACGCCATCATCGTCACCGACCAATACGACGCCGAGGGCGTAGCGACCGTGCGGCAGTGAGTCCGCGGCGCGCGCTGGGGTCGGGCCGGTTGTATTCCTCGCCGCTTGGAGGGACGCCCTCCGTATCGTCCGCCTCGGAAACGAGGCCATCGTAAGCTTCGGGGGATACCGTCCACAGAATCTTGACAGATTCATGACACCCGCTTTGGGGGCCGGCGTGTTAGAGTTACAGGCGTGAGAACCCAAAGCGGAGTTGCGGCGCATGCCGACGCCTCGCACCGCGGAAAGAGACTGGCCATGAACGGACACCTTTGCAGACGGCTGTTGACCGCCCTGCTGCTGGCCCTGGTCGGCCCGGCAGCGCTCCTGATCGCGAGCACCACCAACCGGTGGGAGTTCGACAACCCAACGGATTACCGCGTGTCCGACAGCCTGGACATCGAGGTGTCCGGCGGCAAAGCGCGCCTGAAACGGCATGAGGAGACGCGGTATGACAGCCGGCTGTCGGATTATCGCCGCGGGCAAGTAATCGGAGAGATACACATTGGGCCGCAGGTGGCTGTGGGTCTTTCAAGATCAGGATCCACCTATGCGAACGTAGGCCAATTCGTCTCGCGAGTCATGGACGCGGGAATCGGCATCAACACGTGGCAGGCGGTCGTCACGAGAGTGTCCAACCGGAATTTGCTTTCGCTGAACACGCAAACAGCCATTCCATCAGGAATGCCGGGTTTGATGCATCTTTGGCATTTGGACTCGAATGGCACCGACCCTGTGGGCGGGAACGCGATCAGTTTACTGAATGGAGCCGCCTACACGACGGATGCCAAGTTTGGCACGCACTGCGTAGCGCTGGACGGCGTCAACGATTACATGGCGACTAGCGGCGGGATTGCGTTAGGCGCAGCCTTCACCATTGCCTTCTGGGTCAAAGTAATGGGAGTGGACGCGAACCCCGACAACTACGCTCTGTCGTTCGGCAGGTCTGGCGGCCAGGTGGGCCGCGTTATGTTAGGCGGCTCCTACGCCGATGCAAGCACTGAGAGCTCCGCCATCAACTTTTCGCTGGCGGGGGTGCTTGGCGTCGCGACCGCCACCGGCACGTTCAAAGACGCGAGCGACAAACAGGTCTGGCGTCATATTGTTGTGACCTACGATCGTTCGGAAACGCCCGCAGTGCGAATTTACAAGGACGCCGTCTTCTTGCCTCTGAGTGCCAAGAGTTCGATCAGTTCGACGGCGGTGCCGGCCCCGGTCGAAGGGTGTCGGTTTGGAGGGCGGTGGTCACTCACAACCGGCTTCTTGAAAGGTTCGATGGACGAAATCGCGTTCTTCAATCGGGCCCTGACCTCCGAGGAGATTTCCTACCTGTACAATCTTTCCGCGTCCGTGAAGATGAAACTGCGGTCGGGGTCCTCGCCGAGCGAATTTACAACCGACTTTGTGGGGTATGACGGAACGACCAACACCTTTTTCCTGAACGAGGTGTCGCTGGTACCGACGAGCGGTCTGTTCAACGCCCGCGATCGGTATGTACAGTATCAGTTCACATTGACACCGTCGGCCGACCGTCAAACATCGCCCCTGGTGGAATCCGTAGCCTTTCTTGGCGATCGGGTGAATGTGGCCGACTACGCCCTGGGCGATTTTGCGCAGGGCACGTTTGTGACCAACACGGCGACCTACCCGGCGCGCACGCTGTGGTCGAATCTGGGGCTGGCGCGCAAGATCAACGGCGGCTACTTCGAGAGCGGATTCTACGAGTCGCGGATTCTGGACACCGGCGATCCGGTGGTCTGGGACTCGATCTATTGGGGCGAATCCGCCTCCGCTCTGGACAACAGCACGCCGGGACTGCTCGGGCTGTGGTCGATGGATGGCAACTGGGCGGACGTTTCGGACAATGGGCGCGCCGGCAATCCCACGGACGTAAGCTACGAGGTGCTGGCCAAGCTCGGCTCCGGCTCCTGCCGCTTCAACGGGGTGTCGTCGCGGGTGGCGCTGGGAAATCTGGGCACGGTGCGCAGCACGGAGTTCTGGATTCGGGCGGAAGAATTGCAAGACGGTGTTCTGTCTTTCAACGACGGCGGAGAGCCGAGCATCGTGATCGATGGGGGCTACGTGCAGATTCGGGGCTTCCCGGCCGGGTCGCTGGTGTATGTGAACGGATCGACGACCTCGTCGAAGCTGTTGCCCGGCTGGAACCATGTGGCGGCGATCAGTTCGGCGGGCGTGACCGGAACGGCCGTTGTGGTGGGCCTGGCGGAGGGCGATTTCCTTCGGGGCACGCTGGACCAACTGGCGTTGTTCAGCCGGACGTTGACGCCGGCGGAAGTGACGCAGCACTCCGAAGAGGGGCGGCGGCACATTGCGGGCCGCGCGCGGCTGCAGGCGCGCGCCGGAACGACGGTCAACGAATTGCTGTTGCGGCCGTACACCGGGCCGGGCGGCGCGACCAATACGTTCTATTCCGACCCCAGCGGGTCGCGGCTGTTCGTGCCGGACACCCGCTATTTGCAGTATCGGGTGTATCTGGAGGGCGACGGGCAGGCCACGCCGGGCCTGGACTACGTGCGGGTGACGCACAGCAGCACGAATGTGGCGCCATTCCTGGATGACGAGGCCGCGGAGTTCGGCCAGGGCTCCTTCGTGAGCGGGCGCACAGCCTGGTATGGCGAAGACCTGTCGGTGATGCGGGTTTCCGCCGCCGGGCCGTTCAACATGAGCCTGCCGGGCGACGCGTCGGTGCGCGGGGTTTGGCATATGGACGACGGCACCTGGTCGGCGGGGCCGACGGTGCGCGATTCCTCGGGGCAGGGCCGGCACGGCACGCCGGTGGGAGATGCCCGTTGCGTGGGCGGGGCGCGGGTGGGCCTTTTCTGCGGCTCGTTCGACGGCGACGGCGACTACGTGGCCCTGCAGCCGATCAGCGACCTGGGCAGCAGCGATTTCACGGTCATGCTGTGGTTCCAGACTTCCGCGAGCAGTCGGGCGGCGTTGATTTCGAGCTACGACGGCGATCGCTACTACACCTTGGAGATCAACGGCGACGGGAACGGCAACGCCGTGCCCGGCAAGCTGGCGTTCATTCTCAACGACGCCAGCTTGGCGGGTCAGAAGACGGCCATTTCCGTGCGCGGGGGGTTGAACGACAACCGCTGGCACCACGTGGCAGGGGTGCGCCGCGGGGCGTTCATCCATATCTATATTGATGGCGACCGGGTGGGATCGACGGAGATCGGCAGCTACGGCAATGTCGGCGCCAGCACGGTGCTGATGTTGGCGCGCTACGGGAACCTGCCGATCTATTACAAGGGCCTGCTGGACGAAGCGGCGTTTTTCCGGCGGGCGCTGAGCGAAGGCGAGATCGGCGAACTGGCGGCGGCCGGCTGTCAGGTGAACCGGCCGGCCTCGTTTACGGGGCCGCTGATCGATGCCGGGCAGCCGGTGGTCTGGGGGCGGATCGGCTGGGGCGCCAATGGGCTGTCGGGCTCCGCGCTCTTTCCCACCGATCCCACGCTGGTGGGTTTGTGGCACTTAGACAACAACGCCAACGACGCCACGGCGAACGGCAATCATGGCGTGGCCTCGGGCGTCGTTTACGTTCCCGGCGCCTTCAGCAACGCGGCCAGTTTCGCCGGTGGCGGCCGGGTGAGCGTGCCGGATCGCAGCATCCTGGAGCCGGCGCAATTAACCGTGGAGGCCTGGGTCAAACCCAGCGCCGTGGATGGGCGCACGATTGTGGACAAGCGCAACGGCAACGCGGGCTATGCGCTGGCCAGCGCCGCGGACGGCAAGGTTTACTTCTGGTTGGCGGGCACCGTCGTCTCGGACGCGTTGCCGCTGAACCTGAGCGAATGGACGCACGTGGCCGGAGCGTACGACGGCGCCGTGATGCGGCTGTATGTGAACGGCGAACCGCGCGCCACGGCCGTGCCCGCGGGCGTGCAGATGGACACCCCCAATCCTCTGAAGATCGGGGAAAACCAGGCCGGCGGCGACGGGTTCGCAGGGTTGATTGACGAAGTGGCCGTCCACAACCGGGCGTTGCTGGCGGAGGAAGTCCTGGACCATTACCGCTCGGGCGCCATCACGCTCAAGGTGCAGGTGCGCACCGGGAACGCGGAGCCGCTGACGGGGCCGTTTTTCGGGCCGGGCGGTTCCACCAGCGCCTACTATACGGTGTCGAGCGGGACTGACCTGGTCGGCGATGTGCCGACGTCCCGCTACTTCCAATACCGCGTTTTCCTGGACACGACCGATCACCGCCAGCCGCCGATTCTGCGGGGCGTGCGGATTGAAATCTGGAGCTATTCGACCCGCAATCCGTCGGTCGAGCCGCTCGTGGGCGCGGCGTTCCCCGGCCGGCTGCTGACCCTGGACCATCTGCGCACGTTCGACACCAACGCGGCCACCGAAGTCAAATACCAACTGACCGGCGACATCGGCGAGAGCAACCGCTGGTACTACTGGGATGCGTCCGCGGCGCGCTGGATGGCGGTGGATTCGGTCGGCGGGCCGTCGGAATACGAGTTTCAGGCGAATCCGCGGGACGTGATCAACGCCAACCTCTCGTCGTTCTTCGATCAGCTGTACGTCAAGACGGGCGGCGAACTGCGCTTCAAGGCCTTCCTGCACTCCAGCGGCGACACGCCGCTGGAATTGGACTGGGTGCAGGTGGTCGTGTCCGAGGGCCGCATCGTCATCTTGTCGCCGAACGGGCTGGAAGTCGGCGACGACGCCTGGCTGACCGGCGTGCCGTACGAGATCCTGTGGGAACATGCCGGCAAAGTGACCGGCACGGTGAAGATCGACTACTGGGACGAGATCCAGTCCACCTGGTTCAACATCGCCTCGAACGTGGCTTCGACGGCTGATCGCTACGTCTGGACCACGCCGGCCTACAACTTGACGGAAAGCGAAGTGCGCAAGAGCCAGATTCGCATTCAACATCAGCAGGACGGCAGCATCTGGGATTTGTCCGATGCGCAGTTCGACCTGGTGAAGCGCTACCGGATCGTGGAGCCCAACGGCGGGAGCAACCAGGTCTGGTACATGGGCGAGACCAACACGATCGTCTGGGACGCGGCGGCGGGGCTGGGCGACGCCAAGCTGGACTATTCCGGCAACGGCGCGTGGGACAATCCGGTCAGCATCGCGGAAAGCGCGCGCAGCATCGGCGGCACGCGCTCGAACCGTTTCGACTGGGTGGTGCCGTTCACCAACAGCGCCTTGCCGTCCACGACGGCCAAGGTGCGCATTCAGACGCCGGGCGAGCGGTTTACGGACTATTCGGACCGCTTCTTCACCATGGCCGGCGCGGCCTTCGAAGCGCCTGCTTATAAGGAAAAGGTGCGGCGCGGAATCAACTACAACCTGATCTGGAATTCGGCGTTGTGCGGACCGCTGGTGGACATCGAGTTCCAACGCGCGCCGGGCGAGCCGTGGGTGACCGTGGCCACCAATATCGTGAACACGGACGGGCGCAACACGCTGGACTGGGTGGTGACGGCGTCGGCGTCGGTCGAGGCGCGGCTGCGGATCGTGTCGCAGTCCAACCCGCGCGCCAAGGGCGAGTCGGCCGCGTTCGTGATCGCGGCCATCGACATGGTGCGGCCGGTCGGCCATCCGGACCCGGCGCAGTCCGAGAAATGGTTGATGGGCACGATCGAGCAGGTCGGCTGGGTGTCGGCGGGCGTGGGCAACAACATTCACCTGCGCTTTTCCTACGACGGCGGGCGCACGTTCATTCCGGTGGTCTCGAACTATCCGAACGTCTCGGGCGGCGAGACGAACTGGTACGCCTGGCGGGTGCCGAACTATCCGACGGCCACGGCGCGGCTGCAAGTCGAGGACGCCGAAGCGCCGGAGTTGCGGGCGATGACGCCCTACAACTTCCAGATTGCCGGTCTGAGCGTGACCTGGCCCAACGGCCCCGCCACCCAGGAATGGGTCAAGGGCACGGCCGACCGCGTGCGCTGGCTGGCGCATTCGGTGGGCGACAACGGCACGGTGGAATTGTCCTATGACGAGGGGGCCACCTGGACCAACGTGGCGCCCGGCGGCGGCTCGCTGCCGTTGATCGACGGCGCGTCGCCGCGCTTCACGCCGATTCATCCTTCCACCGCCGCCCTCGTGCGGGTGACGGCGGACAGTCCGCCGCCGCCGTTCACCGACATCGTGGATTACTCCGACAGTCCCTTCACCATCGCGGGCATCGAGGTGCTGGAGCCCGCGGCCGGTCTGCAGACGCGCATCGGGGCGACGAACCTCATCCGCTTCATCGCGGCGGGCACGCACGACCCCGGACTGACCGCGGACATCTACTATTCGCCGGACGGCGCGGTGTTCGACACCAACGCCATTGTGCGGGACTTCATCTTCCAGGAGGGGTATCCGGGCAAGAACGAGAACGTGTACAAGTGGGTCATCGAGAACACCCGCAAACCGTCGGCCACGGCGCGCATCAAGATCGTGGCCGGCCCGTACGCGGAACTGTCGGCGCCGTTCAACGTCAAGGGCATCCGCTTCGACGCGCCGACCGAGGGCGCGGTGTGGGCGCCGGGCACCAACGTCGTGCGCTGGGCTTCGGCCGGCGTCTCGTTCGACGCGCTGGTCGATTTGTACCTCTCGATCGACGGCGGCGGATTCGACACCAAACTGAACCCGACGGGCATTCGGATCGGCGACGGCGAGTTTGCGTGGGTCATGCCCGAGACGATCGAGCCGACGACGAACGCGGTGCTGCGGATCGTGATCACCGACACGGCGGACGCGGGATTGGACGCCTATTCCAAGCCCTTCACGATCCGGGGCATCATGGTCTTCGATCCGGCGGCGGGCGCGGCCTGGGAGCTTGACGGCAACCACACCATCCGCTGGAAGGCGGCGGCCGCGGGCGAGTCGGTGAATCTCTATTACTCGGCCGACGGCGGCACGAACTACGAGGCGGCGCCGATCCAACTGGCGGTGGCTTCGTCCAACGGCTACAACACCTTCGCCTGGCGGGTCGAGAAAACGCGGATGCCTTCGGCGCAAGCCCGGTTGCGGGTGGTTTCGAACACGAAAGTCGAGGGGGTTTCCGGCCTCTTCGAACTGCGGGGCATTCAGGTGCTGCGGCCGAACGGCCGGGACGTCTGGTCGTCGCAGGATTTGAACAACACCGTGCGCTGGATCGCGGTGGGCGACGCCGGGCCTTACACGCTGACGTATGTCAGCGACGGACGGGGGCCGTTCACGATCGTCTCCGGACATCCGCAGAGCTCCTACGTGTGGACCATTCCGCCCGCCGCCGCCGGCACCAACGTGGTCATCACCGTGACCGGCAACCGGTACCAGAACCAATCGGAAAGTTTCCGGATCGTGACGACCCCGACGGTGATCATCGCCGCGCCCCGGCCGGGGGCTTTCTGGCAGATCAACGGGCAATACCCGATCGAGTGGAGCCGCGGCGGGGCGGGGATTTCCAACGACTTTACGGTTTCTTACTCCCTGAAGCCTTACACCAGCGTCGTGGTCATCACGACGGGGGCGGGCGTGACGTACGACGAGACGGAGAATCTGTTCCGTCTGACCTGGCGGGTGCCGGACCTTCCGGCGCAGGCCAAGATTCTGGTGCAGAGCAACCGCGACCCCGGCGTGGGCGACGTGTCGGGCGAATTCAACATCGTCGGCCGCTTCGCGGTGCAGTCGCCGAACGGCGGCGAGGAACTCTTCGCCGGCCGGCCGACGCCGCTGATCTGGCGCACCCTGGGTTCGGTGCGGGCGGTGGACTTGTACTATTCGGTGACGCCGCCGTACCGCGCGGACAGTTGGGTGAAGATCAACGCCGCCCCGATCGCCAACAACTTCAACACCGATTTGACGTTTGCGCAGACGACCTGGCTGTGGCCGGTGGAAGACCTGCGGAATCCGCGCTTCAAGATTCGC
>Ga0073932_1002881_pt1 | contig 24919 bp, 24 predicted proteins | sample DewCreD2012metaG_FD_76967 | JGI IMG/M metagenome (GOLD analysis project Ga0073932, IMG submission 76967) | Hot spring sediment bacterial and archeal communities from British Columbia, Canada, to study Microbial Dark Matter (Phase II) - Dewar... ...
CACGGATTAGAAGTCCGTTGCTCTATCCAACTGAGCTACAGGCGCGCGGGAGAAGATGCGGTCGGTTCGCGCCGCTTCGGATGGCAGACGCCGATTAGATAGTCGCTTTCGTTCCTGGTTGTCAATAGCCATCTGGCCGGGGTTTTTGGCGTTTCCACGCGTGTTTGTCTTTGCCTTTTGGCGCGGAGACCGCTAGAGATGACCTCTGAATTCAGCCGGCGGAGCTCCGCCGTTTCATCTTCGAGGAGGGGAGCATCATGAGCCGATCCACCCAGTGGTTGAGTCGGATTGCAGGGATATACCTCCTGATTGTGAGAACCACCAAGCTGGTCACGGCCGCAGAATGGGTTCTTGTGGTGCTGGCCGCGTTGATCATCGCCTTCACCCTTTCGAGCATGTCCAAGAAGAAGCCGGAGCCCTGACGAGCAACGGCGATCAAAAGCGCCATGGTCCGCAGGTGTGCCGCATGCCGGCTTGGGAGCCGGGGTGAATGGTCTTGACGTTGCCAGGCAAATCTACTAACGTTCCTCCACTTGGGATTTTGACCATTTTACCCAAGAAAACAAGAGTTTCAGGAGAGGATTCATCCCGGCATGGAAGATCTCAACCTCGTGCTGCGCGAGCGCCTGCAGAAAGCTGAACAACTCGAACGGGACGGCATTTCACTCTACCCCAACGGATTTCCGGTTCCGGACCGCATTGCGGACATCATCCGGGCTTATGAGCCCAGGTCGGCGGAGGAGTTGGAATCGGAGCCGCGATCCTTCACCATCGCCGGGCGCGTCATGGCGGTGCGCTCATTCGGCAAGTCCACTTTCATGCACCTGCTGGACTCGGGCGGGAAGCTTCAGATCTACATTCAGCAGAACGAGGTCGGCAAGGAACGCTACGCCCTGGCGAGGCGGCTGGACATCGGGGACATCGTGTCCGTCTCGGGGGTTCTGTTTCGCACCAAAACCAACGAGCTCACCCTGCTGGTGAAGGAATTCGCTCTTCTCACCAAGAGTCTTCGGCCTCTACCCGAAAAATACCACGGGCTGAGGGACGTGGAGATCAGGCTGCGGCAGCGCTACGTGGATCTCATCGTCAACGAGTCCGTGCGGGAGATTTTCCGCAAAAGGGCCCGGATCATCCAGGTCACACGCGATTTCCTGGTGGGGAAGGGATTCCTGGAGGTGGAAACCCCCATGATGCAGCCCATTCCGGGAGGCGCCACGGCCAAGCCGTTCAAGACGTTCCACAACGCCCTGGGCATCGACCTTTACCTCCGGATTGCGCCCGAGCTCTACCTCAAGCGGCTGCTCGTGGGGGGATTCGAGCGGGTTTTCGAGCTCAACCGGAATTTCAGAAACGAGGGCATCTCGACCCAGCACAACCCTGAGTTCACCATGCTGGAGTTCTACCAGGCCTACGCCACCTACGAGGATCTCATGCGGCTGACCGAGGAGCTTTTCGGAGAGCTCGCCATGGCCGTGAACGGTGGAAGCCTGGAGGTGGAGTACCAGGGGCAAATCATCAACCTGGCGCCCCCCTGGCGGCGGTATCGGCTGCTGGACGCCCTGGTGGAGGTGGGCGGCCTTCCCCTGGCCGCCTTGACGGACCCTGAGCAGACGGTGCAGATCGCCAGGTCCCTGGGGCTGGGGGCGGAGAAGTTCGAGGGCCATGGAAAGCTGCTGACGAAAATCTTCGACCACCTGGTCGAGCCCAAGCTCATCCAGCCCACTTTCATCAGCCACTATCCCCTGGAGGTTTCGCCCCTGTCGCGCCGGAACGAGGCCGACCCGTCCGTGACGGACCGTTTCGAGCTTTTCATCGCTGGGCGTGAGATGGCCAACGCCTTTTCCGAATTGAACGACCCCCGGGACCAGAGGGAGCGGTTTCAGCACCAGATCGAGGCCCGGCAGGCCGGCGACGAGGAAGCCCACTTCATGGACGAGGATTACATCCGGGCGCTGGAATACGGGATGCCTCCCGCCGCCGGCGAAGGAATCGGGGTCGACCGGGTGGTGATGCTGTTCACGAACTCCGCCTCCATCCGGGAGGTGATCCCCTTTCCTCACCAGCGCCCCGAGAAGAAGAACTGATCCAAATGAACTTCGAGTTATTCGTCAGCCTGAGATACCTTCTGGCCAAGCGGCGTCAGACCTTCATCTCGCTCATCACGTTCATATCCATCGCCGGGGTGGCCGTGGGCGTCACGGCCCTCATCGTGGTCCTGGCGGTCATGAACGGCTTCCAGGAGGACCTTCGAACCCGCATCCTGGGGATCACCTCCCACATGGTCATCGGAAGCTTCGGCGGCACCATCTCCGACTACGGCGAGGTGGCCGAGAAAGCCCGAGCCGTCCAGGGAGTGGTGGCGGCGACCCCGTTCATCTACACCCAGGTCATGATCAGCTCCGGAAAGAGCTTTTCGGGGGCCGTGCTCCGGGGAATAGACCCCGAGACGGCTTCAAGCGTCCTGAATCTGCAGAAGAACATGAAGCGCGGCAACGTGGAGGACCTTCTCCGCAGACCCCCTCCGGAGGCGCAGCCAGGGGTCGAGGTCCATCCGGGCATCATCCTCGGCCAAGAGCTCGCCAATCACCTGGGAGTGCGCCAGGGGGAATGGCTGACGATCATTTCGCCCGTGGGCCGCGTGACCCCCGTGGGCCAGGTCCCCAAGAGCAGGCTGTTTCAGGTGGTCGGGATCTTCCAGTCCGGCATGTACGAATTCGACAACACGCTGGCCTACGTGGATCTGACCACGGCGCAGCAGTTCCTGGGCATCGGCGATGCGGTCACCGGTATTGAAATGAAGCTCGCCGACATCTATGATGCTCAAAAAGTCGCCGAACGGCTCCGGGCCGAACTGACTCATCCCTACTACGTTCGGGACTGGATGCAGATGAATCACAGCCTGTTTTCGGCCCTCAAGCTCGAGAAAGTGGTCATGTTCATCATCCTGACCTTGATCATCCTCGTGGCCGCCTTCAACATCGTGAGCTCGCTCATCATGATGGTCATGGAGAAGACGCGGGACATTGCGATTCTCAAGGCCATGGGGGCGACCACGGCCAGGATTCGAAAGATTTTCATCATGGAAGGCCTGATGATCGGGGTTTCGGGAACCATCCTCGGGCTTTTCGGCGGTTTTTCCCTGTGCGCGCTTCTGAAGAAATACAAGTTCATCGAATTGCCGCCGGAAGTTTATTACATTCCCACGCTTCCGGTTCAGGTGAATGCGGTGGATGTGTGGCTGATCGCTCTCTCGGCCATCTTCATCAGCCTCCTGGCCACCATTTACCCATCGAGGCAGGCGGCGAAGCTGGACCCTGCGGAAGCGCTTCGCTATGAATGACAGGAACCATCGGGTTGAAGTTCAGACCTTGGGCTTGGCAAAGGTTTTCGGGAGCGGGCCACAGTCCATCGAACTCTTCAAGGACCTGGATCTTGTGATCCGGGGCGGGGAACGCGTGGCCATCGTGGGGGCTTCGGGAGCGGGAAAGACCACTCTGCTCAACATCCTGGGAACCCTCGAGCGCCCGACCGCGGGGAAGGTGCTCTACGGCGGCCGCGACGTTTTCCTCTGGGAGGAAAAGGAGCTCGCCAATTTCAGGAACCGCCGCATCGGCTTCGTGTTCCAGTTCCACTATCTCCTTCCGGAGTTCGATGCGCTGGAAAACGTGATGATGCCGGGCCTCATCGCGGGAGAGCCTCTCAAGGACGTCAGGGAAGGAGCGCTGCACCTGCTGGAGAGGCTGGGGCTGGCCAACCGGGTCCATCATCGCATCGGGGAACTTTCGGGAGGCGAGCAGCAGCGGGTGGCCGTGGCCAGGGCCCTGTCGCTGCGCCCGAGTCTTTTCCTGGCGGACGAGCCCAGCGGCAACCTCGACAGTCGCACCGGGAGAAAGCTCCACGAGATTCTGGTTGGCTTGAACGAGGAGCTCGATTTGACGATGGTGATCGTCACCCACAACCACGAGCTCGCCTCCATGATGCATCGCACCCTGAGACTGGTGGACGGGCAGCTTCGGGAGGAATCCCATGAAGAGCCCATCCCCCTGCAGACCCCGGAATCAGGCCGCGGGGACGAAACACCGTCTGAAGGTTCCTGAGGACCAGCGCTCGTGCCCATTCGGAACACTTGGAACGGTGAAATGAACGCCGATGGGCTGTTGTTCAACTTGAAACGTGAAACCCTCAACTTGAGACTTTCCCGACCAGTGGCTGGAACCAACCGTAAACAGGCAGCGAGTGATGGGGAGTGAGTTCATGCGTAAATGGGCTTGGTTGCTTTGTTTTGTCATGGCCTCCGGGGCGTACGCCCAGGATCAGGCTCCGAAGGTTGCTGTTCTGCCCTTTTTGATCAACACCCCTGACGATCGGGCCAATATCCAGAACTCGATCCAGGAGTTGCTGACCGCCCAGATGAACGAAGAGGGCGTGCGAACCGTGGAGTCCCAGGCCATCGACCGGGGTTTGCGCGCATCGCCCGTTCAATCCGAAGGCCGGGCGCGATCCATCGCAGCCAGGCTCAACGCTCAGTATGTCCTGTTCGGAAGCTTCAATCAGATTGGAAACATCATCAGCCTGGACGCCAAGCTGGTGGATGTGCTCGGAACCGGGCGCACGCAGAATCTGTTTGTGGAGCAGGCGGGAGTCGAGAATCTGGCTTCCGCGACCAAGCTGCTCGTCCAGCAGATGTCGGTCCAGGTTACGGCCAAGGGGGTTATCGGCGAGATCCAGGTGCGCGGCAACGACCGCATCGAGGCCGAGGCCATCAAGCTCAACGTCAAGAGCAAGCCCGGAGAGCTGCTGCGGTCTGAGCTGGTGAGCGAGGACATCAAGAGCATCTACGCCATGGGCTATTTTGAAAGCGTCGATGCTCAAATGACCGATGGGCCCGCCGGCAAGGTGCTCACCTTTGTGGTTCAGGAGAACCCGACGGTGTCCGAGGTCAAGGTGACCGGCAACAAGAAGATCAAGGACAAGGACATCATGGCCGCCCTGTCCACCAAGGCTTTCGCCATCCTCTCCCGAAGCCAGGTGAACGACGACGTCCAGAGGATACTCAAGCTCTACCAGCAGAAAGGCTATTTCGCGGCCGATGTGAAAAGCAGCATCACTTTTCCCCAGGACCCTCGAAAAGCCCTGGTGACCTTCAAGATCGACGAAAACAAAAAGATCTATATCCGGAAGATCAGCTTCTCCGGGAACGAAAGCTTCTCGGACAGAAAACTGAGAGGAGTGATGCAGACCAAGGAGAAGGACTGGATCTTCTCGCTGTTCACGGAGCGCGGCGTTCTCCAGAGGGATATTCTGGAAGCCGACGTGGACCGGTTGACGGTCTTTTATCATGACAAGGGCTTCATGGACGCAAGGATAGGGACGCCCGAGGTGACCCGCGAGGAAGACGGCTTTCACATCCAGGTTCCGGTTCAGGAGGGGGAGCGCTACAAGGTCAAGAGCGTGAGCCTGAGCGGCGACGCCTACGAGGGACAAGAGGACCTGACCAAGAAGCTGGAGATCGAGCCTTCGAGTTATTTCAGCCGTGAAGGTCTGAGGAAGGACCTCGACTTCATCTCCCGGGCCTACATGGACGAAGGGTATGCCTACGCCGAAGTGGATCCCAAGGTCCAGCGGGACCCTGCGACCAAGTCCGCCGATGTGGATTATTTCGTCAGGAAGGGCGAGCTCACGCGCATCGGCACCATCACCATCACTGGCAATACCAAAACGCGGGACAAGGTGATCCGTCGGGAGATGCAGCTCAACGAAGGTGACATCTTCAACTCCACCAACCTGGAAAAGAGCCTGAACAAGTTGAAGCGGCTGGATTTCTTCGAGCAGGTGGAAATTGTGCCTTCGGAGAGCGAGCAGAAAGGAGTGATGAATCTTCTAGTGAAGGTGAAGGAGAAATTCACCGGAACCGTGAGCGTGGGCGGCGGGTTCTCCTCCGACGACGGGTTCTTCGCCAGCGGCGAGATCACCCAGCGAAACTTCCAGGGGCGCGGGCAGTATGTGGCGTTCAAGGGACACCTTGGGCAGGAGTCCTCGAGGTTTGTGGGGAGCTTCACGGAGCCCTGGGTTTTCGACAGGCCCATCAGCCTCGGCATTGACCTGTACAACTGGAGGCGCGAGTACACGGACTTCGACAAGGATGCCGTGGGCGGCCGGATTCGCACTGGGTTCCTCTTCGGCAACTACAGCAAGTTCACGGCGTACTACACTCTGGAGAATGCCGAGGTGTCGGACATTCAATCCAACTCTTCGGCCTTCCTGCAGAGCCAGGAGGGCAAATTCCTCAAGAGCAGCATCACCCTGGGTGTCGAGAGGGACACCACCGACCACCCGTTCCTCCCCACGCGCGGGAGTGTCAACACGCTGACCACGGAGACCTCGGCGGGCTTCCTGGGCAGCGAGAGCGACTTCATCAGGGCTGAGTTTCATTCGGGGTGGTTTTTCCCCATATTCTGGAAGTTCGTCGGCTATGTGCGCGGCGAAGTGGGCCAGATCTGGGAGCTCGAGGGCAGGCCCGACGATTCGGCCGTGCCCATCTACGAACGGTTCTTCCTGGGCGGCATCAACTCCCTGCGCGGCTTCAAATGGGGAGATGTGGGGCCCAAGAAGGGCAACGACGTGGTCGGCGGTCTGCAGTACGTGGAAGCCAATGCCGAGCTTCTCTTTCCGGTTTACGAGAAAATGGGTGTGCGCGGCGTGGTGTTCTTCGACATTGGAAATGCTTCGGAGAGCGGGTGGGACATTGATTGGAGGTATGACGCGGGGCTGGGGTTGCGATGGAACTCTCCCCTCGGGCCTCTCCGCCTGGAATGGGGGTACAATCTTGACCGACGGAAAGGTGAAGATCCATACCAGTGGCAGTTTTCAGCGGGAGCGTTTTTTTAGAGAGAAAGGATTGAGGACGGTGAAACATTTTAGAGTGGTGCTTTTGGTTTTGACGGTTTTTGTTTTTGGAGCAGCCAACCTGGCTGCGGCAGCCAAGATCGGATACTTCGATCTGCAGACGATTCTTGACCAGTCCAAGGCCGGTCAGAATGCCAAGGAGGAGTTCAAGCGCGAGAAGGACCGCCTGAAGGCCGAAATGGACGACAAGGGCAGGCAGTTCAAAAGCGCCAGGGAGGATCTCGACAAGAAGAAGTCCGCCATGGATGAGGCGGCCAAGAACAGGAAGCTTGCCGAGCTCCAGATGGAAGCCGAGAAATACGCCATGGAGTCCCAGAACAAGCTGGGCAAGCTGTCCAACGAGCTCATGGCGCCCATCGTGGACCGGACGCTCGAAATCGTGAGAAACATTGGAAAGAGTGAGAAGTACGACTACATCATCGAGGTTGGAAAGGGGGGGATTGTCTGGGCCACGGACAAGGACGACCTGACGAAGAGGATTCTGCAGGAGCTCGACAAGTCACCCATTCCGAGCAAGAGATAGTCCGGGGAGCCCTTTTTTCCCACCGCCGGACGATGTCCAAAATGGGCGCGGGGTGCACCCGGGATGATCGTTTTCGGGTTTGCGCCCAGCGCCCATCGATTTTTTTGCCGTGCGTTCTCTGAGGATTTTTTGGCCATCGTGCCGCAATGAACGAAACCGGAGCCCATGTGCGCCATTGAATTGAGCTCTTATCAACCGTCTTATTCCCTGAGGGAGCTGGCAGACCGTTTCGGAGCCACCGTAGCGGGTGATTCCGAAACGCGAATCGAGGGAGTACAATCGCTCAGGGAGGCCGGCGCGGGGCAGTTGAGCTTCGTGGCGGGGTCTCGCCACCGGGAGGAGGCCCTGGCCAGCGGCGCATCGGCCCTGATCGTTCCTCCCTCGCTCGATGACCTGCCTTTTCCGCTGCTTGTCCACGCCAATCCTTACCTGCTCTTCGCCCGCATCTCGCAGCTCTTTCAGGAGCCTCCCCGGCTGAACGAGGGGATCCATCCGACGGCGCATGTTTCGGATGAAGCGGAGATCGGCCCGGACGTTCGGATCGGCCCCCTCGCCCACGTGGGTCCGGGAAGCCGGATCGGCGACGGCACAATCGTTTTCGGGACCGCGTACATCGGGGCCCAGGTCCGGATCGGCTCCGACTGCGTGCTCCATCCCGGAGTCACGATCCTTGACCGCTGCGTCATTGGCGATCGGGTCATCATCCACGGCGGCACGGTCATCGGAAGCGACGGCTTCGGATACGCCCAGGATGAGCAAGGCCGTCACTTCAAGATACCCCAGAGGGGCATCGTTCAAATCGACGATGACGTGGAAATCGGGGCCAATTGCAGCATCGACCGGGCCATGTTCGACCGCACCTGGATCCGGAAGGGCACCAAGATCGACAACTTGGTCCAGATCGCCCACAACGTCGTGATTGGAGAGCACTGCATCCTGGTCGGGCAGGTGGGCATTTCCGGCAGCACGCGGCTCGGCAGGAATGTCATGCTGGGGGGTCAGGTCGGTCTGTCCGACCACCTGGAGATCGGGGACGGCGTCAGGATAGGCGCCAAGTCGGGAGTGGGCCGCTCCATCAAGGCCGGCCAGGAGGTGATCGGAATCCCGGCCATGCCCAAGAAGGAGTTTTTCAAGTCCATGGTCAACATTCAGCGGCTTTCGCGGTATCGAGAGGAAATCAAGGAATTGCAGGAGCGAGTGAAGAAGCTTGAAACCAGGTTGAACAGGGAAGAACCATGATGCTGGACATACAAAGTATTCTCGCAAAGCTGCCCCATCGATACCCCTTCATTCTGCTCGACCGGATCCTGGAGCTCGGCCCCCAGGAGATCGTCGGGCTCAAGAACGTGACCATCAACGAGCCTTTCTTCCAGGGTCATTTTCCCGGGCATCCCATCATGCCGGGCGTACTCATCATCGAGGCCATGGCCCAGGCGGGTGGGTTGCTGGCTTTCAGCCTGGCCCCGGAAACCGAGGGAAACAATGTCTACTTCATGGGCGTCGACAAGGTGCGTTTCAGAAAGCCGGTACGTCCCGGAGACCAGCTTATTTTAAAGATCAGGCTGATCAAGCAGCGCGGTCCTGTTTTCAAGATGAAGGGCGAGGCCTTCGTGGACGGGCAGTTGGTGGCGGAAGGCGAGCTCATGGCCACCACGGATCCTGGAGGGCAGGAGTCCAGCGGCTGAGCTGAGCGTTCGGCGGTTCCTTGAGGAAGGAGAGCGAACACATTGGCGGAAATCCATCCCAGCGCCGTCGTGGCCCCCGGGGCTGAAATCGCTGAAGATGCCGTCGTCGGAGCCTTTGTGGTCATAGGGCCGAAGGTGAGCATCGGAGCGGGGTGCGTCATCGGCCCCCACGCCGTCATCGACGGGCGGACCACCATCGGCAGCCGCAACCACATCTGCCCGTTCGTTTCCATCGGGCAGCCTCCTCAGGACTTCAGTTATGCGGGTGAAGACACCGAGGTGGTGATCGGCGACGATAACACCTTTCGCGAGCAGGTCACCATCCACCGGGGAACGGTGCGCGGTAGGGGGAGGACCACCATCGGCAGCCACTGCTACCTGATGGTCGGAGCCCACGTGGCCCACGACTGCCTGGTGGGAGATCATGTGATCATGGCCAACGGAGCCACCCTGGGCGGCCACGTGCAGATCGACGACCATGCAAGCCTGGGCGGCCTCGTGGCCATTCACCAGTTCGTCAAGATCGGAACCCATGCCTTCCTTGGGGGGATGTCGGGCCTGAGAATGGACATGCCTCCCTACATGCTCGGCTTCGGGGCCCCCGCCAAGCTCTATGGCCCGAACTCCGTCGGCCTCAAGCGCTTTGGGGTTTCTTCGGACGCGATCCTTGCCCTCAAGCGGGCCTATAAGATCATCTTCCGTTCCAGTCTCAATCTCAAGGAAGCCCTCGAGAGGGTGCGCCAGGAGGTCCAGCCCTGCCCCGAAGTGCAGACTCTCGTTCAGTTCATGATCGATCATTCCAAGCGGGGAGTAACCAAGTAGGTTTCCATGATGGAGCCGGAATTCAAGCATCACGAATCCGAGGCGCGGGTGGGTTTGATTGCGGGGGGCGGGCAGTTTCCGCTCCTTTTTGCTCATGCGGCCAGGCAGTCGGGCGTCGAGGTCCTGGCCGTCGGGTTCCAGGGAGAAACGGACCCGTCTCTGGCCAAGTACGTCAGCGAATTTCACATGCTCAAGCTCGGCAAGCTTAACGCATTGATCCGCACCTTCAAGGATGCCGGGATCTCGCGGGCGGCCATGGCGGGGGCCATCAACAAGACAAAGCTCTACGCTCGCATCCGTCCCGACTGGAGGGCGGTCAAATTCCTCAATCGGCTGCGCCACAAGAAGGACGATTTCCTGCTTCGGGCCCTGGCCGAAGAGCTTGAGTCCGAAGGGATACGCATCGAGCCCTCCACCATGTTTTTACCGGACCTGCTGGCCCCCGAGGGAATTCTCACGCGCAGGAAGCCCAACCGGCGCGAGCAGCTGGACATCGCCTTCGGCTGGCAGACGGCCAAGGCCATGGGATACCTGGATGTGGGGCAGTGCCTGGTTCTGAAGAACCAGGCCGTGCTGGCTCTCGAGGGGATCGACGGCACCGATGCCACCATCCTGAGGGGGGGGCATCTCTGCGGGCAGGGGGCCGTCGTCGTCAAGATCAGCAAGCCCGACCAGGACCTGCGCTTCGATGTGCCCGCCGTGGGCTACGACACCATCGAGACCATGAAACGCGTTTCGGCGAGGGTCCTGGTGGTGGAAGCCGGCAAGACCCTCATGTTCGACCGCGAGAAGATGATCGACGCCGCCAACGCGGCCCGGATCACGATTCTGGCCATGCGGGACACCCGGGATCCTTCCGAGGCCGAAAGATTGATCCAAATGGCCACTCCCGATCCCCTGAAGCCCCCAGCCGCCATGGCAAAGGTCGATGGGGTTCCCGCTGCGGCCGCCCTCGTGCGCAAAGCCGGGTCCGACGCCCTGCGCGTGGGCGTGGTGGGCGTCGGATACCTGGGCCGGTTTCACGCCCACAAATACGCGCGGCTGTCCGAGGCGGAGCTGGTGGGAGTTGTGGACGTGAACGGTGAGCAGGCCAGGCGTGTGGCCAGAGAGGTCGAGACCGAGGCTCTGCGCGACTACCGCAGGCTCATCGGGAGGGTGGACGCCGTGAGCATTGTGACTCCGACGCTGCACCATCACGCCATCGCCAGGGATTTCCTCGATGCGGGAGTCCATGTCCTGGTGGAAAAGCCCATGACCCAGACCGTTCAGGAGGCCGACGAGCTGAACCGGCTGGCCGCGGAGCGCAAACTTGTCCTGCAGGTGGGGCACCTCGAGCGTTTCAACTCGGCGTTCAGGGCCATCTATCCCAGGCTTCGCAACCCCATGTTCCTGACGGCCGACCGTCTCGCCCTGTTCAACGAGCGAGGGCTCGAGGTGGACGTTATCCTCGACCTGATGATCCATGATATCGATATCGTGCTTCACGTGGTGAAATCCCCACTCAGGAAGATCAGCGCGGCCGGCGTGGCCGTCCTCACCCAACTGCCCGACATCGCCAACGCGCGGCTCGAGTTTGAAAACGGCGCCACGGCCAACCTGGCGGCCAGCCGCATTTCCATCAAGAACATGCGAAAGCTCAGGATCTTTCAGGAGAACTGCTATTTTTCCGCGGATTACGGCAACAAGCGGGCCTATGCGGTTTTCAAGGAGAGCACGGCCGACGAGGCCGGCTATCCCGAGATTTCCATCGAAGAACTGGAAATCGACGAAATGGATGCCCTCGAGGAGGAAATCGCCTCGTTTCTTCATTGCATTCGCCAGGGCGGCAGTCCGGTGGTGGACGGCATTCAGGGACGGGACGCCCTGGCGGTGGCCCTGGATATTTCCAGCCAGATCAAGGAAAAGCTGAACAGCCAATGGACGGCTCCCGACCGAACGTTCGCGAAATATTCCTGAGCGCGGGGGAGACCTCCGGCGACCTTCACGGATCCGCCCTGGTCCGTCGGCTGAAGGTCTCACTGCCCTCAACGCGGTTCACCTGCCTCGGGGGGCCGGCACTGGCCGATGCGGGGGCGACGGTACTGGTGGACAATCGGGAGCTGGCCGTGGTGGGCCTGTTCGAGGTCCTGCGTCACTTGCGGGCCATCAGCGCTGCATTGATAAGAATCAAGCGACATCTCGCCGAAGCGCGTCCCGATCTCGTCATTCTCATCGATTTTCCGGACTTCAATTTCCTCCTCATGCGCGTGGCGAAGGGGCTGGGCATTCCGGTCTTCTACTTCATCAGTCCGCAGGTCTGGGCCTGGAGGCCCGGGCGCGTCCACACCCTCAAGCGGCTGGCGGATGACATGGCGGTGATTCTGCCGTTCGAGGTGGATTTCTATGGCCGGCATGGAATGCAGGTTCACTACGTGGGCCACCCGCTGCTGGATGTTCTCGAGAGTGCGCCGTCCAGGGAGGAGGCCGTCCGGCGCCATGGTCCCCAGGGAGACCGTCCCCTGGTGGGGTTGCTGCCTGGAAGCCGGCGCGGAGAGGTGAGAACCCTCCTGCCCGTTCTCATGGAGACTGCCGTCCAAATCACGAAGCAGAGGCCTGATGTTCGGTTCGTCGTTCCCCTGGCCCCCGGCATCGGGGCGGAACCGCTTGAGGAGTTGACTCGGAAATGGCCCGTTCCGGTGAAGTTCGTGAGCGGTGATACCCATGGAGTCATCCGAGCGTGCGACCTCATCGTCACGGCTTCGGGGACGGTGACCCTGGAGGCCGCCATTCTCGGCACTCCGATGATCATCACTTATAAAGTGTCCAATCTGAGCTACCGCACGGGGCGGCGCCTCATCCAGGTTGACCGGGTGGGATTGCCCAATCTCATCGCTCAAAAGATGATCGCACCCGAGATTTTGCAGGACGAGGCCACCCCGGAGAGGCTTGCCGAGGAGGCGCTGGGCTACCTGAATGATCCCGGGAGGCTCGCCCGGCAGCGCACCGAGCTAGTGGCAATGCGTGAGCGCCTCGGGGAGCCGGGAGCTTTTGATCGAACCGCCCGGCTGGTGCTGGAGCGGTTGGAAGCGGGAGGGGGAGGGCGCCGGCCTTCGGGCCTCCCGGTACGCCGTCAGACTGACTTTACGGTGTCCCACCCCCCCCTCAGTCCCCCCTCGAGGGGGCATTCAGGGGAGTGTTCCCGGCAAAACAAAACTCACAAAGCCCTGGCCCCGGCGGGATCGATTCCACCGGTGTGGGTCAGGATGATCTACGGCCTTGCATGGAGCCTGGTCTGGCCCCACGCCCTGCTCTACTACCTTTTCAGGTCGTGGACCGATGGAAAGTATGCTGAAAGCGGGCCTTCCCGCCTCGGGCTTCTGCCGCCCAGGCTGGGACCAGGCACCCCCAGGATCTGGGTCCATGCCCTTTCCGTGGGGGAGACCATTTCGTCGGCGCCCCTCATCGAGGCCCTCAAATACGGGTGGCCCGACGCGGAGATCGTCTTCTCCACCACGACGGAGACGGGGCAGAGACAGGCTCGCAAAACCCTCTCGCCCTGGGTCGGCTCCTTTTTCTACATGCCCCAGGACCTGCCCCTGGTGATGGATATGCTGGTCCGAAAGATACGGCCGCGCCTATTCATCCTGGTCGAGACGGACCTGTGGCCCGGAATGCTCTGGGCACTGGGCCGCCATGGAGTACCGGCAGCCCTGGTGAACGGTCGCCTGTCCCCAAGATCTTTTCGCGGAATGCTTCGGCTGAAAGGTTTGTGGGGGCCCGTCCTGAGGGGATTCCAAACCGTATTCGCCCAGTCGGAGGCGGACAGGGACCAATACGTGCGTCTGGGGGCAGAAGCCTCCCGCGTGCAGGTCCTCGGAAATCTCAAATTCGACGCGGCCCCCGCCGAGCTGCCGCCTTCGGAAGTGTTGGCGCTCAAGGATTCCCTGGGGATCGCGGAAGACCGGCCGGCCTGGATCGCCGGGAGCACCCATGAAGGCGAGGAGGATCTGCTCCTGCGAATCCATCGGGCTCTGCGGCGGGACCTGCCCAACCTGTTTTTCATTCTGGCGCCCCGTCATCCGGCACGCTCGGCTGAAATCGTCGATCTTTGCCGGCGACACGGAATGAAATCCGCCCTCCGTTCCCGGGGCGAAACGGCCGGGGACTGGGACGTGCTCATCCTGGATACCCTCGGGGAGTTGGGTCGATTTTATGCCGTTGCCGACGCCGCCTTCGTGGGCGGAAGCTGGGTCCCCTTCGGGGGGCACAACCCCCTGGAGGCGGCGGCCCAGGGAAAACCGGCCTGCTGGGGTCCCCACCTGTTCAACTTCGGGGAGCTGGAGGCCGAGCTGTTGAAACTGTCTGGCTTCGCAAAGGTGGAATCCGAAGGAGAGCTCGAGGGCTTCTTGCGTGACTGCCTGACCCAACCCGAGCTGCGCAGTGAGGCCGCCCGAGGCGCCAGGGAGCTCGTGGAACGCCACAGGGGGGTGGCCCGGCACCTGGTCCAATCCTTGCTCCGGATCACGCACGGGGCTAACCCGTTGACATCCCGATCCCTTTGCAGCTAGATGATGCTGGACGCTTGGTTCGGCTCATTGGGTGAATGCTCACCCAGTTCACTTCAGCGATGGTGTTTGTATCATGTTCGATAATCTTTCAGGCAAGCTTCAAAAAGTCTTCAAGCACCTTCGAGGCCAGGGCAGGCTCACCGAGGCCAATATCCGGGAGGCTCTCCGGGAGGTGAGGGTGGCCCTGCTGGAGGCCGACGTTCACTACAAGGTGGCCAAGGACTTCGTAGCCGGCATAGCGGAGCGCGCCGTGGGTCAGGAGGTCATGGACAGTCTGACTCCGGGCCAGCAAGTCATCAAGATTGTCAACGAGGGTCTGACGGACCTCATGGGTGGCAAGGCCGCGCCCATCAATCTTCTTGGAAAGCCCCCAGTCGGGATTCTCCTGGTGGGTCTCCAGGGCTCGGGCAAGACGACGACCACCGCCAAGCTGGCCCGCAGACTGACCGGCGAGAAGCGCAGACCCTGCCTGGTCCCGGCGGACGTTTACCGTCCGGCGGCCATCCAGCAGTTGACGACCCTCGCCCAGCAGCTGAACCTTCCGGTCTATCCTTCTTCGGTGGAGCAGCGCCCCGAGGACATCGTCAGGCAGGCCATCGATTTTGCCAGGCAGCAGAATTGCGATACGCTGCTCGTGGACACGGCCGGCCGCCTGCACATCGACTCGGACCTCATGGAGGAGCTGTCCAGGATCAAGGGGGTTCTCTCCCCGTCGGAGATCCTGCTCGTGGCCGACGCCATGACGGGCCAGGATGCCGTGCAGGTCGCTTCCGCCTTTCATGACGCCATTCAGCTCACCGGCGTCATTCTGTCGAAGCTCGACGGCGACGCGCGAGGCGGCGCCGCACTCAGCATCAGGTCGGTCACGGGCTGCCCCATAAAGTTCATCGGCGTAGGTGAAAAGCTGGATGCCCTCGAGGTGTTTCATCCCGACCGCATGAGCTCCAGGATCCTGGGCATGGGCGACATGCTCTCCATCATTGAAAAGGCCCAGGAGGCTTTCGACGAGAAGGAGGCCTTGGAGCTGGCCCGGAAGTTCAAGGAGGACACCTTCACCCTGGAGGATTTTCGCGATCAACTGCGCCAGGTCAGGAAGCTCGGGTCCCTGCAGCAGATCGTGAACCTCCTGCCCGGGATGGGGATGATGAAGGAACTCAAGAACATGCAGGTGGACGAAAAGGAGTTTGTCCGCATGGAGGCCATCATCAACTCCATGACGCGCGAAGAGCGCAGGGACGCGGACATCCTGAACGGCAGCCGCAGGCGAAGGATTGCGGCGGGAAGCGGCACCAGCGTCCCCGATGTGAACCGGCTGATGAAAAGCTACGATGAGGCTCGACGGATGATGCGGCAGATGATGGGAGGAGGCGGAGCGACGAAAAAGAAGAAGGGAAAGGGCAAGAAGCGGAAAGCATTTTTCCCTTTTTAATCCTTAAGGTTTGAGCTATATGGAAGCTTTTATGAAAACCCCGCTTCGGCAAAGGAAAACTGGGAGAGCATTGAGAGGCGGCACGTTTCTCGATGCTCCGACAGGGATGGGGGTTTTCTGTGCTTTTGACAGGATGCATGGCCCGTCGGGCCTCTGATGTGCACGGAATCACCAACGGGGAGGTAGACCACAGATCATGGCGGTACGCATACGATTAGCTCGTCGAGGGAGAAAGAAGAGACCTTTTTACCAGATCGTCGTGGCCGACTCGGAGGCTCCACGGGACGGCCGTTTCATTGAAAGGATCGGAACTTACAACCCACTACCTGAAACGGCCGAGGTCCATCTGGATGCCGAGCGTCTCAAGTACTGGATGGACAACGGCGCAAAGCCATCGGATACGGTACGCAGCTTGATGAGAAAACACCGGGTTGGAACTGGTAACTAGGCTTCTCAGATGCAGAAGCCGTTGCGGCGCATGAGAATCCGGAGGTCAGCATGTTGAAGGAACTGATCGAGTTCATGGCACGAGCTTTGGTGGACAATCCCGAAAAAGTGAAGGTGTCCGAGATCGAGGGTGAGCAGACCTCCGTCATCGAGTTGCGTGTGGCCAAGGAAGACCTGGGCAAGGTCATCGGAAAGCAGGGTCGCACCGCTCGTGCAATGCGAACCATTCTGAGCGCCGCTTCCACGAAGATCCGAAAGAGAGCGGTCCTGGAGATCATCGAATAGGTCATGGACGACCCCTCCCTGGTAATGGTGGGCAAGGTGGGAAGCCCCCATGGAGTCCACGGCGCGGTCAAGGTCATTGCCCAGGGCGAGAGTTTTCGGAGTCTCGGGCGAGGGGCCAAGGTTTACTGGAAGCCCGAGGGAGCGGGATCCTCGGTCCGCGAACTGACCATCGAGGCGATCAAGCTCCACGGCAGGATGTGGCTCGTCCAGTTTGAGGAGATCAGAGACAGGGAAGCTGCCAGGTCCATCGCGGGCCGGGAGGTCTTCCTGCCGGAATCCGGGCTCCCTCCCCTGGAAGATGGCGAGTATTACTACTATCAGCTGATCGGGTTGTCCGTCGAGAAGATGGATGGGACTCCCGTGGGATCCATTGCGGGCATCATGGAAACGGGGAGCCATGACGTTTATGTAGTCAGGGACCGGGAGAAGGAATTCCTGATCCCCGCCGTCGATGACGTCATCCGGGAGGTGGATCTCGCCGGCCGCCGGGTGGTCATTGACCCGCCGGAAGGTTTGCTGGAATAGATGGTCTTTGACATCCTGAGCCTTTTTCCGGGAATGTTCGCCTCGCCGCTGAGCGAGAGTATTCTGGGAAAGGCCGTCGAACGGGGCCTCATCCGCGTCCGCGTGCACAACATCCGGAGCTATGCCAGGGACAAGCACCAGGTGACCGACGATCGGCCGTTTGGGGGAGGCGAGGGAATGGTCATGAAGCCGGAGCCCATCGTGAACGCCCTGCAAGCCATCGGGCGGGACCCGCAGCCCCGCATCATCCTGCTCAGCCCCCAGGGCAAACTGTTCGACCAGAGGGCAGCCAGGAGACTGAGCAGGCTCCCTCGCCTGGTTCTCATTTGCGGCCGATACGAGGGAGTGGATGAGAGGGTGGCGCGCCACTTCGTGGACGAGGAGATCTCCATAGGCGATTATGTTCTCACCGGAGGAGAGCTGGCGGCCATGGTACTGGTGGATGCCATCACCCGCCTCATACCCGGGGTTCTGGGCAACGAGTTCTCGGCGGAAACCGAATCCTTTGAGGAGCCTATCCTCGAGTATCCCCAGTATACCAGGCCGCAGGAGTTCCAGGGACACCGGGTGCCCGAGATTCTCCTCTCGGGGCACCATGCGGCCATCCAGAAATGGCGCCGAGGGCACGCACTCTTGAGAACCAGGCAGCGTCGACCGGACCTGTTCGCCCGGCTGAAATTGAACGCCGAGGATCGTGAATGCCTTGTGCTGGCCGAGGAAGAAGAGGCTGGCACGGCGGGCCTTTCCAGGTCCGAGGGAGCAGGCTAGCCGCCATGAGGCTCTATCTGGCGCTGATCCATTTTCCAGTGGTCAATCGCAGAGGTGAGATCATCGCCTCGGCCATAACCAACCTGGATTTGCATGACATGGCCCGATCCGCCCGCACGTTCAACGTGGCGGCCTGCTATGTCGTGACGCCGCTCAGGGATCAGCGGGAGCTTGCAGGAGACCTCATCCGGCACTGGTGTGAAGGTGAGGGATTCAAGCTGCACCCCGAGCGCGGAAGCGCCCTCAAGCACTTGAGGATTGTCGAAAGCCTCGATGCGGCAAGGGAGGATATCCGGCGGGAATCCGGCGTGCCGCCCGTGATGTGGGCAACCTCGGCTCGAGAGAGAACCGGAGGACTTTCTCACAGTCTCGCGCGCCTGGCGCTGAAGGAAACTGACGGACCCTTTCTCGTGCTTTTCGGGACTGCCTGGGGTTTGGCGGAAAGCGTGCTGGACGAAGCGGACGCCATCCTGGAGCCCGTACGGGGAGTCGACGGGTATAATCACCTTTCGGTACGATGTGCGGCGGCCATTATCCTGGACCGTTTGCTGGGCGTGGATCAGGCGGAATGAGAAACCATTCCGGGATGGACACCGGGGGTTTTGATGGAGCCCGAGACACCTGGATGGGGGAATGAGGCTTGGCGTTGTGAAGGGAGACAGGATCCTTTGGGGGACCCTTTGATTTGAATGTTGGTTTAGGGAGGATGTGTCATGGCCATGGGCATGGTTGAGATTCTGGAACGAGAGCAGATGCGGGAGGACATCCCGGCCTTTCGAATCGGCGATACGGTCAAGGTTCACGTGAAAATACGGGAAGGGGAGAAGGAGCGCATTCAGGTGTTCGAGGGTATCGTGATCCGCCACCACAAAGGTCGCCTGAACGCCACCTTCACGGTCAGGAAGGTGTCCTATGGAGTCGGCGTCGAGCGTATATTCCCTGTGCACTCCCCGCAGATCGACCGGATAGAAATCCTGCGGCGGGGCCACATCCGCCGGGCGCGCCTCTACTACCTGCGCCAAAGGGTGGGCAAGGCTGCCCGCATTCGAGAGAAGCGTTAGTGAATAGCCTGGATTTCGAAACCCCTTCCCTGGACATGAGGCAATTCGAGAAAGATGCCCACGGCAGGGGTTTTTTATGGGTCTCGGGAATCGACGAGGCCGGGCGAGGTCCCCTGGCGGGTCCCGTGGTGGCGGCCGCTGTGGTGTTCCGCCGAGGTGTGGAGCCTCCGCCGGCCAGGGACTCCAAGGCTCTCTCGGCCCAACAGAGGGAATCCCTCATGGCCCTCATATTTGGACGGGCCGCGGCCGTTGGCATCGGGTGCGTGGAAGCCCCCGTCATCGATTCCCTCAACATTCTCCGGGCCACCTTTCTGGCCATGGAACTGGCTGTCCGCCATCTGCATCCCACTCCCGACCTCCTGCTCATCGATGGACCCTACAGGCTCCCCCTGGCCACGCCGCAGATCGGCATTCCTGGTGGGGACCGGAAGAGCGTGTCCATCGCGGCGGCATCCATCGTGGCCAAGGTTCACCGCGATCGGCTCATGGACCGCTACCACGACCTCTATCCTGCCTATGGCTTCGACCGGAACAGGGGCTACCCCACCGCCATCCACCGGGAGGCTCTCAGGCGCTTCGGCCCGTGTCCGATCCATCGGAGGACTTTCGCGGGTGTGAAGAACGCCTGCTCCAAGGCGAAAATATGAGCACCATGGGCGCCGGGAGGCAGCAAAAGGGGCGGGAGGCTGAGGAGCTTGCGGCGGGGTTTCTAGAGAAACAAGGTCTCGATGTCGTTGCGAGGAATGTGCGCTGTCTCCTGGGAGAGATCGATCTGGTGGCCTGGCACGGCAAGACGGTGGTTTTCGTCGAGGTGAAGTCCAGGTTCACCCGGGGATACGGGACGCCCCAGGAAATGGTCTCGGAGTCCAAGAAGAAACGTCTGACAAGGCTGGCTCAATGGTACCTGAAGAAACACGGCCTGCTTCGGCAGCCTGCCAGGTTCGACGTTGTGGCCATTCAGTTTCATGAAGGGGAGCCCGTCGTGACCTGGATCGCGAACGCCTTCCCAGCCGCCGAGTGAGAGAGCCCTCCAGTGGCTGCCGGAACGCTTTACGTGGTGGCGACTCCCATCGGCAATCTCGGAGACATGACCTACAGGGCTGTCGAGGTGCTGAAGTCGGTGGACCGCGTGGCCGCCGAGGACACCCGCCACGCGCTCAAGCTGCTCAACCATTACCAGATTCGCAAGCCCCTCATCAGCTACCACAGTCACAACATGGAAGAAAGCGGCGCGGTCATCGCGGCCAGGCTTCGGGGAGGTGAGGCCATCGCCCTGGTGACCGATGCGGGAACCCCCGGCATTTCGGACCCTGGCTCCCGATTGATCCAGCAGGTTTTGGAGCGTGAGATCCAAGTCTGCGTGGTCCCCGGCCCCACCGCGTCAATAGCCGCCCTCGTGATTTCCGGCCTGCCCACACAGCCATTCGCATTCCTCGGCTTTCCACCGCCCCGCGGGAGTTCGCGCCGGCGGTTCTTCACGCAGGCTGCCCCTCTGCCCATGACCTTGGTGCTCTATGAATCGGCCAGGAGGCTGGTCCGGACGCTTTCCGACGTCGAAGCCTTCTGGGGAGATCGCCGGATCGCCGTAGCGCGGGAGCTCACCAAGCTCCATGAGGAGGTCTTCCGGGGCTCCGTTTCCGAGGCCCGGAACCATTTCGGTGAAGGCGTGAAAGGCGAGGTGACCCTCGTGGTGGCCGGACCCGACGCGGGAACTGCCGGCGCAGCAGCGGAGGATGGCACCTGGAAAGGGGAGCTTGAACAGCTCCTGGCGCAGGGCTTGAGCACCACCCGGGACGCCGTCGACCACATTGCGGTCCGATTCGGAGCTCCACGCAAAAAGGTTTACCAGGAGGCCCTCAAACTGGCCCAAAGCCCCAAAGTCCGCTGAGCCTCGGAGGCACCGAGTCGCAACAGAGGGTCGGCTTGGCCATCATCCCGGCCGCTGGAGCTCAGCCCCTCTTCTCCTGCGGCTTTCCCACGCCCACGCGATAAGGCCTCCAGGAGGCGCTGTCGCAAACGCAGCAGAGCGGGAGCTTCTCACCGTCCTCCTTGCAGACGTGTTCATTGGCGCAGGCATTGCACCGATACGTGCCGGCCTGCACTGTGGTTCCCGTTGCGATGTGTTCCTTTTTCATCTCAGCTCCCTGCTCCACGCGCTCCTGTCCTGAAGGCAGCGACTTTCGTGCCCGTCGCCGCCGACAGGATTCTGGCGGCGCTGCCCTGGTTGACCGCGATTTCAATGTGGCCGCTGCTTCCGACGATGGCGGCCGCCTCTCCCACCGACAGGTCTCCGTAGGTCCCGGTGAGGGTCGGCAGGGTCAGGATTCCGGGCACGGCCACCCCCCAGTGGCCCAGCTCTTGCGGGCCGCCGAGGTCCTCGCGAGTGATGTTGGTGATGAGATTGCCGAAGTGGTCGACGTGAACCACCTCTCCCAGAACTTCTTGACTCCGCCTTTCGGGACGAATCCATGGGGCTCTCTCTGGAGAGCAGGCCGGACCGAGGAGCTCGAAGGGAAAACCGCAGGCGAGGTGGGCAGCCACGGGGGCAAAAAGATCGCGGCCGTGAAACGTACGACTCAGGACCGCCCCCCAGGGCTCCGGGTTTTCCAGGGAGCGCGATTCCCAATCGGGTCGAATGGCGAGGACCCATGAAAGGAGCCCGTTGTCCGGGCCGATCAGAATGCGGCCGCATCCCAGCTTCACCGCCAGGGCACGCCGGTCCGTCCCCACACCGGGATCGACGACGGCCAGGTGGATGGTGCCCGGCGGAAAGACGTCAAAGACCGTCTTGAGCACGTAGCTGCCCGACCGGATGTCGAAAGGCGGCACCTGGTGCGTCACGTCGACGATGCGGGCCCGTGGACAGCGTGAGAGGATCACTCCCTTCATGCCGGCCACGTAGCCGTCCTCGAGCCCGAAGTCGCTGAGCAGAGTGACGATGGGGATCTCGAACCGCTCAGTTTTCGGTGGTCTCGTGCTCACGCTGCTGCCGGCGGATGAGCTCCGGCGTGGCATCGTCGTACTCCTTTCGAAGCTGAAGCAGGATGATCGCCCCAATGACGAGACCTCCCCCCGCAACCTGAAGGGGCTCGAGCACTTCACCCAGCATGAAGAACGAGATCACCCCCGCGCTGATGGGCTCCAGGGTGGCCGTGATGCTGGCCCGGGTCGAGCGAATCAGATTGATGCCCTGGAAATATAGACCGAATGGGACGAGGGTCCCCAGCAGAGCGACATAGGCGATGAGAAACCATTCGAGCGGCTGGTAATGCCGCCTGGCCAGGTCGACCGGAGGCGGCGCGCCTTGCCACAACAAGCCCAGGGTATTCCAGAAGAGAGCGGCAAAGAGGATCGAATAGAACAGAACGGTCCAGGGATTGTAGCGGCGCATTCCCCGTTCGCTGCAGATGGAATAACCCGCGAAGGAAACGGCCGCCAGAAGCCCCCACAGAACTCCCTGGCGGTTCAGCGCCAGCAGGTCCAGGTTGTACCCCCCCACCACGAGATAGCAGCCGGCGGTGGCCCCCACAACGGCCACGAGGATCGCGACGCTCAGACGCTCTCTCAGGAACACGATGGAATGCAGGGCGATCAGCACCGGAGCCAAATACTGCAGAAGGATGGCCGCCGCCACATTGAGCTTGCTGATGGTGATCAGGTAGGTGAAGTTCACCATGGCGAGCCCGGCAATCCCCAACGCCGCAAAGTACGGTATGTCCCGGGGGGTGATCATCATGAGGGCGCGATTTTGAAAAGCCAGCCAGAGGAGCAGGACGGCGCCGGAAAGCGTGACCCGGGCCTGTGTCAGCTGGAGGGGAGTCATTCCACTCAGGAAAAGATACTTGGCGGACGATCCCGACACCGCCCACAGGATGGCGGCGAGCGCCACCAGGAAGTATCCTTTGCGAGGAACCGGGGAACCCGTCGTCATGTCGAAGCTCCGACTTCCAGTTGCATGCGATCGATGGTTCAGAGCACGAGCATCGGTTTTTAACACAAAGCCGACTTTCTTGTATAAAATAAGTCCGGCTCCTCGGGAACAGGCGTCAATGGAGTGAAGTGTTCAACCCAACGAGGTGAAGCCCGCTTATGGAGAACATTGAACTGCCCCATGACCACTTGATCGCCTTCCAGGAACAGCTGGGGTTGAGCCTTCAGGAGCTGGAGGTGCTGACTCCCTACCGCCAGATTTTCATCGATCAGAAGGAGGAATTCGCCAGCTTCTTCTACAATTATTTCTATCAGATTCCCCGCACCCGGGTCATCCTCCACCATGAAAAAATGCGGGGGGAGCTCCGCCGCATCTGGTCCCGATGGTTCGAGTCGCTTTTCAGCCCCGAAGGATTTGAGTCGCTCCTGGGCGACTTGTGGAAGAGCGGCCTCAAGCATGTGGAGGTCAACCTCGACCAGCAGTATGTCAACCTGGGTTATTGCCTGGCCCGGCAGTTCTGTCACCGCATCGTCTGCTCCGAGGCTCCCATGTCGAGCAGGGCTGCTCTGCTGCTTTCCATCGACAAGCTTCTGGACCTCTGCCTGCTCGTCGAAACGAGCGCCTACGTCGCCCACAACTCCCGCTGCGACCAGGAAGTCATCAAGGGGATATCCCACCAGCTCAGAAATCCCATCACCGTTATCGGAGGCAGTGCTCTCAGGGTGCAGAGGATGGTGGGAGCCCAAAGCGAGATCCACGGCATTTGTGAGAAGATCATGTACGAGATCAAGCGGCTCGATCGTCTGGTGGTCGACATCGGGGCCTACATGGATGTCTTCCAGAGGGACTCTCGATTCGTCATATGCCCAGTCCATGAGGTGATCGACGGCGCCCTGAGTCTTTTGAGGAAGAAGATGGGCGAGGAGCTGCCCGTCCAGATCGACCTGGACGACAGATTCTCCGATGTTCAGGGCGATCCCGACGACCTCGAAACCCTGTTCTACTATCTCCTGGAAAACAGTTTTGAAGCCCTGGGACCTGACAGCCCACCCGTTTCCATTCGTTCGAGCGTAGATAGCTTTGCCTCCCATTTTCTGAACATCGAGATTTTCAACACGGGCTCCTTCCCTCGTCCCGAGGAGGTCGGCTCGCTTTTTACGCCCTTTTACTCATCGAAGCCCACCGGGACCGGTTTCGGGCTGCCCATCGCGCTCCTCGCCTCCAGAAAGAACCTGGCCAACGTCACCCTGCGCGTCTTGCCCGATCAGGGAATCCTCTGCCTGGTCCAGCTCCCGCTGCCGGGCTGACAAGGCTTGACCCGCCGGGGAGACCCGCAACGCTTTTCGCCTGGTTCCATGATGGCCTGACGGGGCGTTTTAGAGTTGCAGACCGCCCGCGCTCTGCTCTAAAAAAGTCTCAGGACGAGGGCTTCTTGTCTCGGGTTGCGACGCCGCATCAGCGCCTCGGCTTTTCATCGCCCGGGACGTCCCGGGGAAACGAATGGGTCCGCTGGTGAGGTGCCTGACGTGGGACTCGGGGCGAATGAGGAGAGGAACTTTACTGCTTGGATCGGTGAGGAGGGAAAATGACCGCTCAGGGAAGTCTGGAAATCGGTGAGCTGACGCAGTTCGCACTGGACACCGTGCGCAATGTCGGCAAGGAAGCTCTGCGATTCTATGGAAAGGGAAATCCGCTGACCAAGTTCGACTCGGAACTGGTCACCGCGGCCGAGCTGCATCTGGTCGATTACTTTAAAGATTCCCTGGCGGCGAGCTTCCCCGAGCACGAGATCTTCGGCGAAACCATGCCTTCCAGGGCGTATGAGCACGGTTCCAAAAGGTATTTGTGGATTTACGATGCCCTTGACGGCGTGGCCAACTTCCAGGCGGGCATTCCCATCTGGGGAATATCCCTGGCGCTGCTCGAGAATTTCTGGCCCGTCTTCGGAACCTTCTATATGCCCGTGACGGGAGACCTCTTTCACGCCAGG
>Ga0073932_1002882_pt1 | contig 24915 bp, 21 predicted proteins | sample DewCreD2012metaG_FD_76967 | JGI IMG/M metagenome (GOLD analysis project Ga0073932, IMG submission 76967) | Hot spring sediment bacterial and archeal communities from British Columbia, Canada, to study Microbial Dark Matter (Phase II) - Dewar... ...
ACTTCGCCGTGGTCAACGGCGTCATCCGCGAGGTCGGCGGCTTCGTCAACAAATTCGGCGGGGACAGCACCATGGCCGTGTTCGGGGCGCCGGTGAGCCTGCCGGCGGCCGAGAGCGCGCGCCGCGCGCTGCGCGCCGCCCTGCTCATCCGCGCCCGCCTGGCGGAATTCAACGCGCGCCGGGCGGCGGCGGGCCAGCAGCCCATCGCCATCGGGGTCGGCATCAACACCGGCGAGGTCATCACCGGCAATGTCGGCTCAGCCGAGCGCTTCGAGTACACCGTCATCGGCGACACCGTCAACGTGGCCGCGCGCGTCCAGGCCCTCACCGCGCAACTGCCTGGCAGCAGCGTGCTCATCACCGAGCCGACGCTCAAATGCCTGGGGCCGCAGCATGGCCTGCGCCTGGTGGATCACGGCGCCATGGCGCTCAAAGGCAAGGCAAAACCTGTGCGCGTGTACGGCGTCGTCGGCCTGCAGCCGTTGCAGCGCCAGTTGCCGTACGAGACCCTGGAGGCCGCCTACCTGTTCTGCCGCGGCTTCAGCCCGGAGCAGATCGCCCTGACCCAGCGCGTCGCGGCCGGCGTGGCGGCGGATCGCCTCGCCAGCGCGCAGGCGGACCTGGCGGAGGTGGGCCATGAACTCGTGACGGCCTTCGGGCTCGAGCCAGCCGCGCTGGAGGCGCTGCGGGACCGGACTCCGAAGGCCTCGCCTGAGTTGGAGGCGGCATGAGGCGCTCACGCGAGACCCTGGCCTGGGCGCTCACCGTCGTCGTCGCCGTCGTGGCCAGCCTGCTCACCGTGCAGGTCACGTCGGCCCTGGCGTTTGCGGCGATCGATACCTCGCCCCTGGAAGTGCTGGGCCTGCGTTCTCGCCTGGCGGACTACGGCGCCGAGCCGCCCGACGCGCTGCCGCTCAGCCCGCTCCGGCCGGAGGTGGTGGCCGACGCGCAGACCGACGACGAGGCCTGGCGCCAGCTTGGCGCGCGCCAGTCGTCTCAGCCGATGACGGTTGATGACGTCCCACCCAGTCCGGCTCCTTCCGTCGCCTGGACCCGGCCTGCGCCGGCGTCCGCCTCGCCGACCACGCCCCCGCAACCGTCGCCAACGCCGACCGCCGTCAGCCCGACCTCGCCGCCGAGCCTCACGCCTTCCACCGCCGGGCTCTCGCCGACGGCGGTGGAGACGCCGTTGCCCGCGCCGGCCGCGGTCACGCGCGTGACCGCGGTTTCACCGGCCACGGCCTCGCCCACGGCCAGCCGCACGCCTGTTCCCACCGAGACGACGATCCCGAGCCGGACCCCGTCGCCAGCGGCGAATGCAGCCACGCCGTCCCCCACGCCGGCTCTTGATCTCACCCCGTTGATCCCGCCGACGGCTACACCGACCCTGACGCCTTCGCCGACGCCGAGCTGGCCGCCCGGCGCCAGCGCGCCGAACTCCACGTCGTTGCCCAAACCCACGCTCACGCCCACGCCCTCGCCGACCAAGACGTCGCCGCCCACGGCCACGCCGACTTCGAAGCCGACCGACGCGCCCTGGCCGACGCGCACCCCTAAGCCGACCAAGACGCCCCGGCGCACCGAGCCGCCGGCGGCGACCGCCACGTGGACGCCGACGGCCTCCCCGTCGCCGTCGCCCACGATCACACCGTCGCCGCGCCCGACCGAGACGCCGCTGGCCGAGACTCCGTCGCCCACCGCGACGGCCACGGCCGCGCCGGCTGTGTCGCCGACCGGGACGCCGGGCAACGGCCAGTTGCCCACGCCGCCCGCCGGCCCCTTCGATCCCACGCTCATCCCCTATCCCTAGCCCGGCGCGATATAATCCCCGGCGCGCAACGACGCGCGCCGGTGGATGGCTATGGCGCTCTCCGAATCAATCCAGCAAAAACTCGACACCCTGCCGACCAAACCGGGCTGTTACCTGTACCGGAACAGCGCCGGGGCCGTGATCTACGTCGGCAAGGCCGTCAACCTGCGCAGCCGCGTCCGCTCGTACTTCCACGAGAGCGTCGACTCGGCCAAGACGCGCGAGCTGGTGCGGCACATCGCCGACCTGGAGTACATCATCGTCGGGTCGGAGCTCGAGGCCCTGAACCGCGAGATGAACCTGATCAAGAAGCACCGGCCCAAGTACAACGTCCGCCTCAAGGACGACAAGCGCTACCCGTACATCAAGCTCCACACGGCCGACCCGTTCCCGAAGGTCACCGTCACCCGCCAGATGGCGCAGGACGGCTCGCGCTATTTCGGCCCCTACGCCAGCGCCTGGGCTGTCCACCAGACGCTCGACATCCTGCGCAAGATTTTCCCGTATCTCACCTGCGACCGCGTCATCACGGGCCAGGACGCGCGCGCCTGCCTGTACCACGACATTAAACTGTGCCTGGCGCCCTGCATCGGCGCCTGCACCCAGGCCGAGTACCGGGCCATGATCGACGACCTGGGCAAATTCCTGCGCGGCCACACCGAGCCGGTGGTCGCCCGCCTGCGGTCCGAGATGCAGAAGGCCTCGGAAAACCTGGAGTTCGAGAAGGCGGCCGGCCTGCGCGACCAGTTGATCGCCATCGAGCGCGTGGTGGAGAAACAGAAAATCATCACGGCCGAGCAGATGGACTCGGACGTCGTGGCCTTCGCGCGCGATGATCGCAGCGCGTGCGTGCAGGTGTTCTTTGTGCGCGCCGGCAAGCTCATCGGCCGCGAGTATTTCGTGCTGGAGGGCGCCGAGGAGGCCGCCGACCAGGAGGTCGTGGCGCAGTTCGTCAAGCAGTTCTACGACGAGGCGGCCTACATCCCGGCCGAGGTCATCCTGCCGGATGCCGTGCCGGAGGCCGAGATCATCACGCAGTGGCTGCGCGACAAGCGCGGCGGCGAGAAGGTCATGCTGACCGTGCCGCGCCAGGGCACCAAGCGCGAGCTGGTGGAGATGGCGGCCGAAAACGCCGCCGACACGCTGGCGGCGCTCAAGGCGCAGTGGGAGGCGGACACCAACCGCCAGACCCAGGCGCTGGCCGAACTGCAGGCGGCCCTCAACCTGCCGCGCCCGCCCAACCGCATCGAGTGCTTCGACGTCTCCAACACCCAGGGCACGAACTCGGTCGCCAGCATGGTGGTCTTCGAGCAGGGGACGCCGCGCAAGGGCCACTACCGCCACTTCAACATCAAGACGGTCGAAGGCCCGAACGACTTTGCCTCCATGAAAGAGGCCCTGACGCGCCGGTTCAGGCGCTGGCAGGAGACGCGCGCCGCGGAAGCCGGGCCCGACGGGGCCGCCGCGCGCGCCCCGGGCCGCAAACCGGACGAGAGTTTCGCGCGCCTGCCCGACCTGTTGCTGATCGACGGCGGCAAGGGCCAGCTTGGCGTGGCGGTGGAGGTGTTGCAGGAGTTCGGGCTGTTCGAGGCGGTGCCGGTCTGCGCGCTGGCCAAACAGCAGGAGGAGATCTTCCTGCCCGGTCAGGCCGGCTCGGTCCTGCTGCCGCGCCGCTCGCAGGGCCTCTTCCTGGTCCAGCGCGCGCGCGACGAGGCGCACCGCTTCGGCCTGGAGCACCACCGCGCCCGGCGGGCCCGGGTCGGCGTGGCCTCGCAGCTGGACAGCATCCCGGGCATCGGGCCGGCCCGACGCCGCGCGCTGCTCCAGAAATTCGGGTCGCTGGATGGCATCCGCGCCGCCAGCCTGGAGGAGTTGCTGGCCGTGAAGGGCCTGACGCGCGAAGCGGCCGAGGCCGTCAAGGCCCACCTGTAGTTGCCTGGGAGGCGATCATGGACCCCAAGCTCAAAAAGACCGTCCTGCGCTGGTTCACGTACGGCCTGTACGCCGTCACATCCCGCTCCGGGGATGAGGTCGGGTTGATGACAGCCAACTGGCTGATGCAGTCGTCGTTCGAGCCGCCGCTGATCACGCTGGCGGCCGAGGCCGAGAGCCATACGCGCCGCCTGATCGAGGCCAGCGGCGCTTTCGCCGTCAACGTCTTCGGGAGCGGTCAGCGTGAGCTGGCCGGCCAGCTTGGCCGGACCTTCGCCAAGCATCCGGGCAAGAACGCCGAGGTCGCCTGGCGGCCCGGCCCAGCAACCGGCAGCCCGCTGCTGGACCTGGCGCTGGGCTGGGTGGAGTGTCGTGTGGTGACGAGCGCGCCGTCGGGCGACCACCACCTCTACGTCGCCGAGGTCGTGGACGCGGGCGTGAACCGCGAGGGGACGCCGCTGACCATGGCGGAGGCCGGCTTCCGCTACTCCGGCTAGCGTCAGTCCTGGATGTCGACCGGGGTGCCGACCTCGGCCCAGTCGTACAGCCACTGCGCCTCGTTGATCCCCAGGATCACGCAACCGTAAGACACGGGCGTGCCCAGGTAGCCGTCCCACAGGCGCCCGCCGCCGGGCAGGATCGGCAGGGCGTGGATTCCGTTCTGCAGGTAACCGGCCCAGTAGATGCCCAGCCAGTTCGGCATCCAGATGTTCCAGTTGCCGCCGTAAGCGTTGGGGATTTTGTTCTGCACGGCGTAGTGGCCGGGGCGCGTCTCCATCCCATAAGCGCCGGTGGAAGCCACGAAGCTGTACACCAGTTGGTCGCCGTCATAGGCGTACAGGTGCTGCTCGGAGAGGTCTACCAGGATGCGCTTGCCGGACGAACCGCCAACGGGCGCGGGTTGGCTGACGGCCACGGCCGTGCCGCCCGCCGGGATGACCAGCGCCTGGCCGGCGTAGATCAGGCTCGGGTTGGCCAGGCCGTTGGCGGCGGCGACCTCGGCCCAGGTCAGCCCGTAGCGGGTTGCGATGCGGAAGAGCGTGTCGCCCGGCTGGACAATGTAGGTTGACGAGGCGGACGCGGGCGCGGAGGCCGGTTGGGGGTCGGCGGGCGCCGGCGCGGGCGCCGGGACAGCGTCGCCGGCCGCCGGGATGATCAGTTGCTGGCCCACGTAGATGTACGTGTCGGCCAGGCCGTTGGCCTGCATAATGACCTGCCAGCTGACGCCGTAGCGCAGGCCGATGCGGAACAGGTTTTCGCCGGGCTGGACGGTGTGGATGAGAGGGTCAGCGGCCGCAGCCCGGACCGGGCCGAGGCTGAGGGCAGCCGTCAGCAGGACAGCGGCCAGGCCGCGCAGAGCCGAGGATGTGATCGCCCGCATGACCCCTCCGGTGATCGAGGTGAGGCGGGCATTGTAGTCGCAGGCAGGCCGCCGCGCCAGCGCGCCGCGGGTTTATAGTTCGTCGGCGATGATCAGGTCCGTGAGCTGCTGCCACTCCGGCCGCCAGAACTTATACTCGCCGCGCCCGCAGGCCGGGCATTTGAAGAGCAGGTAGACCTTGCCGCCCCTGTCGATGTCGGCCGTGTGCGTAAAGCTCAGCGGCGCATCGCAGGCCGGGCACTCCGGCAGATGGTCGTCGATGGAGATGTGGGGGACAGAATGGCGCATAGAGCCTCGATCAGGCCGGGCAGGCGAAAAAATAGCGCCGCATGCAACCTGTGCTGCGCCATAACTGAGGCTCATTGTACTGCCAAAGCGCACCGGCTGGCAATTGGTCAGGATGCCCAAACTTGACCGGCGCAAGCTTTAGTTTATGATGGTCCCGTTATCCGACGGCGCCCGCGCCCATCCTCGGCCGCCCAACAGGAGCCCCTATGCCTGAAGCCCTGATCGTCTCCGCCGTGCGCACGCCGATTGGCCGGCACGGCGGCGTGTTGAAAGACGTGCGCCCCGACGACCTGGCGGCGCTGGTCATCCGCGAGGCGGCGGCGCGCGCCGCGCTCGACCCGGCCCGGATCGACGAGGTCTACCTGGGCTGCGCCAACCAGGCCGGCGAAGACAACCGCAATGTGGCGCGCATGGCCGTGCTGCTGGCCGGGTTCCCGGCCTCCGTGCCGGCGGTCACCCTCAATCGCCTGTGCGCCTCCGGGCTGGCGGCCGTCAACGCCGCCGCGCGCGCGATCAAGGCCGGCGAGATCGAGATCGCCATCGCCGGCGGCGTGGAAAGCATGACGCGCGCGCCGTACGCGCTGCCCAAGACCAGCCCGGAGTGGGCCTTCGGCAACGTCACCGCCTACGACACGACGCTCGGCTGGCGCTTCGTCAACCCGAAGATGAAGGAACTGCACGGCACGGACTCGATGGGCGAGACGGCCGAGAACGTCTATGAGCAGTGGCGGGCCGAGGGCCGCGAGATCACGCGCGCCGACCAGGACGCGTTCGCGCTGGAGAGCCAGCGCCGCGCCGTGGCCGCCATCGAGTCCGGCCGGTTCGCGGACGAGATCGTGCCGGTGCCGGTCCCGCAAAAAAAAGGCGACCCGGTGCTGGTGAGCCGCGACGAGCATCCCCGGCCGGACACGTCGCTGGAGGCGCTGGCGAAGCTCAAGCCGGCGTTCAGGAAGGACGGCACAGTCACGGCCGGCAATTCGTCCGGCCTCAACGACGGCGCCGCCGCCCTGGTGCTGATGAGCGACCGGAAAGCGCGCGAATTGGGCGCGCGGCCGCTGGCCCGGATCGTGGCCTCGGCCGCGGCCGGCGTCGAGCCGCGCGTCATGGGGCTCGGCCCGATCCCGGCCACGCGCAAGGCGCTCCAGCTCGCCGGGCTGACGCTGGACCAGATCGGTCTGATCGAACTGAACGAAGCCTTCGCTGTCCAGGCGCTGGCCGTCATGCGGGAACTGGGCTTCCGCCACGCGATCACCAACGTCAACGGCGGCGCCATCGCGCTCGGCCACCCGCTGGGCTGCAGCGGCGCGCGCCTGGTCACCACCCTGGTCCACGAGATGCGCCGCCGCGCGCCGGACGCCCCGCGACCGTATTACGGCCTGGCGACGCTGTGCGTGGGCGTCGGCCAGGGCGAGGCCACCATCGTGGAGTGGCTGGGCGCGGCGTGATCTCGACGGGCCAGGGACAAGGGCGAGCCGGCCATGCCAGGCATGCGACTCTGCTGGGCGCAAGGACTGCTGATCATCGCCGCCCTGACGGCCTGCGGCCTGGCGCCGTCGTCCCCGACGGCGACGTCTGACCCGTCGCTCGACCTGTGGACGCCCGGCGCGCCTCCGGACACCGCGGCCCCGGCCACACCTGGCCCCACCCCCGAAATGACTCTGCCAGCCGCGCCGACTGCGGCCGCAGGCTACCCGGACTCCTCTTGGACGCCGCCGGCCGCTTACGCTTATCCGCCTGCGGGCGGCGATCTGCCGTATCCGGCGCCGTTCGTCCCCACGGCTGCGCCGACGGCCGAAGTCCGCTGGTCAGTCCCGGTCACCGAGGTGACCGGCGCCGTGGCCTTTGAGGCTCGTTTAGACGATTTCTTTCCGACGCCCGCGCCGCAACCTTTGGAACTGGCCTGCGAGGCGGGCGCGCTGCGCCTGGTGCGCGGCGCAGACCGTGTCACCGTCGGCCGGGCCACTGTGCCCGCCTGCCCGGTCTGGCAGGAGTGGTCGCCGGATGGGGAGACGGCGGCTTTCGGCCTGGCCGGCGCGGAGATCGCCCTGTGGCGTGCGGACGCCGAGGCGCCCCTGCCTGTGGGCGTCATGGACCAGGTCCCCAGCCAGTATCGTCACCCGCGCTGGTCGCCGGATGGCCAGCGCCTGGCTTTCATCATTTCTGAAGCGGAGGGCTGGCCGCGCGCGGCGACGGTCCGGGTGGTGGAAGCTGTCACTCAGGCCGTGACGGAATTCCAGATCGGCGGCGGGTCGGACGGGTTCGACCTTTACTGGCTGGGCGCGCATGTGGTGTGCCGAGGCGACACCTATCGGGAGCCGTGCCACGCGGCCCACACGGGCCAGAAGCTGTTTGAGGTGTGGGCCGGTCTGCAGCGCCTCAAGGGCGTCGTCGCTCAACAGCATCCGCAGCTATCCCCGGAGGGACGCTGGGTCTGGCTGGACGAAACCGATTTGGAGGCTACCGGCGCCGGCCGGCGCTACCGAACTCGCTACGCGCTGGTGGATGCCGTCGCCGTGCAGTCGTACACACTGCCGGCGACCGGCGAGAATCCGCTGGTGTTTTCGGGCTGGAGCGCCGGCGGCGACGCCCTGTACCTCATCCACCAGCCGCGGTCAGCCGACTCTCTCCCGGCCGCCGGGATGCCCTTTGGCCTGTGGGCGTTTGACCTGCGGACGCGCCGGCCGGACCTGCTGTTCGAGCAGGCCGTGCGGGCGACGTTCAGCCCTGACGGACAACGGGCGCTGATCGTGTTCCCGGCCCGCCAGCCGGACGGCACGCTGGCGCTGGCGGCCGGCGTGTGGCTCGCCGGGACCGAGACGATGGTGGGACGCACACTGTTCTCGCCGGCGATGCTTTATTCGCACCCGGAGTGGGAGGGCGGCGCGCAAGCCTTTGGAACGCCGGCCTGGTCGCCGGACGGCGCCCGGGCGGCCTTCGCCACCGGATTGGACACCGTGCTGGTCATCGGCGCGGACGGCGCCCAGTTCACCCTGACCGCCGACCCGGCCGGGGAACCCTGGCTGCGCGCGCGCTTCAACTGGTCCCCGGACGGCCGGCGGCTGCTGATCCAGCACCACGGCCGCGCCTGGATCGCGTCGGCGCCGGGGCCGTGATCGTCAAGGCCCGGATGGCGTTTGTCCCCAACCTCGAACAGGAGACTCTATGCCCGCCAGGAAGCCCTACACCTTCGAGCAGTTCACGGCCATCCGCCGCTATGGCCTCGGCTCCATGAGTTTCTCGCCGGACGGCTCGCAGATCGCCTACGTCGTCAACACCTCCGGCCAGTTCAACCTGTGGCGCCAGTCGTCGGCCGGCGGCTTCCCGCACCAGCTCACCGTCTTCTCCGACCGCGCCGTGCGCCAGGTCGCCTGGTCCCCGGACGGCCGGCAGATCGCGTTCACGGCCGACCACCACGGCGACGAGTTCACGCAGGTCTTCGTCATCCCGGCCAGCGGCGGCCAGCCGGAACAACTGACCGACGCGCCGCTCAGCCAGCACTTCCTCGACGCCGGCCCCTGGTCGCCCAACGGCCGCTGGCTGGCGTTCTACGGCAACGACCGCGACGACCACGCCAACATGGACGTGCTGGCGCGGGATATGAAGACCGGCGACGTGCGCCGTATCCTGGCCGGCCAGGCCCTGTACGCCTTCGGCGGCTGGTCGCCGGACGGCAGGCGGATGCTGGCGGTGGACGTCAAATCCAACACCAACCAGGACCTTTACCTGGTCGATCCACGCGACGGCGCGCACCGGCTGCTGACCGAGCACGACGGCCACGTGAAATACCAGCCCGGCCCGTGGGCGGCCGACGGCTCCGGCTTCTACTTCCTCACCGACGAAGGCCGCGAGTTCACGGGCCTGGCTTTTTACGACGTGCGCGCCTACCGGTGGGAGTGGGTGGAGACCCCGGACTGGGATGTGGAGAACCTGGCAGGCTCGGCCGACGGCCGGCACCTGGCCTGGGTGGTCAACGAAGACGGCTATTCGCGCCTCTACGTCCGCAACACTCGGACCGGCCAATTGCTGACTCTGCCCGAGCTGCCCGCCGGGGTGCAGGTGAACCTGGTCTTCTCACCCGACGGCGGCAGGCTGGCGGTGCTGTGGATGACGCCCACTCACTGCGCCGAGATCTACGTGCTGGACCTGCACAGGCGCTCGATGACGCAGATCACGCATTCGATGCTCGGCGGCCTCGACGAGCGCGACCTGAGCACCCCGCGCCTCATCCGCTACCCTACCTGGGACGGGCGCAAGATTCCGGCCTGGCTCTACAAACCCAGGGGCGCCAGCGCCCGCCGCAAGGCCGGCGTGATCCTCTCCATCCACGGCGGGCCGGAGGCCCAGGAACGTCCGCTGTACATCTACTCGGGCATGTACCAGTACTGGACCAGCCGCGGCCTGGGCGTGCTCGCGCCCAACATCCGCGGCTCCACCGGCTACGGCAAGACCTACCAGAAATTGATCCACCGCGATTGGGGCGGGGGCGAGCTCAAGGACATCGAGGCGGCGGTGCAATACCTGCGGACGCTGGACTGGGTCGATCCGGCGCGCATCGGCATCTTCGGCGGCAGCTTCGGCGGCTTCGCCACCCTCTCGGCGGTCTCGCGCCTGCCCGATTACTGGGCCGTGGCCGTGGACATCGTCGGCCCGTCCAACCTGCTCACCTTCGTCAAGGCCGTGCCCCCGCACTGGCGCCGCTTCATGGACGAGTGGGTGGGCAACCCGGAGAGCGACCGCGACCTGTTGATCGAGCGCTCGCCGATCACGTACGTGGACCGGATCAAGACGCCGCTCTTCATCATCCAGGGCGCCAGGGACCCGCGCGTGGTCAAGGCCGAGTCCGACCAGATCGTGGAGAAACTGCGAGCGCGGGGCGTGGAGGTGCGTTACGACGTCTACGAGGACGAGGGCCACGGCTTCACCAAGCGCGAGAACGAGCTCAAGGCCTGGCGCGACGCGGCGGCGTTTCTGGAGAAGTATCTGCTGGCGTAAAGTGCCAGCGGGTGGTTAACGGTTTGCGGCGCCCCGCGCATCCCGAGCCTGTCGAGGGGCGCGCAGGGCCGCCCTTTGATCGGGACCGTGCTTAGCGGCTGGCGAAACGGTAGCCGACGCCGCGCGAGGTGATAATGTAATCCGGCCTGTCCGGGTTGCGTTCGATCTTCTTGCGCAGGTAGTGGACGTAGAGCTTGAGGCTCTCGGTGGCGTCCCCGTACTCCGGCCCCCAGGCCTGGGCGATCAGTTCGGTGCGGGTGAGCACGCGCCCGGCGTTGCGCGCCAGGAGTGAGAGCAGCGAGAACTCCTTGGGCGTCAGCTCCACGATCTGGTTGCGGACGAAGACCTCGCGCGTGAGGAAGTTGATGCGCAGCTCACCGTTGTTGAAGACCAGCTCGTCCGTGGTCTTATGGTCGGACGACTGCCGCCGCAGATGGGCCTTGACCCGGGCCACCAGCTCGCGGTTGTCAAACGGCTTTACAATGTAGTCATCGCCGCCGATTTCTAACCCCTTGACGACGTCCTTGATGCCGGATTTGGCCGTGATGAACATCACCGGCACTTCCGAAAACTCACGCAAGCGCCGGCACACTTCCCAGCCGTCCATATCTGGCATCATCACGTCCAGCAGGACCATATCTGGGTTCTGGTCCTGGGCGATTTTCAAACCGTCGGCCGGCACGGACGTGGTGATGGCTTGAAAACCGTTGTGTTGGAGCAGGGTGCTCACCAGCCAGAGCGTGTTTTCGTCATCGTCGATGACCAGGATCTTCTCGGCCATGGCTATTAACCTTAATGAGGGGTTAGTTAGAAAAGTCTAACATGCCCGGCCCACAAACGCAAATCACACTAAAGGACTATACCGGCATGAGGCTCCCGACCCCCTTCAAACGTGCGCTGCCCGGCCTGGCCCTGGCCGTTGGAATTGTGTTGGCGGCCCCGGCCGCCGGCGAGGCCTGCGGCGCTTACATCCCGCGCGAGGGCGAAGCGGGCATGGCGCGCGAGCGCGGCCTGGTGCTGTGGGACGGCCGGACCGAGCGCGTGCTGATGGAGCTGGCCGTCACCGGCGAGGCGAGCGAGGCGGCCTGGATTTTCCCGGCGCCGGCGCCGGCCAGCGTGGAATTGGGCGACTCGGCCGTGCTGGACGAGCTGGACGCGCTGACAGCGCCCAGGGTGGTCGTGGAACGGCGCTGGACGTTCGGGCCGGCCGCCGGCGCCCCGCCCGAGGCCGCCGGCCGCGGCGTGACCGTGCTGTCTCAACAAACGCTCGGCCCGTTTGAAGTGACGACGCTGGCCGCCGCCGAGGCCGAGGCGCTGCAGGCCTGGTTAGGCGAGAACGGCTACACCTTCCCGCCTGGCCTGGCCGACGTGCTGGCGCCGTACGTCGCGGACGGCTGGTATTACGTCGCCGCCCGGTTGACGCCGGCCGGGGAGGGCGAGGCCCTGAACGGACAGCTGGACCCGCTGTGGATCACGTTCGAGTCGGATGAAATCGTCTACACCATGCGCCCGGCGGCGATGGCGCCCGAGCCGTTCCCGTTGACGCTCTACGTCCTGGCCGATCACCGCGTCGAGAAGGCCGCGGCCTTCGGCGCTTCGCGCGTCGCCTACGCCGGTCCCCTCGATCCGCGCGCCCTGCCGGCCCGGTCGCTGGTGGCGCCGCTGATCACCGGCCGGCAGTTCCTGACTCGGTTTGAGGACACCGTGATCCCGGCCCGGGTGGACGCCGACTACGTCTTCACCTTTGCTGCGGCCGACGACGTTTACCAGGACACGATCACGCGCGTGGAGTACGCCGACGCCTCCGGTCTCCTGGGGTGGGCGGCCCTGGGGCTGTGCGCCCTGACCTGCCTGGGCGCGCTCGGCCTGGGCGGTGTTCTGCTGCTGCTCCGCCGCGCGCGCCGCGTATCGAATTGACGCGGGTTTCGCGAACGGGGTCTATAGTTATAGTATCGCGGCCCGAACGCCTGTGCTACAATCCCCGGCATGGCGCTGGAACTCAATCAACTTACCGAAGCCGTCCAGGCGCTGAGTGCGAACGCCGCCCAGCGGCTCGTCGAGCTGGAGGCCGCCCTGCCGTTGGCGCGCCGGCGCCTGGCCGAGATCGGCGTCGCCGACGACGCGCTGTGGGACAAGATCAGGAAGGCCGGCAAGCGCTGGCCCGGCGCCTTCCCCACCGAGGAAGCCGTGGACGCCCGTTTCCCGCTCCCGCCGCACCCGGCGCGGGTCAACATCCTGGCCGCCGACGGCTCGCAGATCTACCCGGACCGGCACGGCGTCGCCCTGTACTATCTCATCAATATCGGCAGCATCGCCTTCCGTCACGGCTCGGGCGAGGCCCCGCGGGTCGCCTCGCGGCCGGCGGTCTTCTTCGATGACGCGCACCTGTACGAGGAAGACGGCGGCCAGATCGCGAGCGTCAAGATCGACGCCGAGCGCGACACGCGCGAGCTGGGCGAGCTGGCGCGGCTGGCGCAGATCGAAAACGACGCGCCGGCGCTGGCCTTGCTGGATAACGGCCTGCTGCTCTACATCACGCTGCAGGCGCCCAACCAGCGCATGATTGACGAGCTGCTCGACGGCTACCTGAGCGAGCTGGATCGACTGCGCGAGACCGGCGCCGCCGTGGCCGGCGTGGTGGACCGGCCGCGGGCCGCCAACGTGGTGCGGCTGCTGCGCCTGGCCGGGTTGCCGCTGGCGCAGATCACCGACGAGACGCTGAGCGACCTCGGGCCGTTCACGCACCTCACCGACGGGCTGGTCTTCGGCCTGCTCGCGCCGGGCGAGCGCAGCGCGCTGTTTATCAACGCCTCGCCCGCCAACCAGGACAATTACCGGCCGCGCGGTCACACGATCTACTTCTTCTACCTGAACGCCGGCCGGCCGGGCAAGGACGCGCTGTTGCGCGTGGAGGTGCCGGAGTGGGTGGCGCGCGACCCGGCCAGACTCGACCTGGTCCACGCCGCGCTGGTGGAGCAGAGCCGGGTCACCGACGGCTTCCCGTATGTGCTGATGCGCGCCCACGAGCTGGCCGTGGTCACGGTCGGCGAGCGGCGCGAGTTCGAGCAGATGGTGACCGGCGCCCTGATCCGGCGCGGGCTCAGCCCAAGCGTCAGCCAGAAGGCGCAGGGCAAGGCCTGGACCGGGTCGGGTAAGCGGCGCTATCCGTGACCGATAACCGATATCCGATTGCAGAGGACAGGATGCTCACTGAACACATCGGCCGCCTGTTGCGCAGTTCCACCGCCGGCTTCGTCTTCGGCTGCCAGGTGCCGGAGCCGGACGTGCCGCGCTTCGGCGACTGGGTCCGGGCGCCGGCCCAGCGCGGGCGCAGCGAGGTGATCGGCCTGGTGTATGACCTGGTGATCCAGGACGACGCCTTCGTGCGCCCGATGGTGGCCACGCCGGACCTGAGCGAAGAGTACATCCTGGACCAGCGCCTGAACCGCCAGGTGCCCATCGAGGTCAGCGTGCTGGCGGTGGGCTACCGCCAGGGCGAAGCCTATGTGCAGGGCCTGCCGCCGCAGCCGCCGTTGACGCTGGACGTCATCCACCTGTGCGCGCCGGACGAGGTCCGCACATTCACCGAGCGCCTGGACTATCTGCGCCTGATCGTGGACTCGGCCGAGGCGCCGGCCGACGAGCTGCTGGCCGTGTCGCTGGCGCGCGCCGCCGAGACCCGCCCGGCGCCGGACCGCGACGCCTTCCGCCGCCGCGCCGGCCGCGAGCTGGCGCGCCTGCTCCAGCGCGACCTGCCGCGCCTGGACCGCATCCTGCGCCGCCTCCGTCCGTGAGGTTTCGCCACGGATGACACGGATTTGCACGGATTGACGCGGATTATCGCCGGTGGGGTAATGGCAGAACTGCTGTATCAAGATCTGACCTGTTCAGTCATTGGCGCGGCTATGGAAGTTCATCATGAGCTAGGCCCTGGCTTCCTGGAGGCCGTTTATCAGCGTGCGCGGGTCCCGAGCTGGCTCCGGGGCCATACGATTGAACTATACCGAATTCCGCTTGCGTTGACGTCACCCCGGCGCAAGCCGGGGTCCAGGTCCCGCCCAAATTCGCTGGATTCCGGCCTTCGCCGGAATGACATGCCGTAAACCAAATCGGCAATCGCTCTAGAAAAGGTGTTGCAGGTCCGTTACAAGGGCGAGGTTGTGGACGATTCCAAGGCTGACCTGGTAGTGGACGCCAAACTCATCCTGGAGCTTAAGGCCGTTGCCGCGACCAACAAGGCCCATCTGGCTCAAGCGCAGCACCACCTAGCCGCAACTGGGATGCAGTTGGCGTTGGTGATCAATTTCGGCGCTCCTTCGCTGGAGCATAAGCGCGTCATCAGGCAGCTTTCTTGATGCCCTTTCAATCCGTGGTAATCCGCGCAATCCGCGGCCAAGAAGAGGTCCCTCATGACCTTCCATTCTGAATTGGATGAATTCTTCCGCCGCGAGCGCCGCCAGCGGCTGGGCCTGGTGGTGGGCGGCTCGCTCTCGGCCGGGCTGGACGTGAAGCTGGAGCCCGGCGATGTGGAGCGCGGCGTGCCGCCCGGCGCCGTCATCGAGGAGCTGGCCGTCGGCAAGTACGTGGTGGTGGAGGGCGCCTCCGGCCGGCGCTTCTTCTCCATCGTCACCGACATCGCCCTGGACCACGCCAACCCGGACCTGCTCAAGACGCCGCCGGACGCCGACGACGAGTTCGGCAAGTTCGTCTATGGCAGCGAGCTGGCCTATGGCCGCCTCAACGTCGCCCCGATGCTGGTCCTGGACGAAGGCGCCGAGACGCCCAAACCGGTCAAGACCATCCCGGCCCACTTCTCGCCGGTCTTTGAGGCCACGCCTGAGGATGTGGACCGCATCTTCGGGCGCGAGGACGAGACCCACTGGCACATCGGCGCGCCGCTGGACATGGAGCAGGTCAAGGTCAACCTGGACCTGAAGCGCTTCGTCGAGCGCTCCTCCGGCGTGTTCGGCAAGTCCGGCACCGGCAAGAGCTTCGTCACCCGCACCATCCTCATCGGCGCGATCAAGGCGGATGTGGCCTCCTTCCTGATCTTCGATATGCACAATGATTACGGCTGGGAGGTGACCAACGAAAGCCAGCAACGCTTCAAGGGGCTGCGTCAGCTTTTCGGGAGTGAGCGCGTGCAGGTCATCACGCTGGACCCCGAGACGTCGCGCCGGCGGGGGAGCACGGTCGACAGCACCCTGCAAATCGGGCTGGACCAGATCGAGCCTGAGGACGTCGAAATGCTGGCTGGCGTCCTGGGCCTGAGCGACGTCCAGGTCGGCGCGCTCTACTATCTGCGCCGCAAGCTCGGCCGGGATTGGGTCGCCCGCCTGCTGGACGAGCACGATACGTCGGCCGTGGATGAAATCGAGGAAACGGAGAAGGTGCCGAGCGGCACCCTGCGCGCCATCCAGCGCAAATTCGAGCTTTTCCGCCGCTTCGGCTTCCTGCGCCCCCAGACGCCGCCCGACGACATGGTGGATCACATCTTCCAGTTGCTGAACCGGGGCAAAAGCGTCGTGCTGGAGTTCGGGGTGTACGGCAACACCCTGGCGGCCTATGTGCTGGTGGCCAACTATCTCACCCGCCGCATCCACGCCCGCTATGTCGAGGAGAAGAACAAATCCGTCGGACGAGCCGGGGCGGACCCGCGTCCGCTGGTCATCACCATCGAAGAGGCCCACAAATTCCTGGACCCGGAGATCGCGGCGCACACGATCTTCGGCAATATCGCCCGCGAGCTGCGCAAGTACAACGTCACCCTGCTGATCGTGGACCAGCGGCCGAGCGGCATTGACGAGGAGGTGATGAGCCAGATCGGCACACGCGTCACCTGCCTGCTGGATAACGAGGCCGATATCCGGGCCGTGTTCTCGGGCGTCAGCGGCGCGCAGCAATTGCGCCAGGTGCTGGCCCGGCTGGACACCAAGCAGCAGGCCCTCATCCTGGGCCACGCCGTGCCCATGCCCGTCGTCGTTAAGACGCGCGAGTACGGGCCGGAGCTTTACAAGGCCGTGGGCTTCATGGACGAGGCGGCCAAGGCGAAGCGCCAGAAAGACAAAGAAGCCTTGTGGGGCGAGGGCGGCTGAACCGCGAAGAGGCGAAGGGTATCCAGCGGACGCTAACGTCGACGCCATCGCCAGGACTGTGGCCCGGAAGGCCCGCGGCGACGCCGTCGTCTGGTTCGCCTATCCCAAGGGGACGTCGAAGCGCTCTCCGTGCGAGTTCAACCGCGACACGGGCTGGGCGGCGCTGGGCCGGTCCGGGTTCGAGCCGGTGCGGCAGGTGGCGATCGACGAGGACGGGTCGGCCCTGCGCTTCCGGCGCGTGGAGTTCGTCAAGACGATGACGCGCGAGAAGCAGCGCGCGCTGACGTCCGTGGGCCGCCGGCGGGCGGCGAAGAAGCCGAAGTGATCAGCTGAGCGACGGCAGCCCGTCGGCCAGTTCGGGGTGCCGGGCGAAGTACTCCTCGCGCAGCAGGTCCAGGCCCAGCAGGGGCGGCCCACACACCCCGCCAGTGCGCCGCCCGTCATCATACGAGTTCGCCCAGGTTTACGCAATGCCCGCCGAAACCTGAGGGCCGGTCGATGGACGCTGCGCCTCCGCCCGGCCTGTTATCCCAGGCCATCCACTACGTTCAGTTGGGGCAGGTCGCCCGCGCCCGGTCGCTGTTGTTGCGCGTCGTCCAGGCGGAGCCGGACAACGAACTCGCCTGGCTCTGGCTGGCCGAGACCGAATCGACGTTCGAGGACCGGCTGCACGCGCTGGAGCAGGCGTTGCGCGTCAACCCCGCGAACGCCCCGGTCCAGCGCCGCTACGCGCAGTTGCAGGTCGAGTGGCAGGCCCACCAGCGCCAGGTTCAGGCGGAGACGGAGGCGGCCCAGGCGCGGCGCGCGGCTGAGGTCGAGACCCGGCTGGCGCAGGCCCGTGCGGCCTTGCGCGCCGGGCGGCGGGATGAGGCGCGCGAGACGTTGCTGGCGTTGGTGGCCGTCGACGAGCGGTGTGAGGCGGCCTGGTGGCTGTTGAGCGAGCTGGTGCCGGACGTCCGGGATCAGATCACGGCGCTGGAGAACGTGCTGACCCTCAACCCGCAGCACGCGGAGGCCCGCCGCCGCCTCGAGGATCGGCAGCACCTGGCCAATAACCCGCTCGAATTGGGCAAATTGCTCGAGGCGCGCGGCCAGCTCGACCAGGCAATCGAGGCTTACCTGCGCGCCTCGGTCCACGCCGAGGCGCCGCTGGTGCGCGCCGAGGCGGCCCGCCGGCTGGAAGCCGCTCAGCACCAGCGCCACACCAAGCCGATCCGCGTCATCGCGCCCAACCTCACCCTGGCCCGGTTGACGGCCGGCCCGGTCGTCCTGTATGCCCTCATCCTGTTCCTGCAGAGCGGCCTGAACCCGCTGCGGGCGCCGCCGCTGCTGGCGCTCGGCAGCCTGGGCGTGATCCTGTCCGGCTTTATGCTGACGCTGGCCGGCACCGAGCCGCGTCATCCCGGGTGGATCCGCTGGTTCGGGGCGCCGGGCGCGCCCGGCGAGCGCCTCGCCCGCGTCGTCGTCTGGTCTGCCGGCGCCGCCGTGCTGGCCCTGGTCTACCTGTACTTCGTCCTGAGCGCCCTGGAACGGCTGTTGGGCCTGTGGGCGCAATTCCCGTCCTGATCCCGCCGCGATGCTGCCTCTCAATGACACCGAGCCCAACCGGTATGGCTGGCTGCCGTTCATGACGATCGGCCTGATCCTGGTCAACACGGCCGTCCTGCTGGCCGAGCCCTACCTGCTGCGTTGGTATCACCTGAGCTACACGGAGGCCCTGTATCTCTTCGGCTCGGTGCCGATGTGGCTCACCCAGCGCCAGGGCGGCGGCGCGCTCGCCAGCCTGACGTCCACCTTCATGCACGCCGGGCCGGTCCACCTGTTCGGCAATATGCTTTTCCTATGGGTCTACGGGCGGCGCGTCGAGGACGCCTGCGGCCCGTGGCGTTTCCTGGCCTTCTATCTCACCTGTGGCCTGTGCGCCGACCTGTTGAGTACCGTGGTGCGCCTGAACGACTTCATCCCCAGCCTCGGGGCGAGCGGGGCGGTGGCCGGCGTGATGGGCGCCTACCTGCTGCTCTTCCCCGGCGGCCGCATCCGCACCTTGATCTTCCTGTGGTTCATCCCGCTTACCCCGAAACTGCGAGCGTTCTGGCTGCTCTTCTACTTCCTGGGATTGCAGCTTTTGTCGGTGCTGTTCGAGGATCCGGGCGACAACGTCAACTACTGGGCGCACCTGGGCGGCTTCTTCGCCGGCTTCCTGGTCTTTTTCTTCTTGCGCCCGGAGGCCTTCGCCCGCTATTTCAGCGACGTGCCGGTATAATCGCGCCCATGCCCCTGTCTCTCACTCCCCAGCAGGCCCGCCGGCTCTGCCTGCAGGCCCAGCGCCTGCACGGCCCCGCGCCCGCCGCCCGGCCCGACGCGGCGGCGCTCCTGGACGCCGTCCGCGCGCTGGGCTGCCTGCAACTCGACCCGATCAGCGTCGTGGCCCGCAGCCATCAACTGGTGCTGTTCAGCCGCGTCGGGCCGTACGACCTGGCCGAGCTGGATCGGCTGCTGTGGCGGGAGCGCGCGCTCTTCGAGTATTGGGCCCACTGCGCCTCCATCGTCCTGACCGAGGACTACCCGATCCACGCCGTCCGCATGCGCGCCTACCTCGCGCCGTCCGCGCCGAAGCAGACCGCCTGGGGCCGCCGCATGCGCGCGTGGGTGCAGGTCAACGACCGGCTGCGGCGCGGTCTGCTCGGCGCGCTCAGGCGGCGCGGCCCTCTGCTCTCCCGCGACCTGGAAGAAGACGGGCCGGAGCCGAAGGCCTGGGTCTCCACCGGCTGGACCTCGGGCCGCAACGTGAGCCAGATGCTGGACTATCTGTGGATGTCGGGCCAGATCATGGTCGCCGGCCGCGTGAACGGCCAAAAGCTGTGGGACCTGGCGAAGCGCGTGTTGCCGGAGTGGACGCCGCGCACGCGCCTGACGGAGCGGGAGGCCACCCGCCGCGCGATCGAGAAGTCGCTGCAGGCCCTGGGCGTCGCCACTCCGCGCCAGATCCAGTACCACTTCGTGCGCGGCTGCTATCCACACTTCAGAGAAGCGCTGGCCGACCTGGAGCAGGCGGGCGCCCTTCAGCGGGCGGAGATCAGAGACTGGCCCGGCGAGTGGTTCGTCCACGCCGATGCGCTGGCGCGGCTTGCTGAGCCCTCGGACCAGGGGGGCATCCGCACGACGCTTTTGTCCCCCTTCGATAACCTCATCGCCGACCGGGCGCGCGCGCGGCAGTTCTTCGGCTTCGACTACAAGATCGAGATCTACACGCCGAAAGCCCGGCGCAGATACGGATACTACGTCATGCCGATCCTGCACGGCGAGCGCCTGATCGGGCGGCTCGACCCGGAGATGGACCGCGCCGCCGGACGGTTGACGGTCCACGCCGTCCACGCCGAGCCTGGCGCGCCCCGGGACGCCGGCCCGGCGGTGGCCGGGGCGGTGCAGTCTCTGGCCGTCTTTCTCGGCGCGCGCGAAGTGCATTACAATCGCGCCAACGTCCCGGCCGTCTGGAAGCAGGTTCTTCAGTGAGCACAGATGTCTGACCTATCCCGCGCCGAACGCCGCTCCGCGCGCCGCGGCCAACGGGCCGAGTCGCCCCTGCTCCATCTGCCGGGCGGGCCGCTGCGCAACCCGCTCAAGCCGCTGGAACTCCTCGCCCCCGAGGCGCTGGAGAAGATCCACCAGGCCTCGCTCCGCATCCTGGAGGAGACCGGCCTGCTGATGATGGACGCCGAGGCCCTCAGCCTGTGGGCGGCCGCCGGCGCGCGCGTGGACCACGCGGCTCAAATCGTGCGTCTCGATCGCGGCCTGCTGCTGGAGCTGGTGGCCCGGGCCCCGCGCGCCTTCACCTGGCGCGCGCGCAACTCGGCCCGGGATATGCCCGTCGGCGGCAACACGATCACGTTCGCGCCGCAGGGCGGCGTGGTCTACGCCGCCGACCTGGAGCGCGGGCGGCGCCCGGGCCAGTTCGCGGATTACCAGGACTGCCTCAAGCTGGTGCAGCAGGTGAACGTCCTGCACTACTCGGGCGAGCAGATCATGGCCACGCACGACGTCGCGCCGTCAGTGCGCCACCTGCGGCGGCTGTCGGCCGCCATCACGCTGACCGACAAGGCCCTGATGGAGGCCGCCCACGGCCGCGAGATTGCCGGCGACAATCTGGCGCTGGCGCGCCTGGTCTTCGGCGAGGACCTGGAGGCGGGGCCGCCCGCCCAGGGCGACGCGCAGCCGGTCGCCGTCATCGGCGGCATCATCAACGCCAGCAGCCCGCTGCGCTACGACGAGCGCATGCTCGGCGGCCTGATCACGTACGCGCGCGCCGGGCAGGTCACCATCATCACGCCTTTCATTTTAGCCGGCGCGATGAGCCCCATCACCATGGCGGCGGCGCTGGCCCAGCAAAACGCCGAGGCGCTGGCGGGCGTGGCGCTGACCCAGCTGGTCCGGCCCGGCGCGCCCGTGATCTATGGCGGCTTCACCACCAACGTTGACATGAAATCTGGCAGCCCCGCTTTCGGCACCCCGGAGGGCGCCTGGGCCATGCTGGCCGGCGCGCAGCTCGCCCGGCGCTACGGCCTGCCGTACCGCGGCAGCGGCAGCCTCAACACGTCCAAGGCCCCAGACGCGCAGGCCGTGACGGAGACGCTGTGGACCACCTGGCCGGCGGTGCTGGCGCACACGAATTTCATCATGCACGCCGCCGGCTGGCTGGAGGGCGGCCTGTGCGCGTCGTACGAGAAGTTCATCATTGATCTCGAGTCGCTGGCGATGTTCAGCCGCTTCCTGGCCGGTTTCGAGATCAGCGACGAGACCCTGGCGCTCGACATGATCGCGGCGGTCGGGCCGGGCGGCCATCATTTCGGCACCCCGCACACCCAGGCCCGTTTCCGCACCGAGTTTTATCAGCCGTTTCTCAGCGACCGCCAGGGGTATGAGACCTGGCTGGCGGCCGGCGGGCTGGACGCGGCCCAGCGCGCTCACGTTGTGTGGAAGGATTTGCTGGCCCGCTACGAGCCGCCCCCGCTCGAACCAGCCGTCCGCGAAGCCGTGCTAGACTATGTGGCGCGCCGCGAGCGTGAACTGGAAGGCAAACGCCTGTACGACTGAGCGCCTTCCGCCGCGGTGCGCGGCCCGGCCTGGCCGGACGGCTCGCCGGGCGAGAGCCTTTCGGAAAGGAGTCTGTCATGACTGTCTTCGACTACATCGTGGATCAGTTGCTGGAGATCGTGCGCCTGGCGATCTATCGTTACGCCAAGCGGCCCGCCCCGGCGCGGGAGGGCCGGCGCCGCGAGGCCGCCCGGGCTGAGGCGGCCCGGCCGGTGGAGAAGCGCCGCGCCCGCCGGCGCTCGTCCCGCTGGAGCAATCCGTTGCTCTGGGCGGCGATCATCATCGTCGGCGGGATCGTCTACCGGCGTTGGAGGCAGCGCCTCAACGCGTAGGCCCTGAGGCATCCGCGCGGGATGTCCCTGCGAGGCTGACGTTCGCTCCGCGCCTGTTGAGGGGCGCGTGCCTCGTCCTCCGATAAGCTCAGGCGGCTGGGCACGCCCGGCGTCAACGAAACTGGATTTGACGATACCCCGGAGGTGACGTTGAAAGCCGCCGTCTGTTACCAATTCGGCCAGCCGCTCGTCATCGAAGACCTGCGCCTCGACCCGCCGCAGGCCGGCGAGGTGCGCGTCCGCATCAAGGCGGTCGCCATCTGTCACAGCGATGTCAACCTGGTCCGCGGCCACTGGCAGGGCTGGTCCGCGGACGTGCCGGTGGTGGCCGGCCACGAAGCCGCCGGCCTGGTCGCCGAGGTCGGACCGGGCGCGGCCGGGGTGCGGGCCGGCGACCCGGTGGTCGTCTCGCTGCTGCGCTCGTGCGGGCGCTGTTTTTTCTGCATGCAGGGCGCACCCTTCCTGTGTGAGGGCACGTTCGCGCTGCAGACCGAGAAGCGCCTGCACCGGGCTGACGGCCGGCCCGTCAATCAGGGGATCAGCACTGGCGCCTTCGCCGAAGAGGTGGTCGTCGACCAGTCCCAGGTGGTGGCCATCCCGGCGGACATGCCGCTCGACCGGGCCTGCCTGCTGGCCTGCGGCGTGATCACGGGCCTGGGCGCGGTCACCAACACCGCCCGGGTGGAGGCCGGCAGCAGCGTGGTGGTGGTCGGCGCGGGCGGCGTCGGCCTCAACGCGGTGCAGGGCGCCGTGCTCTCGGGCGCGCATCCGATCATCGCCGTGGACGTGCTCGACGCCAAGCTGGCGGCTGCGCGCCAGTTTGGGGCCACGCACACCCTCAACCCGCGGCAGGCCGATCTGGCGGCCGAGGTGCGCGCGCTGACGCACGGGCGCGGCGCGGATTACGCCTTCATCACGGTCGGCAATGCCGCTGCCGTGGGCCAGGCGCTGAGCTACGTGCGGCGGGGCGGAGCCATCGTCGCCGTGGGGATGCCGGCGGCCGGCGCCGCCGCGGCGGTGCCGGTGGGCGACTTCGTCTACAGCGGCCACCGTCTGCTGGGCAGCAACGTGGGTTCGGCGCGGCCGGCGGTGGATATCCCGCGTCTGGTGGAACTCTACCGAAGCGGGCGTCTCAAACTGGACGAGCTCATCACCAACCGTTATCCGTTGGAGCGCCTCAACGAGGCTCTGGAGTCGATGGAGCGCGGCGAAGCGCTGCGCAACGTGATCATCCTGTAAGACGCCATGAAAATCCAAGCCGCCGTTTTTTATAAAGTCGGCCAGCCGTTTCAGGTCGAGACCCTGGACCTGGAGCCGCCGCGCGCCGGCGAGGTGTTGGTGAAAATCGCCGCCGCCGGCGTCTGTCACAGCGACTGGCACCTGATGACCGGCGCGACCAGACATGCCACGCCGGTCGTGCCCGGACACGAGGGCGCCGGCGTCGTGGCGGCCGTGGGGCCGGGCGTGACGCGCTTCCAGCCCGGCGACCATGTGGCGCTGAGCTGGGCGCCCAGTTGCGGGCAGTGTTTCTACTGCCTCAACGATCGGCCGAGCCTGTGCGAGACCTACGTCGGCCCGATCTGGGACGGCGTGATGATGGATGGGACGACGCGCCTGTCCAGGGACGGTCAGCCGGTCTACCACTTCAGCGCGCTGGCCTGCTTTGCGGATCACGCCGTCGTGCCGCAGGAGTGCTGCGTGCCCATGCCTAAAGCGGTGCCGCTGACTGTGGCGGCGCTGATCGGCTGCGCCGTGACCACGGGCGTGGGCGCGGCCCTCAACACCGCCCGGATCAGGCCCGGCTCCAGTGTGGCCGTCTTCGGCGCGGGCGGCGTGGGCCTGAGCGTCATCATGGGGGCGAAGCTGGCCGGGGCCAGCCGCATCATCGCCGTGGACCGGGCCGCGGGCAAACTGGACATCGCCAAAGACTTCGGCGCGACCGAGGCGGTGATGGCCGGGCCGGAAGCCGTGGCGGCCATCCGGTCCCTCACCCATGGGCGCGGCGCCGATTACGTCTTCGAGGCCATCGGAATCCCGGCGGTTCAGGAGCAGGGCCTGGAGGCGACGCGCAAGGGCGGGCTGCTGGTGCTGGTGGGCATCGCGCCGATGGGCAGCGGCACCAATCTGCCCGGCGCCGTCATCGCCCGCCAGGAGAAGACCATCACCGGCAGTTACTACGGCACCGCCAACCCGGCCCGCGATTTCCCGCTCATCGCCGAGCTCTATCAGCGCGGACGGCTCGACCTCGGCCGCCTGATCTCGCGCGAGTACCCGTTGACCCGGATCAATGAGGCCTACGCCGCCATGCTCAGCGGTGAGACGGCGCGCGGCGTGATCGTGTTTTAGCTTAGAACCTGTCTCTAAACCTCAGCAGAGGCGTCGCCGACGGCACTGCCGTCGGCTATCGGGCGGGTTTAGAGATAAGCTCTTAACGGGTTTAGTCGCCGGACACAATCGCGCCGTGCAAAGGTTGGTTGCGTTGACCGTAGAACGGCGCCCGGCTCTCCGCTATCATCGGAACATTCCCGCCGCCTCGTGGAGAGTCGCATGCGTGACCACGCGCGCCTGGTGATCATCGGGGCCGGCATCGCCGGCTGCAGCGCCGCCTACCACCTCGCCCAGCTCGGCTGGCGCGACCTCGTCGTGCTGGATCAGGGGCCGCTCTTCCACACCGGCGGCTCCACCAGCCATGCGCCCGGCGGCCTGAGCCTGATCTCATCGTCGCGCCTGCTCACCGAGTTCGCCCAATACAGCCTGCCGCTTTACGCACGCCTGGAGGTGGACGGGCGCCCGGGCGCGAACCTGATCGGCGGCCTGGAGGTGGCGCGCTCCGCGGCGCGCTGGAACGAATTGAAGCGCCGCGCCGGCTGGGGCAAGAGTTACGGCGTGGACTGTCACCTGCTCACGCCGGCCGAATGCCGGACGCTGGTCCCGGTGCTGGATGAGGCGGCCATCGTCGGCGGCCTGTTCAGCCCCGGTGCCGGCCTCGGCGCG
>Ga0073932_1002883_pt1 | contig 24901 bp, 22 predicted proteins | sample DewCreD2012metaG_FD_76967 | JGI IMG/M metagenome (GOLD analysis project Ga0073932, IMG submission 76967) | Hot spring sediment bacterial and archeal communities from British Columbia, Canada, to study Microbial Dark Matter (Phase II) - Dewar... ...
CCTGGTTGAACTCGATGCCGGCAAACGTGGCGGTCGGCCCGTGCACAACACTGGCCAGCGCCCCGTGCGGCGCATAGCTGGCGTTGAGCGCATAGTTGATGTTGTTGGCCACGTCCACCGCCGACCGCACCCGCCCCGCCGCATCGTAGCTGTAGTCCACCCGACGCCCGCTCGGATAGGTAACGCTGGCTAGCGAGCCGTCTAGGTTGTAGGTGTAGGTGAAGGTCTTGGTGACCCCGTGGGTCGTGCGTCGCACCGCCACCACGCGACCCATCGCGTCGTAGCTCCAGGCTTCAGCGCCGGCCGCATCGCTCATGCCCGTCCGCCGCCCCACGCCGTTGCTGATGGCCAAGCCGTTGTAGCTGGTCTGGTCGTAGAAGTAGCTGACGGCGGGGTCGCCGTTGGAATAGGTTTTCCCGGTGAGCCGATGCAGCGCGTCGTAGGTGTAGCTGGTGGTGATGCCGCGAGCATCGGTCTTCGAGACGAGGTTGCCGTCCGCATCGTAGCTGTAGGTGATCGTGCCCGATTCCGGATTGGTCGCGCTGATCAACTGCGAGAGCGAGTTGTAGACAAAGGTGCGCGGACGCCACGCGGCCGGAGCACTGGCACAGTCGGTGAACGGAGCCGGGTCGGTGCCCTTCTGCACCACGCAGATCAGGTTGTCCAGCGCATCGTAAGTGTACAGCGTAACCGCTGGCGTGGCTGTGTAGCTCAGCCCCCCGCTGTAGGTGGCATCGGCCCCGCCCGTAAGATTCGGTCCAGAGCGCACCGGCACAAATGATGGAACGCTGAAATGCGTCGGGTCGTTGGTCCATGAAGTGGCCGACAGCGAGTAATTTGACTCGGCACCGGTAGTTTTACTGGTCAGGTTCACCCGAATCCCGCTGGCGGAGGCTGTGACCGGGGAAGCAGGATCAGCATTGAACGCACTGGCCAGTGCCGCTGCGATCGAGGCCCCCGTACTGCCTTGGCCATAGCTCACCTGCTTGGTGAACCCGTTGACGGTGATCGAGACCACACCTGCGTCCCAGTAAGTGACCTCGTAGGGCGGGTCGCATACCTGATACACGAAACCAAACTCGTCAGTCTCGTACCAGCAGTTCTGTTCTTGCACGGTAACCGATTGCTCCGTGCCGGTGATGTCCACCCAACCCGTGCCGGGCGTCGCTGGCGTAAACTCTTGCACAAACTGAACGAAGGTACCGTTGGAACTAGTAGGCTCGTCCACGCGGACCAACCGACCCAACGCGTCGGTGTAGGAGACGCGTTGCTTACCGGCTTGGTCAGTCACTATGGTGGCGTTGCCCCAATATACGGTGGTGATGTTGTTTGAGGTGGCCGAGCCGTCCGGCGGGATGACCTTCGTTACCCGTCCCAAGGCATCGTACTCATACGTCGTAATCCCATAAGTTGCCTCCGCAGTGGAGCAATACGGATTGCTAAGAGTCTTTCTGCGGCCGATCTCGTCGTAGGTGTTGTCCGTCTTGGTCACACACACGGGATTGGAATTCAGTTGGGTTTGCTTTGTGCGTCCCAGACCGTCATATACGCTCGTGGCCACAAGGTTCTGGGATGAGGTAATCTTTGAGGTCTGCGTGATGGTGATGGGCACGCTATCCTCATTGTATGTCAAAGTTGTCTGCCCACCCTCGCCATTCTTGAATGTTATAGGCCGATTCAACAGATCGTAGGTTAAAGTCGCATAGTCGGGTTGAGGCGGAGTAAGGCCAACAGTGCACGTTGCCCCGGAAGGAAAGTTTTGGCCACAGGAAGCAGCTACCAATCCTGAATGGAAGTAGAACTGAGCACGCTCGATATGGTTGATACCATTCGTTGTGGGGTATGTGATTTGAGTGGCATAAGCAGAGGTCGGCTGCGATGGAGTGTAGTTGTAGAAGTTGTCAGAGTAGCTGAAAAGGGTTGTGTGCCCACCGGGGTCGGTAGTCGAGAGAAGATTTCCCACATCATTGAAGGTGTTTGTCGTTGTCAACCACTGTCCGCTCGTGTTCAGCCAACGTTTGACTTGGGTTGGATTTCCGCGCAGATTATAAGTGGCGGGATGACTCGTATAGTCGTGTTGGATGACGTTGCTTGTCGCCTGAGGCGTAGTTGTGTCATAACTTGTGATCGTCTGAGCACGCACCATCCAGCTTGCGTCGTAAACAATTTGAGAGGTGACGCGGTCGAGGATATGGACGTTAGGAGCGGCATAAGCCGTGTTGATTTGATGCAGGTACTGGAAGATTGTACGCCGCACCACAGGACCGTCACATTCAGTTCCCCAGTCACGTTCTTCCTTCTGGCTGACGTTGCCGTGCGTAGAATAGGTGTATACAACACATGACCCCAATAATTGACCGGGGGCACCTTCTAGCCATGTGATCTCCTTTGTGACACGCGGATTAACCACTATTAAGGAATTGGGCCACGGGTCATTGTAGCTACTGGAGTCATTGCCCATGACTCGGAAGATGGATTGTAGCGTTATACCCTCAGGATTCTTCTTTTGAATTTTCTTGCTTATAGATCCCGCGATTGTCATGCTCGAAGTTTGATGTAATTCAACGAAGCCCAGTGGGTCGATAATTTTTGTATCGGTTCCTGACTTCAGAATCTCGTAGGTCCAGGTCATCTCCGAAGCAGTCTGCCCATCCTCGCTAACTGACCGGGTTGCCACGACACGAGTATGAGCCATCCAAGTTTGGGCGACAAATCGAGCGGTCCCAAAGTCAAAACTGGATTCATTCCAACCGTAGGTGTAGCGAATGTAGCCGCCCGTCGGAAGAATGAGTTTGCTAATTTCTCCGGTCGTCGAGCCATCCGGATTGATGAGATATTCAAACTGGTAGCTCAAGCCGTTCGGCAACGTAACCTTCTTCAAGAGAGACAACGTGTAGATGTTGCTGTAGCCGCACCGGTGGGTTATGGTCGTGCACTCGCCACCGGGTGCTTCGGACATCCAAGGATAAAAGACAGTGTAGGATTGGTAAGTAAAAGTGATCGCTCGGTCAGTCCCTGAAGAATCTTTGTAGGTGACAGACTGGAGTAGGCCGTTTGAGTAATTGAAGTTCACAACTCTTCCAAGGGTGTCAATGCATTTTGTCTGTGTGCAGGTGATATAGTTTCCGTTCGTGTCTTTTAGTTTTTTTATACCAGAAATGTTCGAAGTCGTCACACCGTCTTTGTACCTGCCGACTTGCATGTAATAGTCAAACCTAGTGTACGTCCCGTCAAAGCTCCAATAACCGTACGACCCGGGAGGGTCGTTCTCATCAATTAGACCGATATCGTCGCCGAGGCGGATACGCGTGCCTTCATCAGTGACCCACGTAAAGTAATTGACCCACGAATCGCAATACCCAAACGGATGTACTTCATAGCAATGCGTTGAAAAACTCCCGCTACGACCCATCTGCGGGACCCCAATGCTCCAGCCGAGTGATGGCAATTGATTCGTGTCCTCGTCGACCGTGGCCACAAACCATGTGCCGCTATAGGGATCGCTGTATTCCTCTGTCTTCCAGATTTTCGAATTGTAAGACAGCACGATATCCAAATCCAATCCCCTGCCGGGAAGGTGAAGCAGAGGAATAGAGATGTGTAAATTGCCGCTTTCCGTGTCCACGCGCTCGATTCCCGTTCCGTTGTAGATGGTTACAGGCCGTCCAGTTGACTTTTGGAGGTCATACCCCTGTGGCCATGCGGGTAGAACGCCGAGAAGAAGAGCAAAGGACAACAGTTTTTTAAAAAATGATATTGACCACATCGTACTCTCTCTAATGCTTGAAATCTTGGTCTGTTAGACCGTTGTTGATGGACACTGACTGAATGCGAAGTACCACTCTTGGTTGTGAGTTTATGTATCGGATGATCTGCGTTGGAAGCAGTAAGCCTTTGAAGTTCTTGTAACCGCGAAAGCGATTCTCGATCCTGCTGATGTCGCCGCCACTGGGACCTTGTGTTGCCTCGTATCTGAGCGCAACAACCAGCCCTGTGTCGGCTTCGACCACTACTTCCATGCTCCCGTGCCGGTTCCTAAAACGCGGATCCATTGAGGCGCTTTCCTCGACTCGAATCAAAAGGCATTTCTTTCCGTCGAGGAGCATGCCTTGCAGAGGTTCAATCGCGACGGTTTCTGTGTCGAACTTGGTCCACCTTGCAAAAAGTGGCAGGATATCGAGGGTCAGCCTATGGGTATTGTACTGGGGCAGCGGCCTAACCTTGTTTCCTTGGCGAAAGCTGCCACGTCCATTTAGCACCTTGTAGCTCGAGGATTGCCCGGCTTGGATCGTTTCGACGCTGAAGTCATCTCCGCGTGCCTTTGCGACAAAGGTTCCTATGGACACGTCAGGATCATTCGGCAGTGCTAATGTGCCCTCTACGCGAAGATCAGAAATTGCTGGTTTGTTTGCTCCTCCCATTGCCGCAAATGATCGGGCCAAGACAGCAAGGGCCTGCGGGTCGCGAGGAGGTGAGCTGTCCTGCGCCCAAGCATGGGTGCCAGCGAAAAGGATATAAATAGCTAACCAAAAGAGGCGGTAAGACATACTACCTCCTTGACCACAATCCAATTTTTATTTTTTAGATCATTATATGTCAATATAATTATTTCTAGCCTGTGGAAACTAGCGAGTGTGAGGAGCCAACGATCTGCTATGAATGCAGCAGTTCAGCTATCCTTACCTGCTTCTATATTTTCTGTCCAATAAAAGCTCATGAGCCGTAAGAACCCGGTGAGTCTGATCAGACCCCATTTTATGTACCAGTTGAGCTTAGCGGGAGATCAGCGGGCAGGTTGCACCGAGATGCAGCAGCCTGATGAGGCTGCTGGCTGAAGACTAAGCGAGGGCGTAGCCCGAGCGCAGTCCTCAGCCAGAAAGGGTGCCCGTGGGACTCCGGTGGTAGGATTTCGGTTTTCGTTGGGAACTGAAACTCTTACCACAAGGAGCGCACCATGAGCACCCGAGAGAAACTTATCAAGGCTCGGCTGGGAAGGCTAGCCTTGGCCGAGGAGTTGCAGAACATCTCGCTGGCCTGCCGACGAGGGGGCATCAGCCGCAGCCACTTCTACGAGATCAAGGAAGCCTTCGAGAAGTATGGGGCTGAGGGGCTAGCCCGCAGCTGCGGCGACGGGCCGCGGATGCCCAACTAGGCGCCGCCAGAGCTGGAACGGAAGATTCTGGAGAGGACCGAGCAGTTCCCCAGCTACAGCTACCTGCGCATCAGCCAACAGCTGCGGCTGGTGGGCGTGGGCGCCTCGCCGGCGGCGGTGCGCGGCGTCTGGCAGCGGCACGGGCTGCTGGGGCGCTACCAGTGGCTGCTGTGGCTGGAGCGTAAGCTGGATTTTGAGGGAGTGGCGCGGAGGGTGTTCCACCGCGAATTTGATGCGCAGTTCCGCAAAGCCTTCCATCGCGGAAAAGGAGCATAGGCATGTCCTTCTGCGGGGCCAGGAAGAAGCACTACGTTGAGTCCATTTACACGCCGCATATCTGCACCAGGAAGAGGGGACACAAGGGAAACCACAGGTGCGGGCGGGCGCAGCAAGTGCCGTGCGGAGTGGCCTCAAAGGATTCGCCGGAAACCATGAAGGCACTTCTAGATTTCACCAAAATCGCCGTCCGCACACTCAACCAGGAATTCGAGCAGCAATTCCGCAAGAAAAGAGCTAACAACACGTAACCTCAAGGCTACCGAGGCGTGAAGTATATTCTGTGCTATATTCATGAGGTCTATGGCACAAGACCTTGACCAAACCGCAAAAGAATTAGCCCCGAAAGTCGCCCGTCAGCTGCTTGCCGCTGCCCTGACCGGGCGGTTGGAAGCTGACTTTCGTCGCGACGCATCTCGAATCATTGATGAGGCAGCCTCAGCGGCGGGCGTCGTGATCACTGCACGTGAGGAATACCAAGTTGCGTGTGGCAGAGTCGATTCTGTCTACAACCGACTCGTGATCGAGTACGAGCGCCCGGGCGCGCTAACGGATCGGAACACATCGCAAGGCAACAAGCACGCCATACAGCAGGTCAAGGACTACATCCTTGGAGTAGCGAAACGTGAGCGCAGGGAGGCCCATCGCTTGGCTGGCGTCGCAATGGACGGGCGGCGATTCATCTTTGTTCGGCGCGTGGGCGAGGGCTGGCTCGAAGAAGATCCAGCTGACACATCCGCAGCGTCGGTCGAGCGGTTCCTACGATTGCTCTTTGCACTTGCACGTGGCGCGGCTCTTGTTCCTGAGAACCTAATCACAGACTTTGGCCCTAAGACCCTCCGTGCTCAACGGGCTGCGCGCGCACTCTACAGTGCCCTACACCGCAGCAAGCACCCTGTTGTTGAGAAGTTGTTTCAACAATGGCGCCTGTTCTTCAGCGAGGCCACCGACTACAAGGAGTGGGCCGAGCGATTGGAAAGCAAGGACGAGTTCCGCACTTTCGTACGGGGGATGGGCCTCGATCCCAAGTATGCCGAGCCTGGCCGAGTGTTTTTTGCTGTGCACACGTATTACGCACTGTTGATCAAGCTCATCGCTTCGCAAGCAGCGGCGCGTTTTGCTGGAGGCCTAGCCGCTCCACTTGCACAGATGGCGTCCGCTTCGAAGGAAGACCTGCGACGGCAACTTCACAAGCTAGAGAATCGCGGCTGGCCGTTCAACGAATACGGGATTCGCAACTTCTTGGAGGGCGACTTTTTCGGTTGGTATCTTGCCGTGTGGGATGAGGAGGTCGAAGACGCCATCCGCGAACTGATCCTGCGCCTGGCTGAATACGATCCCGGCACGCTCGAACTTGCCCCTGAAAATGCGAGAGACCTTCTTAAGAAGCTTTATCACTATTTACTACCCCGGGAAATCCGCCACGACCTGGGCGAGTATTACACTCCCGACTGGCTGGCTGAGCGGCTGATCCGGCAGACACTGGGCTCGGAGCTTGGCAATCCCACCAAACGCGTTCTCGATCCCGGTTGCGGCTCCGGCACCTTTCTCGTCCTCTTGATCAATCACATAAAAAATGAGGCCCACCGTCGCCGGATGGGTCCGACGGAAACGTTGGACGCCATACGCAAGAACATCATCGGCTTCGACTTGAATCCGCTTGCGGTTATCGCGGCACGGACGAACTACATCCTGGCGCTCGGGGAATTGCTACAAGAGGCCAAGAAGCTTGGACCGGAAGGCATAGACATTCCAGTCTACCAATGCGATTCAGTTCTCACGCCTTCCCGTGGTGAAGGCTTGTTCGAAGCCGGTAAATACAAATTGACGACATCTGTGGGCGTATTTGAGATTCCGGCTGCGTTCGCCACAAAGTCGCGCATGGAGGCGCTTGCTAACCTGCTTGACGAGTGCGTTGAGAGTCGCACTGATGTGGAAGCCTTCCTCGAGCGGTTGGCGAAGACAGTTGACCTGTTCGAGAAAGAACTCAATGAAGCTAGCAGCGCTCTGCGGGCTTTGTATGAGCACATGGCTGAGCTGCATCGGCAGGAGCTCAATGGTCGCTGGGCCAGAATCATCAAGAATGCGTTCGCACCCCTCTTTCTTGATCAAGTGGACTTTGTTGTTGGGAACCCGCCCTGGGTCAACTGGGAGAATCTACCGGATGAATATCGGTCCCAGACGAAGCCCCTCTGGGATCACTACAACCTATTCCCTCATCGTGGGATGGACACGATTCTGGGAAAGGGCAAGAAAGACATCTCGATGCTGATGACGTACGTCTCGGCTGACAAGTATCTTCGTCGCGGCGGCAAGCTAGGCTTTGTGCTTTCTCAGAGTTTGTTTAAGACTTCGGGGGCCGGTCAGGGTTTCCGTCGGTTTCAGCTTCCTGACAAAGCGACCTTCGCTCCGATTGTCGTTGAAGACATGACGGAGTTGAAACCATTCGAAGGGGCCACGAACCGCACATGTGTGGCTGTTTTTGCAAAAGGATTCCCGCTACGATACCCGGTCTCCTATTCCTATTGGGTTAAGAAAGCGGCAGGTCGCGGCAGCGCCATCGGGTTCGACACGCCATACCGACAGGTCATCGAGAACCAGCTTACCTTCCGCAAGTGGGACGCTGAGCCGGTGGACCCAAAAGACAAGACCTCAGCCTGGATTACAGCAAAGCCAAAGGCCCTTCGGGCTTTGCGCAGAATTCTTGGACCCTCCGATTATCGAGCCTACGCTGGTTCGTTTACGGGCGGCGCAAATGCCGTCTATTGGGTCGAGATAACAGGGACACGCCCGGGTGGATTGGCAATCATCACGAACATCACCGAAGGCGCGAAGCGAAAGGTTGAACGCACACAGGCTGCAATCGAAGCTGACCTCCTTTATCCGCTACTCCGCGGCCGAGATGTTGACAGATGGAATGCCAAGCCTTCGGCACACATCCTGATGGTCCAGGACCCAAAGGCGAGACGTGGGATTGCCAGAGACCAAATGGAACGGGAGTATCCAAAGGCACTTGCATACATCTCGCGGTTCGAGAAATTGCTGAGGATACGCGCAGCTTACCGGCGTTATTTCACAGAAGACGATCCTTTCTGGAGCATGTTTAATGTGGGGCAGTACACCTTCGCGCCGTGGAAGGTTGTTTGGCGTGAACAAGCGTCTGGCCTCACAGCAGCAGTCATAGGCCCCGTAAGTCGGCGGCCTGTTATTCCCGATCACAAGCTGATGATGGTGGATGTAGGGTCTAGAGAGGAAGCGCATTACCTTTGTGCTGTGCTGAACTCTGCGCCGTCGCGGTTGGCTGTTGCGGCTTACGCTGTCCAGATCTCGATGAATACGCACATCTTGGAGAACGTGCGCGCGCCCAAGTTTTCTGACAAGAACCATATTCACTTGAAACTCATGGAGCTTTCGGAAGCGGCACACAAAGCAGCGGCAGATGACGAAAGGGGGCGAATAGCGGAAATAGAAGAAGAGATAGACCACCGATGCTGTGCTCTGTGGGGGTTGAATGACGATGAACTGTCGGACATCCGCTCTTCTTTGATTGACTACGGATTGCTTCAGTATGAGTGGGAAACGGCCAGAGAAGCAACCAGTCGAGTAAAGCGACCCTTGGCAGAAGAAATCGTTCGTTTTAGAAGTGGTCCAAAGTCGTGAGCAATGCGCATTTTCATCGACACGAGCGCGCTTGTGGCCCTGTACCATACTGAGCCCAAGACCAGGCAAGTTGAAGCATACGCAAAAGGCGCGAGGATTTTCATCAGCCGCGTTTCGCTGCTTGAGTTCCGCTCCGCAATTTTTCGTCTAACACGCAGCGGTGTACTGAAACAGCGCGAGGCTGGAGCATTGGTTGAAGCGTTCAGAAAGGACTTGGCGAGGTACACCATAGAGGAGGTCAACCAGAAGGTCTGGGGTGAAGCCCTTGCGCTGATTGAAAAGCACGGAGCCAAGGTAAATCTAAGGTCCCTCGATGCACTCCAGCTTGCCTCAGCCAAGAAAGCTAACGCCCGAAATCCAATTGGTGCTTTCTTGACTTTAGACGTGCACGGACTTGCGCAGGCAGCACAGGCAGAGGGTTTCACTGTGCAGCCCTAGCGTGCCGGGGGAGCTATGCCCAATCCCTTAGAAGGCTTGCTACCGGCGCTGGAAGTGATGGCGCTGGAAGGGCAGATTTTGCCCGCCACGGGGCAGGCCGTCGAAGACCTGATGCGGCCTGACCAGGATGAAGCTTACGACCGTGTCCGACTGGGTGACGACCTGCTGTTGGACACCAAGATCGAGCAACCGAATAGCGAACTCTACGTGCCTGTTAGAATGATCCACAGGAAAGAAAAACACCTCTTTCGGTACTTCCTCGATGGCTCTGCCCGGACGTTTTATATCGGAAACGTCGTGGAAGGTGATCGGCAAAGCCCAGTCCACGTCGCCCAAGTGGGAGCAGCAGTAGTTCACCGCGACAATGCGGGCAAGATGCATGTCGTTAGGTCAGAGCACCGGCTCGTGCTGCTGATGGACAAGGATGCCGTTTCCTTCGGTGACAAGGTAGAGCGCATGGTTCACGCCGCTGGAACGCACTACCTGTTTGTTCCGCTGAAAGAGGCCGACCCCCTATCAGACGGAGTGGAGGCGGGGAAGCAGCCCCGATCCCGCGCGGCACACAAAGCAAACTGGCAGATGCGTAAGCTCGAACATCAGATTGCCCGCGAGTTGCAGCGAGATGTTGGTGAGTGGCTTGCGCTCGACGGCGGTCTTGGAAGCGAATATGTGAAGGATTGGCCAGAGGGGAAAGAGTATGTGGGCGTGGTGAAGTCATCGTACAAGGAGCTCAAGTTTTGCGTGAAAGCTGGGCGCGTCCGGCGGGACCTGAACGTTTATCAGTTGTTGGCTGGCCTAAAGGCTGGCGAGAGAACACTGGCATTTGGGTTGCGTGAAGGGGCTGTGGCCACTTGGTACGTCAGGATTCGCGGGCCAGAGCACCTTGAGTTTCCGTTAATGGGGGTGCTTCGGGTGGAACTGGCCAATCCGGGGCGCGAGGCTGTACCATCGGAGCTGATAAACGAGATTTCGGGGGCCTTAGTGGCAGAACGTTGTGAGACACCCCACGGGAAGGACGTGCGGTGGCACGCCCATTTATATGCTATCTTTTTGGCAGAGCAAGCGGTTAAGAACGGGTTCGTTTCAACGGAAGTTATAAAGGCAGGCCTGCGGTGGCCCGTGCCCACGATGAGGAAATGAAGCCATGCCCGAGGAGAGTAACCCCAAGATCGATGCGCTTGTAGCCGAGGTGCCCCAGGCGGCAGAAGCGCGGCACAAGCCGACGGGGACCGTGATCGGGAAAGCATCGGCCACGGAGCGGGAGCCGAATAGCTCGGAGAGATTCTGTTTCTGGCTAGCGCCAGGAGTGGTGGTGAACCCCTTCGACATTGTTGAGGCCGAGCAGATGGAAACAACCCGCACGTTCGGCCTAGTCACAAACATTCGCCAGATCACCGATGCGCCTTCACATCTTTCAAACTACATCTCAAACGACTTTGGCAGTGTGGAATCCGTACCGCAGACGCCGCGCCAGGGCGTGAACGTTGCTGAGGTGAGTGTGCTCGCAAATGATCGGGAGCCGCGGGGCATCTACATGCCGGTGCAAAGCGAGGCGCAGGTGCGCTTTGCAGATGAAGCTGGAATTCACATCGCACTAGGCATCGACAAGATGGCTGAGAAGGAACGCATTCCAGCCGGTGTGATCGAGATGTCTAATGGCACGACAGCCCGCGTATATCTTCACAGGGACTACGTGCTAGGTCCTGAGGGTGCCCACGTGAACATCTGCGGGATCTCGGGCCTCGCGACGAAGACCAGCTATGCAATGTTTCTGATCCAGTCGATTCTGCAGACTGTGGGAGAGGCAGACATTGCGGTCGTCATTCTCAACGTAAAGCAAAATGACTTGCTTGTTGTCGATAAGCCTGCGCGAGGTATGCGCCCCGAAGATCACGAGCTTTGGGAAAGGCTGGGGTTGAAGCCGAAGCCATTTCAAAACGTTCGCTACTTGTTGCCGTGGGGAAAGGATACGCAGACGACAGGGCTGCCAAACTGTTTTGGCGAACCCCCTGATCAATTCCAGCTTTATGCGTATTCATTGGTGGACGTTGTGGGCAATCGCGCTAAACCTGGCCCGGGCGTCAATCTTCTAATTCGAGTGCCTGATCCGTGGGACACCCTGGGTGCACTCGTCGGCGAGATTCAGCAAGGAATCATGAATGACGAACCAAGGTGGAAGAGCGTTCGTACATGGAACGATTTGCTAAACGGCCCGCCGCTCATGGAGAAGGGCATCGCACAAAAGGTTGGAGAAGTCGGTGCTTCATCTGTCGGGCGCTTCGTGCGTGTGCTGCGACGGGTCGTAAGGAACCGCCAGTCGGGTGTCTTTGTGGAGCAACGTAATCCTCGCAAGGCAGCGAACTTGGGCGATGAAATCCGGGCCATAAAGGGCGGCCAAACCACTGTTGTAGATATTGCAAAACTAACGGACGAGGAGCGAGCCCTCGTCTTCGGCCACATCATTCAGGAAATTTACGGGATGTACGCGGAAGCCACAATTGACGAGCGGGCCGACCTGCCGAAAAAGGTAATCTTGTTTGTGGATGAGTTGAACAAGTACGCGCCTCGCCGAGGCGATAGCCAAAGCCCAATCTTGGAATATGTGTTGGACATCGCCGCACGCGGGCGATCACTAGGCGTGGTCCTGATTGCTGCGGAGCAGTTTATGAGCGAAGTGCATCCGCAGGTAGTGGGCAATTGCTCCACTAAGGTCATCGGGCGGAGTGATTCTTCTGAGCTGTCAGACGACGCCTACCGCTTCATCTTGAAGGACGTGAAAGCCCATCTGACGCGTTTGGACAAAGGTGAGCTCCTTCTCTCGCACCCCATCTACCGCCAACCGGTCAAGATCAAGTTCCCACGCCCGGCATATCAGGCGATTGGGCATGAGAGTACATGAGTCAGAGGGTGCGCCTTCCACGCGGCTTCAAAGACCGGCTCGATCTGAGCCGGCATGCGACGCCTCGCCCGCTGCGCAAGACTCCGATCCATAACTGGTTTCTTTTCCCTCACAGCTACTCTCACGTCCTGGTCGAATCGCTGCTCGATGATTGGGGGCTGAACGCGGGGGCGCGCATCTACGACCCGTTCGTCGGGGCGGGTACTACGCTGCTGGCGGCAAAGGCGCGCGGCATATCAGCTATCGGGGCCGACATTTCGCCCCTTTCTGTCTTTGTTACCAACGCCAAGGTTGCTCCCTACCAGGTGGAGAAACTGTCTCTGACTTGGGGCAAGATTCAGCGGGCGATAGATCGACTCGCGCTGCCGCGCCAGATTGAACGCTCGGGCTTCCTCGAAAAGGCTTTCGAGATGGAGACCCATCGGCACCTGGAACGCATCCGGCGAGCCATCGTCCAAGAAGCTGACCCAGTGGCGCAGCAGTTTTTCCTCCTGGCACTGCTGCGAATCCTTCCGCATTACAGCCGGGCACTGCCGGACGGCGGCTGGTTCCGCTGGCGGCGTGTCCGGGCCATCGCAGAAACTACGTCCGCCCGCTTTGGGCAAACTGTGCGGAAGATGCTCGCCGATCTCCAGCCCGCAAACGGAGACCGCAAGGGCGGCGACTGGCGCGCCTACCAGCACGATGCTCGCTACCGACTCAAAGGCCACGGCCAGTTCGATGCCCTTATCACGTCTCCCCCATACCCAAACCGCCACGACTATACGCGAATTTTCACGACTGAATTGCTGTTTCTGTTTCTCGATGATGATGAGCTAAAGCAGCTTCGATACCGCAACCTGCGCTCTCACGTGGAAGCCCGGGCTGTCCGCCCTGCGAATGGATGGAAGCCGCCTGGGGCCGTTTTACGAGTACTGGACGAGCTAAGCGATGTGCATGACAAGCGCGTGCCCCGCATGATTTGCGGGTACTTTGAGGACATGTACCAGACCTTCGCGGCCTGCAGGCAAATGGTGAAGCCGGGCGGCCACATGGCGTTTGTGGTCGGCAATGTGCAGCATGCGGGTGTCCACGTTCCTGTGGACGAAATCCTCGCCAAGGTGGGGGAGCGGGCGGGCTTGAAGTGGAAGGAGACGTGGCTCATCCGGCTACGCGGCAATAGCGCCCAGCAGATGGGTCGCTACGGACGCCAAGCTTCTCGCGAATCCGTCGTCATATTCGAGCGGGAGTGAGCACGGACAGTGGGCATATCTATTTAGTTACGCAACTTCGATGGCTTCTTGACACACTTAGCCCACAGAGAGTACCAATCCCTTTCAGTGGAACCAATAGCCACCAAAGAGATCGCTCAAGCGGTTATGGGCGTCTCCTCGGCGCTGGCTTCGATTCTCCTGGTATTTGTCGGTTTCTTGGTAGCAAGGGCGGAATCTATGCCCCCGGAAGCTGAAGATCGGATTGTCCAGAGATACCGAAGAACAGCGAAATGGGGCCTTCTGCCAGTTGGTGGATGCACGCTAGTGATGTTAGCCAGCTACGCTTGGCTCTTCGCTCCCGAAAGTGCTGCGCTCTTCTATGTGTGGAGCGGTGGGTTTTGGGTCGTCTCCCTGGGCTTTCTAATCTACGCGCTGGTCGCAGTGATCAGGATGTGAGACATGGCCCTCACCGAGGTCGTCCGTTTGCGACTTGAAGCAAAAGGCTTCAATAAGCTGTACGAAGACCACCGCGAAGAATGGGTAGATTTGGCCGAGGGCGCAAGGAAGCTAATTGCTGACCGAATGCCCACTGGACACAAGCCAACTGTAGATGATATAAAGAAGGTCTTGGAGCCTTTGATCGAAATCAACCCGCGCCTTCGTGAGTTTTTGGCCGGTGGCCAGGGCGGGCGCAAGCCGCTCACTCAGCAGTATTGGGTTCGAGATTTCACGGACTATGTTCTGCACAACGTGTACGAGCCGAAGCTGAACATTCCCTGAAGGAGATAGGGACATGGCACCTGGAATGGCAACAATTCGCAAAACAGCCGAACGGTACGTTAAGACGCAGGTCAAGACCTTTGCAAACGGCGGGGCTGAGAAGATCTCCCAAAAAGACCTGGATCAGGCAATAAGCAAAGTCGTTCAAGCTCTCACCGAAATCCACCACGCAATCGAGAAGACGAAGCGCAACTCAGCCTAGACAGGACAGTTCAGTTCCATCTCGGACAACGCGTCACTCCAGGGGAGCAAATGTCAGTCACGATCACGGTTAAGAAAAACGGTCCGTATCGTGTGGAGGTCACTGACGGGGCGGAGATCAGAGTAGTGGCGCGGACGACAAGGCGTACGGTTGCAAGGCAAGACGGCGTTCTCGTTGTGCCGGTGCGGGCACAGTGCCAACAAGCCTTTTTGCGATGGAAGCCATAAAACCGTAGGCTTCCAAGCCGATGACATTGCCCCGAGAATAGAAGGCACTTAGCCGCATTCCTTGAGTGCGCGCTACTATTCTGCCGAGCGGAAAGAACGGCTCATGGATGACCCAGCCAAGCGCAAGCTTCGGTTATACGTTGACGAGTCTGGAGACCACACGTTTCGTCCAGCAGCCGCAAGCTACTTGGACAAGCGCTACCTCTGCCTGTTCGGCTGCGCCTTTGACTTGGAATACTATGAAAAAGAGTTCCGTCCTGCGTTTGAGTTGCTGAAGAGCAAACATTTTGGCAGTGATGCCGACGATCCTGTGATTCTGCACCGCGAGGACATGAAGGCACGACGTGGCCCGTTTGCGATCCTGCGCGACTCAAGCAAAGCTGAAGAGTTCAACCGAGATCTCCTGTCACTTGTCGGCCGGGCAAAATTCCGTGCCTTTGCCGTAGTCGTGGATAAGCACAGCACGCAAACCAAGCATTACGGCCCTCTTCCTTACCATCCCTACCACGTGGCGCTGCTTGTGCTCATGGAGAGGTATTGTGGCTGGCTGAATTTCAAGGGATGGGAAGGTGACATTCTTGCCGAAAGCAGAGGCGGCAGAGAAGACCTACAGCTAAAATCGGCCTACAGGACCGTCCACAGCTCGGGGACGCGCTTTCGTCAGCCGGGCTTTTTCCAGAAGGTTCTGACTTCAAAGGAAATTAAGATCAAGCCTAAGACGCAGAACATTCCTGGGTTGCAACTCGCTGACCTGTTCGCATACCCTGCTAAGCGTCGACTGCTGTTCGACTACGGCGTTGGCCTCGCACTTTCTGGTTTCACTCGCACCATGGCCGACGTGCTCGAAAGCAAGTACAACAAACAGGTCTACACAGGGAAAGTCTGCGGATACGGCAAGATTTTTCTTGGTTAGAAATGAAAAGACCGGGCCAGAGCCCGGCTTTTCACGCTGGCCCTTACGGGCCATCCACCTCCAGATGGTTTCCCACCTGGATTGCTTTATAAATATCAACTTCCGGAGCCGCGTGTCAACAACGAACTACTCCAAGCCGCCACACAACCCAATACACAGTATCCCAGTTGGGATCTCAAGAAGTCTCTTGCTCGTGTTCTCATCAGCAAGACAAGGGAAATAGGTACACCTTGAGGTTACCTTCTCTCGTCCGAGGGCGGGCGTGAACGTGAGTGTGGGCTTTGTTGAGCTGAAGGATTATGCGGGCTACGGCGTCAGTGCCGACGGGCACGTGTGGTCAAGAAAAAGCGGCAGGTGGCTAAGGCCAATTATCACGTGGGCTGTTGAGCGAGGGCGGCCAGCCTATGCCCGCGTCCGCCTGCATTCACAGGGCCAGTCGCGCCAACACCGGATTCACTTGCCGGTGCTGGAAGCCTTCCAAGGGCCACGCCCTGCTGGCCACGTTGCGAACCATCGGGACGGCAACAAGTGGAACAACAGTGCCGACAACTTGGAGTGGGTAACGCCAAGCGAGAATAACTGCCACGCCCTCCCGGACCGGCCTTCGCCCGAACCGGGAGTTGTCGCGGAGACGCACACACAGGCAGCGCAAGGCCCGCAAAGTTCGTCGCGGCGCGGCTGTGCGCGGCAGCAAGCTAGCACAGGAGCAGATCATCGAGATGCGCGAACAAAAGGCCAGCGGAGCGGTGACCTTGAGCACACTGGCAAGGCGATTCGGCATCTCCAAGCAGCACGCTCATCGAATCGTGCGGCGCAAGAAGTGGGCGCATGTGCGGTGAAGGTACTTTCCGGGGGGTGTGTCCGTCGCGGGGGACGGCGGGTGCGGGCTCGTGCCAGTGTAAGAAAAAAAATCTCATTTCGTTAGTCGTTGGGGTGAGCGGCGAAATGGACACCCTGACCAGTCCTAGTGCGAATTTTGAGCGATTCCGGGGCGCGCGGCGGCGCTACCCGCTGACGACTGCTTTCCCCAGAATGCCGTGCCGAATCTTCCGCCCCGATTTCTCGGCCAACTGCCAGACCTGCGCCTGCAGCTCCTCCCACACCTCCGCTAGCGGCAACCGCAACCGCACCGCCACTCCCGTCGGCCCGAAGGAGACGAAGATCTCACTCCCACCTCGAACTTACTGCATTCCCTCCTTTAAGCCGCGGTCTTCCTCGCCGCTCTTTGACCTGTATTTCTCATCAGCGGTACTTCCTTCGGAACCGCTACTTCTCTTCTCAGGTTCAGTTAAAGGGGGATCTGCGCAGCTCTGCTCGGAGAGTTCCTCTGGATTCCCCTAGTGCTAGAAAAGATTTGCCACTTGTAGCAGGCATGTATTCGACTTGTATGATACTAGTAGTAAGCAAGCAATCTACATGTATGATACATGCCTACCATCGGGTAGTTTCTCGAAATGACTCACTTTGCTGAATGATTGACCCAGGTGCAGCAATGAACCAACGAGCAGCCGAAGAAGACTCAAGGACCAAAAATAGGGAGTGGGACAGGAGGATTGAAGCTGCGCTCCAAAGGAAGGTGTATCAGTTGCAGTTGGACTTGTTGCGTGATCCTATCTTTTGGGATGCTTTGGAGTCCTATGCTGGCTTGTATTGTATTTTATTTCCGCTACGAACACAGATCATGCGACGGCTCCAAAGGTATCGAAGAAACCCCCGCGCAGCCTACGAATCAGTTGGGCGTCTGATACAGAACCGTTGCTGGCGTGATCCGCGGTACCGTTCCAACGTGGCGCATTTTTTTGCGGTGGGCCGCCGAATCAGTGAGCGACTGCAGGAACCAGATCCGCGGAGTGCTCCCCGCTTATCCAAATACCAGCGAAAGCAGCTCGAACCGATGCTTGGGTTTCTGTCAAGCTTTTTCCCACCGGGCAACCAGATGCTGTCTGCCGAGGCCGGGGAAAAGGCAGTTGAGACCATGTATCGTCTCAGCAAAACGGGCCCGGGCCGCAAGTTAGAGAGCGACTCCAGGAAAATTGTTGCGCTTTATCGAAGTGGGGTGCGTGGCTGGGGACGCATGGCCAGTGAGGTGTGGCCCGAGCGTTGGCAACAAGCTGGGCAGGATGAACGGCAGCAGATGAAGGACCGCGTTCGCCAGGTCATACGTCGGCACAAAAGAACTCTTTCCGCACCCTGACCCCAGGGGTGGACGGAAATCTTGACGATTTCTGTCCCCTGTTCAGGCCCGCATTTTTCTCCCTACACTCGACTCGAAAATGATGACGAGAAGTTCTGCGCGCAAGCAGCAGTCCGCTTCCTGGTCCCCCGGGGTTCCTGCTGGACGTGGGGAGTGGCCAGGTGCTGGGCCTTCTTCTGCGTCTAACTGTGTTACTCTACCGGCCCAAGGGCAACACGTCAGCGGGCAAAGGAGTGAATCCTTGGCTCGCAGACGATATCAAGAGGGAACTTTGGAATTGCGGGGCAACAACTGGACGGTTCGCTACCGGGAGGATGTGCTCCAGCCGGACGGCTCCGTGGTGCGGCGTATGGTGCGAAAGTTCGTGGGCACGAAAAAGGAGTACCCTACGCGGAAGCTGGCCCGGCGCCGAGCGGATGAGATCGTCTCGCGGGTGAACCGTCCGGACTATCGGCCCGTTCGGATGGCGACGTTCGCTGACTTTGTCGAAGTCTGGAAGTTGCAGGCGCTCGCTCTGAGGAAACCTTCGACACAGAAGGCGGCGCTTGTTCACCTTCGGAACCATCTCCTGCCGGCTCTGGGGCTGCTCCGACTCGATGAGATTGGCGTGGAGCCTGTCCAGGTGCTCGTCACCCGGATGGCGGAGAAGGGACTCAGCCGTCACACGGTAAAGAACGTGCTTTCGACCCTTCGTTCCATTCTCCGGTCTGCCCGTGCGTGGAGCTACCTGGTAGGGGATTTCAAAGTCTCTGACTTGGTGCTTCCGTGCGGACGCGTTCCGGCTGTTCCGCGATTCTTCACCGCGGAGCAAGCGGCTGCCATTATCGCGGCGGCCGATTTCCCGGAACGTGCGATGTTCGCCATTGCGGCGATGGCGGGCTTGCGGCCTGGAGAAGTGCTCGGGCTTTCCGTGGACGACCTCGATTTCGAGCGGCGGCTGATTCACGTTCGCCGGACGGCCTACTACTCCCGGCTGCAGACTCCCAAGAGCCGTGCGAGCATGGCGTCGGTGCCGATGCCCTCTGCGCTCGAAAAGCTTCTGCGAGAGTATCTGAGGGCATGGCAGCCGAATCCGGCGCAGTTGCTCTTTGCTACGCGGAAGGGCACTCCGATCTGTGAGAACAACGTTGTGCAGCGGAGGCTCTGGCCGATCCTGGACAGACTGGGCATTCCGCGTTGCGGGATGCACGCCTTCCGGCACACGCACGCCAGCCTGCTGGTGGCTTCCGGGGCCTCGCCGGTGGTGGCGCAGTGGCAGTTGCGTCACTCCGACGTGGAGACCACGCTGGGGCACTACGCGCACGTCTTGCCCGGCGAGCAGCGGCAGGCGGTGGAGCAGGTCGCGGAGCAGTTGCGACCAGATGTGACCAGCGTGACCAGATCAGAGAAACAACCCGAATGGATTCAGTAGGGAAGGTGGGGTGAGCGAAGGGATTCGAACCCTCGACCCTCGGAGCCACAGTCCGATGCTCTACCGCTGAGCTACGCTCACCACAGTCGCCAGCATCATAGCATGGCTTTTCGGGAAGCGGCAAAGGCGCCGCTAGAGCGAGGTCGGGTGCGACGCGTCCGCAGACCGGAGAGGAAATTCCGCCACGGCAGCGCGGCGCGGGCGGCCCGTGCGGGCCAGTTGCCTGCGGGCGTATTCCGCCCAGCTACCGGAAGGTTCGTAGCGCAGATAGAGGCGCCAGTGACGGCGAGCGCGGCGCAGGTCGCGACGTTTTTCGTAGGCGAGCGCCAGGTTCAGGTGCGCATCGGAGCAGTCGGGTGCCAGCAGAGTGGCACGGCGCAGACTGGCGATGGCGCCCTCCAGCTCGTTCTGCTCGAAGAGCACGCAGCCGAGATTGAAATGGGCGGTAGGATTGCGCGGGTCCAGCTTGAGCGCAGCGCGAAACGCCACCGCCGCTTCCTCCAGGCGGGACAACTGGAACAGCACCGCACCCAGATTGATGTAGGCGTCCACCCAGTCCGGGGCCAGGCGAATCGCGTGGCGGTAGGCTTCGACCGCCTGTTCGAACGTTTCCGGCCACCCGTCGCAACGCAGCCCGAGTTCAAACCATTCCTCGGCGCTGCGCGAAGCCAGCACGCGAAGATTGTCCGGATGCGCACCGGCGGCAAAATCCATCAGGAGCTGCCCGGTGAGCGGTTCGATGGGCTGGTGGTAGGGCGGTGGCGGCACGACCACCACCGCGCGTCCGTGCGGCGCCAGCCGCAGACGGGTGAGCGACGTTGTCGGCATCGCCAGGCGCTGTTGCAGCGCAGCAAGCACGCGGCGCAACCGTCGCGCCGGCACTCCCTGAGCGGTCAGTGACTGAATCGTGCGCAGGGCCACCAGATCGTCGAAGTGGTAGAAGCGCTCTCCCCACCGCGGCCGCGAACGAACCAGTCGCAGCCGTTCCCAATAGCGCAGGCGACGCTCTTCCAAGCCCAAGATGCGCGCCACCTCGCGTTGTGTGAAGCGCTGCTGCAAACGCTCTGGCTCTCCCCGCCGGAGGGCGGTACGACCGCCTAGCCCGACGAAATCGTTCTGCGACCTTGCCAGCTTCCAGATGATTATGCACCCGCTGTCAACCCTTTCTGTGAGTAATTTCCTCGCAACGGGCCGATTCCCGGTCGTTGCCGACACTGCTAGACTGATGCGAGGGATGGGGGACGATGCGTCTTGACCGGGAACAGGTGCGCTTCCTCAGCCAGCAAACCAGTCTGCTGCGGCTGGTGGTGCTGCTCCTGGTCGGCATGACGATGCTCGCACCAGCCGCCGTCCGCGAAACGACGCCGGTGCACGCGCTGCTGGCTGGCTATACGCTGCTGGCGCTGCTGGCGGTGCTGATGCCGGAACGGTTCGGCTGGCTGGTGTGGGCCGACGCCGCAGCGGCTGCCGTTGCACTTGTGCTGGTGGAGAACGGGTTGGTGCTGGCGCTGCTGGTCGTGTTTGCGGCGTACGGCGCGGCGTTGTGGTTTGCCGGAGACACCACTGTGCTGGCCGTAACCGCGCTGGTAGCAGCGGTGCTGGTGCGCATCGGCCACGGTCTGCTTGTCGCTGACCGAGCCGATTGGTCCGTGCTGGCAGCTCCCGTCGCCGTCGCGCTGGCCGGCGCGCTCGGGCGGTTGCAACGCAGCCAGATGGACGAACGCGCATTTCTGGCCCGGCTGGTCAGCGCGCTGCAGTTCGAACGCGGTCTCGCCGAATCGCTGCGTTTGGCCCTGAACGAGCTGACGGAATTTTTTCACTGTCAGGAGGCGGTGCTGGCCTTCTACGATCGTTCCCTCGAACGCATCTTCTCCTGGCGCGTGCCGGCGCGCTTCAGCGGCCGGTTGCACCCGCAGAGTGCGCCGGCCACGCGGCGCGACGCCTTCCTGCTGAACGATCTCCACGCCCATCTCTGCTGGAACCGGTTGGAGGGCCCGGGCGAAGGGTTCGGCTGGCATCGCGGGACCCGGCAGCGGCTCCGCGAGCTGCCCCGCCTGCCCGGCCCTTCGCGCCAGGCGCTGGCCGCTCGCAACCTGCTGGCCGTGACCCTGGAGTTCGAAGGGGAGCCGGCCGCGCGGCTGCTGCTGTTGAACAGCCGGCGACGCTTCCGCCCCAGCGATCTGTGTCGGCTGGAACGGGCGGCGCGGGCACTGCAGGTGCCGCTGGAAAATCTCTACCGGTTGCGGCATCTGCGTGCGCGCGCCGTCGAAGCCGAACGCAGCCGCATCTCGCTCGACCTGCACGACGGTGTGCTCCAGACGCTGCTCAGCGTGGAAATCCAGCTCGGCGTGCTCCAGCGCAAGCTGCGCGAAAATCCCGAAGCCGCTGCGGCGGAGCTGGCGGGCGTGCTCGAAACGCTGCGGGGTGGACGCGAAGAATTGCGACAGATGGTGACCGACCTGCGTCCGCTGGGTGTGGAGAGCGCCGACCTGGTGGACCTGATGCGCGGCTACGCCGAACGCTTTCGCAACGAGACCGGCATCGGGCTCGACCTGCTGATTCAGGGGCCTCCGCCAGCGCTTCCGGATCGGCTCTGCCGCGAACTGTTTCAGATCTACCGGGAAGCACTGACAAATATCAAAAAGCACGCTGCGGCCACGCATGTGGTCGTCAAGCTGTTCCAGAACGAGACGATGGCCTGCCTGGTCGTGGACGATAACGGCAAAGGATTCAGCTTCGCAGGACGCTTTTCCAGCGATGAGCTCGATCGTTTGCGGCTCGGCCCTATTTCCATCAAGGAACGCACCCGTAGCATTGGCGGTTTGTTGACGGTAGAATCCAATCCGGGGCATGGAGCCCGACTTACCATTGAAATCCCTTTGAATTGACGGGGAGCAGGCAGGGCAGCGACGGGCATGGGCAAAACCAAAAATGCGATTCGCGTCCTGGTGGCGGACGACCATCCGATCTTTCGCGACGGACTGCGGAAGCTGCTCGAGAGCGAGCCGGATGTGGCCATCGTCGGGGAGGCCTCCAGCGGCTCCGAGTGCATTCAACTGCTCGGCAAGTTGAAACCGGACATTCTCCTGCTCGATTTGCGGATGCCGGATAAGGACGGGCTGGCCGTGCTGGAAGAAGTGAATTTCGATGCCCTGCAGACCAAGGTCATTGTGGTCACGGCCACGGAAGACGACCGCGACGTCGTGCGCGCGATGCGCCTGGGCGCGCGCGGTGTGGTGCTGAAGCAGTCCGCGACCGACCTGCTTCTGCGCAGCATCCGCAAGGTGCACCAGGGCGAAATCTGGCTCGACCAGCGGATGACCGCCGAGGTGATGAAGGCCTTTGCCAAATCAGCCGAAGGCGGCGCCCGGCGGGAGAAGCCGCTGCTCAGTGACCGGGAAAAAGAGATTGTGCAGTTGGTCGCGCAGGGTTATCGCAACCGCGAGATCGGTGAGAAGCTGTTCATCAGCGAGCAGACCGTCAAAAATCACCTCCACAACATTTTCGACAAGCTGGGTGTCTCGGACCGCCTCGAGCTGGCTCTCTACGCCATTCATCACCGCTTGATTGATCAATAGCCGTTCCTGGTGTTGCGCGCTGCGGAATGTTTCTTTGCTGGCGCTCCGGAATCGATTCCCACCGCGCTATCGCGAAGGCTTCTTGACCCCTCACGCTGGGGGAGGTGCGCTGCCCTCTCGACCGCTGCTGCCCGCAATGCCTTCCTCCACCGGGATTTCGCCTGCCGAGGTTTCGGGATTTTTGGGAAAAATTTTTCATAGTACAGCGGTACCAGATCCGACCTCTGCAAAGTAAGACCTTCGCTCTATTGAGCAGTTCCCTGCATCCGTTTACTCTGCGACCGTCATTCTCAGGGAGGAGTGGGCCTTGTCGGATACAGAACGACGTGCAGCACAGCGCTTCAGATTGGCTCTGCCGCTGGTCGTGCGCTGGCAGGCCGAAGCAGTAGGGAGTGGTGTGGTGACGGAGACACGCGATGTTAGCTCCCGCGGGGTTTATTTCTTCGTGCCCGGGACGGTCAAGAAAGATTCTCCCGTCGAGCTGGTGATGACCCTTCCGCACGAAGTGACGCTGGCGGGGCCGGTGCGGGTGCGTTGTCTGGGGCGCGTGGTCCGCACCGAGGTGCGCAATGGCGGCCGGGTCGGCGTGGTGGCGGTGATCGAGCGATACGAATTTCTTCGCGGCGAGGACGCTGCCTGAAGACCCACCGAGTTCTTGCCCACGACCTGCGGAGGTGGGCGAGAAGGCCGGGGCGCACCGGCCCCTCAGCGGCTGCGCCCCGGTTCCCTTCACCGAGACTCGCTCAGGTCATCGGCGCGGCTGCGGTGGCCGTGCGCGGTCGAACGCCCGCCCGTGAAACTCCAGCGACTCGTCGATGTGTTCGGCGAAGTAATTCCAGTCGTGTCCGCCCGGATAGAGATGGAACTCGTGCGGAATCCCGAGCTGGTCGAGCAGCTCGTGGAAGCGCTGCGCGCCGACGTCGAAGCCGTAGTGGTCGTCGCGTCCGCAGTCGAAATAGATGCGCAGTCCCGCCAGGCCACGGGCGTGGCGCGCCAGTGTGAAGGGGCTGTTGCGTTCCCAGAACGCCGGGTCGAGGGGCGTGCCGAACACCTCTCCCAGTGCGCCGGCCGCACCGCCCGCCGCGGAGAGCAGCGCCGGCGGGCGTTCGAGCAGCGCAGCGCTGTGCGCGCTCACCGAGCCGAACAGCTGCGGATACTTCAGGGCCAGCCGCAGCGCGCCGTAGCCGCCCATGGAAATTCCGCTCAACCCGCGCGCCGTCCGTTCGCGGCGGATGCGGTAGCGTTGCTCGATTGCCGGCAGAAATTCGCGGATGAAGAAGTCCTCGTAGCGGGTGCGTCCGTCGTGCGAGTTGATGTAGAAGCTGCGGCCCCCGTCCGGCGTCACCAGCAGGAATTCTCCGATGCGTCCGTCGCTTTGCATCTGCTCGATCAGGTCCCACAGGCCGCTGCGGATGGCAGTCTGCTCGTCTTCGGTGAGCCCGTGCAGATGATAGAGCACCGGATAGCGTCGCAGCGGCTGCTCTGCGTAGCTGCGCGGCAGAATCACGCAGTAGCGCACGGCGCGGCGCAGAATCTGGCTTTCGACCGCTTTGCACTCGACGCGCGTCTGCGCGCGAACGGAGCCGGCAGCCAGCACCGCGACCGCGAACAGCGCGGCAACGCTGGCGCGCAGCAAGGGGCTGTCTTCACTCATAGCGCAACGCCTCGACCGGATCCAGCCGGGCCGCTCGCGCCGCCGGATAGATGCCCGCCACCAGGCTGACCAGGATCGAAAATACGATGGCCGAACTGCCCAGCCAGAACGGCAGGCTGGAAACCGACTCCGGGGGCAGGTCCTGCCGCTGCAAGTAGTAGCCGGTGCCGAAGTTGATTGCGGCGCCGATCCCTGCGGCCAGCAGTACGCCCACCAACCCACCCAGCAGCCCCATCACGCCCGCTTCCGCAAAGAACAGGCGTTTGACGTCGCCATCGGATGCCCCCAGCGCCTTCATGATTCCGATCTCGCGCCGCCGCTCCA
>Ga0073932_1002886_pt1 | contig 24862 bp, 18 predicted proteins | sample DewCreD2012metaG_FD_76967 | JGI IMG/M metagenome (GOLD analysis project Ga0073932, IMG submission 76967) | Hot spring sediment bacterial and archeal communities from British Columbia, Canada, to study Microbial Dark Matter (Phase II) - Dewar... ...
AGGCACTGCTCACGATGCAGCGAGAGGGCGTGGCCGCCATGCCTGTGGTGAAAGGCGGCTGCCCGCTAGGCGTGGTCACACAGCGAGCGATCGTGCGCGCTCGGTGCGGAGGCCGCATACCCGCATCGGACGTCTCCCAGGGCCAGTCTTCTCGGCGCTCCGTCGCGCTCACGGTGGACCAGATCGCCGAGGCGTCGCCGGTTTTGCGGCCCGGCGAGCGGCTGTGTGAAGCGGCGGCGGCCATGCTGCACCATCAAGCCTCCGCCGTGCTGGTCGTCAGCGCAGCCCATCGGCTGCTGGGCATGGTCACCGAAGACGACCTCTTACATGTGCTGTATGATGCGCTGGCATGAAGGCCAGCGAAACGCCACAGCAAGCTTGGGAAAAGCTCCAGCGGCAAATCGTGCGTTGCCATCTCTGCCCGCGGCTGAGGGCGTACTGCGCTGCGGTGGCTCGGACCAAGCGAAAGGCTTATCTGGACTGGGACTATTGGGGACGGCCGGTGCCCAATTTCGGCACGCCTCCCGCCGGGCTGCTCATCGTCGGTCTGGCCCCCGCAGCCCACGGCGCCAACCGCACGGGGCGGATGTTCACGGGCGATCGCAGCGGCGACTGGCTTTACCGGGCGCTGCACAAGGCCGGTTTCGCCAGTCAACCCACGGCCACATCCCGCGACGACGGATTGGTGCTTTACAACTGCGTGGTCACGGCCGTCTGCCACTGTGCGCCTCCCAGCAATCGCCCTTCGCCCGACGAACGGGAGCATTGTCGACGCTGGCTCTCGGCCACGATCGATCTGGTCCGACCGCGGGTGCTGTTGGCCCTGGGGCAGATCGCCTGGAAAGCGGTGCTGGATCAGGCGCGGCAGCGGGGCTGGCATGCTGGCGGCGGTGTTCCGTTCCGCCATGGCCTGTTGCTGCCGCTGGGCGACGGCCGCTGGGCGATCGCCTCCTACCACCCCAGCCAGCAGAACACGTTCACCGGGAAGCTGACCGAGGCGATGCTGGACGAGGTCGTTCGCCAGGCCAAAAGGCTGCTGCAAACGTGATGGCGCGGCCAGCCGTGACGCGAACGTAACGATGCAGCCTAACGACCGCCCGCCGCCTGGTCGCCGCGAACCTGCTGGAACAAATACACCCCTTTCTTGTTCGAGGTGACCGCGTCGAGCAGTCCATCGCCATCGACATCGACGACCTCGAACTGGGTACCGACGCCACTGTCGTGGTCGATGGCGTGCGGGATCCACACCGGCCGGCCGCCTTCCCGCTGCAGCTCGTACCAGAACACCACCGCCGGATCGTCCGGCCGCACATCTCCTTTCGGTCCATGCGCCCACCACCGCTTGCCGGTCACGAAATCGGGCAGGCCATCCCCATTGATATCGGCCAGGCACAGCGCGTGCGTCTGGGTGATCCGGTCGTCGATGAGGTGCGTCTTCCACTGGCCGGGGGCGAGCTGTTCATGCCACCAAATGCCTACACGATGGGCAGCCGAGGACAGCACATCGGCGTCGCCATCGCCATCGAAGTCGTACGCGTACATCTGAGCGCAATCCTCGCCCAGCGGTGCGGGATGGAACGTCCACTCGCGTTCTTCGCTCGCTGCCGCCGGCGCTTCCCACCAACCCTCTTTGACCAGGATGTCGAGCCGACCGTCGCCATTGACATCCCCCAGCCCCAGCCCGTGGCTGTACCGCCGCGTGCCGGGTCCGGCCGGCGCTGAGACCGCATGAATCCGCCACGGCGCGGAGGGGTCGCTGGTGCGCGTCATAAAGCCCATGCGGCGCTGCGGGCCGTCGAAATCCTTGGGATCGGGCGAAAAGGCGGCCAGAAGGTCCCGCCGACCATCGCCATCGACATCGACAAATTGCGGGCTTTCGTTGTTCGTCACCGGTGTCAGCACATGCTTGCGCCACGCCACTTCCGCCCCCCGTGGATTTTCCAGCCACCAGGTCATCGCCCCTGGCCAATCCACGACGATCAGGTCCGGCCATCCATCGCCGTTGAGATCGTCCGCAAAGGTTTGAAACGCGTGGCTGTAGCCATGTGGGTCGTACTCGGCCAGCGTTTCCGCCGCGCTGTGCCGTGTCCAATCCGGAGCGGCGTACCACACCGTCCCTGCCGCAATGTCCAGCCGGCCATCACGATTCAAATCGGCCACCGCCACACCTTCACTGCGAAACGCCGTATCGAGGACAACCCGGCGAAACCGGATTTCACCCCCAGGTCGCGCCACCGCACCGGCCGCCTGTTGCCCCAGCGCCACAGCTCCATGCAGACCGACCACGGGCCCATCGCCGCTCGCCAGACTCCACGCCACAAAGAGGAACCCCATCCGCAACCACCGACGAGCACCGTTCTTTCCCGAAGCTGCCCGTCGCGAGCCGACCGCGTGCGCGTTCACGAGAGAGTCTCCACCATAGAACCGAACGACAAACGTACGCTGAGCCTCCGGGAGGCCATGCGAGTCCCACACAGTCAAGCCACACCCCAGCCGCCGGCTCTGGCCGTCCTTTGTACGCCTGACGCAAACAAAAAGGAAGCAACCAGACGCTGCCCGGCGGGGCACGATCCGTCCATCGCCTGGACTTCTGCATTCGCTGGCGTGCTTCTGAGCCTTGCCAAGCTGAAAACCGTTGTAGGCGCGATGTCTTCGAGCCCCTGGACGAAATGCAGCGGCACTGGCCAAAGAGGAATGCCTTGAAACAGAAAAACCCGGACCGTAGAGCATCGCACCGCCGCGAAATTGCGGCCCGCCGCAGACGACGAGCGTACGAAACCCGTCCTCCGCGTCCCCCGAATCGACGAATTTGGGACGGGTGGGTACTTGTCGATTGCTGCCGGTCTGTGCCATATTTCACGATCTTTGAGGGACCACCTGAGGCTCCCCTCCGGGTTGTGTGCGACGCGTTTCCGCAAGTCCTTGAAAAACAAGGCTTTGTGTTGAAACTCCGGATTTGCGAGGCGACAGGCCGTGGCACAGTTTTTCAACGAGATCCTGCATCGCCTGACCGGGCAGTGGGTCGCGGTCGATTCATGGCTGGGTTACGTCCTGGCGGCCGGAGTGCACCTGTTCCTGCTGATCAACGTGGTGGCGGTCGGGGCCCTGGTATTCATCTGGCTGGAGCGCAAGGTGGCCGGCCGGATCCAGGATCGTTTAGGACCCACCCGGGTTGGGGGCAAGTTTGGCTGGCTGCAGACGCTGGCCGACGGGATCAAGCTGATCGCCAAGGAAGATATCACGCCGAAGGATGCGGACCCGTTGCTGTTCAAGCTGGCGCCGTATGTCAGCTTCGCTTCGAGCTTTACGGCATATATGGCGCTGCCATTCGCCAATGGCTGGGCGGCTCAAGAGATCAACGTCGGCGTGTTTTTCATCGTGGCGGTGCTGGGGCTGGAGGTGTTCGGCGTGATCCTGGCTGGGTACGCATCCGGCTCGAAATGGTCGCTCTTTGGGGGGATGCGGGAAGCGGCCCAGGTCGTGAGTTATGAAGTGCCGATGGGTCTGTGCATCGTGGTTCCGGTGCTGGTCGTCGGCTCGATGAATCTGGTTACGATCGGCGAGGCCCAGGCGGGCTGGTTCACCAACTGGTTGATCTTCCACGATCCGTTCACATTCCTGGTGTTTTTCGTTTACTTCACTTGTGCGGTGGCCAGCGTGAATCGGGCGCCGTTCGATCTGGCAGAAGCCGAAAGCGAGCTCGTCGCCGGTTTTCACACGGAATACTCGGGCCTGCGGTGGAGTTTCTTCTTCATGGCCGAGTATGGCTCGATGTTCCTGGTCAGCGGCCTGGCGGCGATCCTGTTCTTTGGCGGCTGGAACGGCCCGATCCCACTGATGCGGATGCTCGGCTGGGCCTACGAGCAGGGGGAGGTCGGCTGGAGGGTCACCGGTTATCTGGCGCAGTTGGCGGGGGTGCTGAACTTCATCACCAAGGCGGTGCTGGGGGTAATCGTGATGATGTGGGTCCGCTGGACGCTGCCCCGCCTGAGGATCGACCAGGTGCTGACGACCTGCCTCAAGTATTGCGTACCGCTGGCTGCCTTCTGTTTCGTGGGGGCGATGCTGTGGAAGGCGCTGGGCTGGTGGTCGCCGCAGGATCTGGCGCCGTACACGCTGGGCCGGCCGATGATCGAGGTGCGGGAGAGCTGGGTGCTGGCGGCGGATCCGGCGGCCTCGCCGCAGCAGCCGCTGCGGCAGGCGGCCCGCGTCACAAGCGAGGAGGCGGGACGATGACGCTGGTGGCTGCGATCAACTGGCACTCTGTCGCCTTCCTGTTTTTCGCTCTGGTGGCCTGCGGCCTGGCCTTGGCGGTGGTGCTGGCCACGCATGTGGTGCGGATGGCGTTCTATTTGACGCTATGCCTGGGGGCGACGGCCGGGCTGTTCTTCCTGGCCGGTGCCGAGTTCGTGGGCGCCATGCAGCTTCTGATCTACGTGGGTGGCACGCTGGTGCTGCTGATCTTCGGCGTGATGCTCACTTCGCAGGCCCGTTTCATCTCCATGCAGAGCAGCGGGGCGGAGTGGGTGCTCGCGGCCGTGGTGGGTGGAGCGCTGCTGCTGCTGCTCTTGCAGGCCGCCTATAGCGTGCCGAGCTGGAACACGCCGCCTCCCGCGGAAGCCCCGGTAGAACTGGCGGCCACGCGCACCAGCACGCCGATCGGCTTGGCGCTGGCGGGTGTGCGGGTGGACAAGCTTTCGGTGACTGATCCGCAGCGGCAGCGCGGCCTTTCCGGCTACTTGCTGCCGTTCGTGATCGTCTCCGTGCACTTGCTGGTCGTCCTGATCGGCGCGGGATACCTGGCGCGGACGAAACGCCATGTTCTTGGCGGCGCGAGCACCTGGCGCGGCCTGGAGGATCAACCCTAGCACACCCGGCACGGGGCAGCACCGAGGAGCAGACGCAAGGACAGGCCATGAATCCACTGGCGGCACCGCTGACCGTTTCGCATTTCCTGGCCGTGGGGGCTGTGCTGTTCGTGTGCGGCGCGGTCTGCATGGCGATCAAGCGGAACGCGCTGGGCGTGCTGATGGGCATTGAGCTGGTGCTCAACGGCGCGAACCTCAATTTCGTGGCGTTCGGCAGTCCCCTGCTGCGGCAGGACCCTCTGGGCCTGGATGGCGAACTGATGGCCCTGTTCGTGATCGTGCTGGCGGCGGCGGAAGCGGCCGTGGCCCTGGCGATCGCCCTGAACTTCTACAACAACCACACCACGATCGACGTGGACCACGCGGACGAGCTGCGAGGCTAAAGGCGGCTATGGAACATTTGCCGACGATCTACGCCGCGGCGGTGCTCCTGCCGCTGGCATCGTTCGTGACGATCCTGCTGCTGGCGCGGCACCTGGAGCGGTTCGCCGCCTGGGTCGCGACCGGCGCGATCCTCGGGGCGGGCCTGCTCTCCTTCGTGGCCCTGGCCATGTGGCTGGCCCACCACTTCCCGGCAGGCGGCGAACACGATACCCACGCCGCGGCCGGCCACGCCGAGCAGGCCCACACGGCCCTTCCGGCAGCTTCTCACGGCGAGTCGCAGCCGCCGGCCGCGGGCACTTCGCACGCCACCGCCCAGCCGCCCGCACCGGACGCGGACGCGGCGGCAGCCGCCGGCGCTTCAGAAAAAGCGCACCACGCCGAGGCGGCCGCCTCCGCATCGCATGCCGAGCCGGCTGCGGCCCGGGCGGAGCATGCCGCTGACCATCCTGCCGACGCCGCTCACGCCCCCGCGGCCAGCGACGCCGCTCATGCATCGGCGCCTCCCGTCTATAGCGGCGAGTATTACACGGTGGGCGTGTTCGGCCCGCTGCGGATGGCGATCAGCTACTACATCGACTCGCTGACCGTCCTCATGTTCTGCATGGTGACGCTGATCGCCAGTTGCATCCACATTTACGCGATCGGCTACATGCACGACGAGCTGTCGGAGGTGACCGATCCCGAGGTGACGCTGCGGGACGGCCAGCCTCTCCGCCGGCCCGGCCGCTTTCCGCGGTTCTTCCAGTATCTGTCGCTGTTCTGCTTCAGCATGCTGGGGCTGGTGCTGGCCGGCAATATCCTGATGGTGTTCGTGTTCTGGGAACTGGTGGGCATCTGCTCCTATTTCCTGATCGGGTTCTATATCGAACGGCGCAGTGCCTCGAACGCGGCCAACAAGGCGTTCATCGTCAACCGCGTGGGCGACTTCGGCATGATCATCGGGCTGATGGTCCTGTGGTCCACGCTGGGCACCTTCGCCTTCGGCGACATCGTGCGGAAGGATGCCGACGGAAAGCAAGTCACGGAACCGGGGATCTTCAGCCTGGTCCGCCCCGCGCCGGAACATCGCCTCGTGGTGCCGGACGGGATGGTCCAGGCGGACAACGCCACCGAAGTCGCCGCGATCGTGCGGGATCATGCAGCCCAGCCTGGCGGTCTGGACAACGCCCGCTCGGAAATCGCCGCCCGCCTGCCGCGGTGGCGCGCGGAAGGGTACGGCTACTGGCTGCTGGTCCTGGGCGGCCTGGGCATCTTCTGCGGGTGCGTGGGCAAAAGCGCGCAGTTCCCGCTGCACGTGTGGCTCCCCGACGCCATGGAAGGTCCCACGCCCGTCTCGGCTCTGGTGCACTCCGCCACGATGGTGGCCGCCGGCGTGTATCTCGTGGGGCGGTTCTATCCCGTGTTCGCCCCCGAGGTGCTATTGGTGATCGCTGTGATCGGCACGATCACCATGCTCCTGGCCGCGTCGATCGCGTTTGCTGCGACCGACATCAAGCGCGTGCTGGCCTATTCCACGGTCAGCCAGCTCGGGCTGATGATGCTGGCATTGGGCGTAGGGGGCTGGGTGGCCGGGCTGATGCACCTGGTGACGCACGCGTTCTTCAAGAGCCTGCTGTTCCTCTGTTCGGGGTCGGTGATCCATGCCGTGCACACCAACGACCTGCGGCGGATGGGCGGGCTGTTCTGGAAGATGCCGGTCACCGCGATCACGATGCTCATCGGCTGCCTGGCGATCGCCGGGGTGGCGGTGCCGTTCGTGGTGGGCCTGAGCGGCTACTATTCCAAGGACGCGATTCTGGAACAGGCCCTGTCGTTCTGGCAGGCCAACGGGACGCCGCACGCGGCCCTGTTTTTCGTGCTGGCCGTCTTCGGCGCGGCGCTGACCACCTGCTACATGTTCCGGATGTGGTTCCTGGCGTTCGTGGGTCCGCCGCGGGATCGCCATGCCTATGCGCATGCCCACGAATCGCCGCCGGTGATGGTGCTGCCGCTGGTGATCCTCGCGGTGCTGGCGGTGTGTGTGGCCTGGAGCTACCAGTATCTGGGCTACTTCGCGATTGCGGCGGCGTTTTTTGTCGGTCGGGGCTGGCAGCAGGGCTGGTTCAAGACGCTGGCGGCCGCCATGCACCGCGCCGGGCACGCCGAGGAGCACGGTTCTGACCATGGCGAGGCGCATGCCGGCGGCTCGCACACTGGGGGCAGCCACTCCGCGCACGAGCATGCCCCCGCGCACCCTGCCGCGGCGGCGCATGGCGGTGCGTCCTCCGCCGGCCACGGCCCTGCCGAACAGGACGCAGCTAGCGAGCCGCCCATCACCTGGGGCTGGCTGGCGACGATGCTGGGGTGCACCGTCCTGGGCGGCTGGGTCATCCAGCAGGGTCTGGGGGAAAGCTGGCGGGACGGGCTGAGCCTGGGGGCGCTCCTCGAGCAGGCGCGGCCGGCCGGCACGCTGGCCGACATGCAAGGCACGTGGGTCCGCTGGACGTGGCCCAACGAACATGCCAGCCATGCCCTGGCGATCCGGGTGCCGGCGACCTTGCTGGCGACTGGCTCGTGGCTGGGCGGCTTTGTGCTGGCGGCGGCGTTCTTCTGGTGGGGCCTGTTGCGGGCGGAGGACGTGCGGGAACAGTTCGCCCCGCTGTACCGGCTGCTGGTCCACAAATGGTGGTTCGACGAGCTGTACGATGCCCTCTTCGTCCAGCCGGCGCTGGTCGTGTCGCGGATGGTGGCTAGCTTCGATCGGCAATGGATCGACGGACTGTTGGACGGGACGGCCCGCGGGTGCGTGCGGATCTCCCAGTTCTGGGACCATCTGGCCGATCGGCTGGTCGTGGACGGACTGGTGAATGTGCTGGCCGACTGGACCTACGACCTGGGCGTGAGTCTGCATGCCCTGCAGACAGGCCGCATCCGCCAGTATGTGCTGTTCATCGTGGTGGGAGCCATTGCGATCTTCGTGCTGATCAGCTTTTTCTGGAGCCCCAGCCTGGCGGGCTGAGCGCCAGGCGGCCGGGCCCGCCGCAGATCGACACCTCGCCGGAGCCGCGTGTGAACAAGCCAACCTTCCTCGAGCATGATGAAACTTCCCCCACCCATCGGGTCGGGCCTCCCAGCCCCGCGGGGCGATGGCGGGCCAGGCGGCCTGGTGGGGCAACCTTTCCCATCGAGAAATCCTCGCGTCAGTGAGGCGCTACGATGACCGCGGTATGGCTTTTGTCGTTGATCGTCTTCCTTCCCGCCCTGGTGGCGCTGGGGCTGCTCTTCGTTCCCAGTGAGCAGAAAGACCTGCTCCGCTGGGTGACGCTGGCGGCGACGGGTGTGGTGATGCTGCTGGTGGCCGGGGCGCTGATTTTCCCCTACGTCCCGGAGCTGGCGTTCTCGCCGGACGAAGCCGGACTGCAAGACAGCTTCAACTACCCCTGGATTCCCTCGTTTGCGATCGAGTACTTCATGGGACTGGACGGCATCAGCTTCCCGCTGGTGGTGCTGACGGCCTTCGTGAGCCTGCTGGCCATGGGGGCGAGCTGGTCGATCGAGAAGTACGTCAAGGCCTACTGCATCCTGTTTCTGGTGCTGGTCACCGGAATGCTGGGGGTGTTTTTGGCCCTGGACTTTTTCCTGTTCTACGTGTTCTGGGAAGTGATGCTGCTGCCGATGTACTTCCTGATCGGCGTGTGGGGCGGGCCGCGGAAAGAGTATGCGGCGATCAAGTTCTTCCTCTACACGCTCGTGGGCAGCGTGCTGATGCTGATCGCCATCTTGATGCTGTATTTCAACAGCGATCTTTCGGACCCGGCCCTGGAGGAGCATCTGGCCCGCATGCACCTGCGGCCGGCCGTCCAGGAGCAGGTCCAGAAGGCCATGGCCTTGCGGAAACGTCTGGCCGAAGAAGGCCAATCGGCGGAAGCGATCCGGAAGGCGGTGCCGCCGATCCACACGTTCAACATCCTGGCGCTGCAAAGCATCGGCCAGCACACCCCGCAGTTCGCCGGGTTCGGGGACGAGCTGACGGGCGACCAGGTCGTGACGTTCCTCGGCCGGGGGTTGCAGTGGTGGGCCTTCTTGCTGCTGTTCATCGGCTTCGCGATCAAGGTGCCCAGCGTCCCGGTGCATACCTGGCTTCCCGACGCCCACGTCGAAGCCCCCACGCCGATCTCGATGATCCTGGCGGGCATCCTGCTGAAGATGGGCGGCTACGGAATCCTCCGCATCTGTTACCCGATCTGCCCGCAGGGAGGCTACGAGCTGGCGTATTTCGTCTGCGCCTTGGGCGTGGTGAGCATGATTTATGGGGCCCTGGCCGCCATGGCCCAGACCGACTTCAAGCGGCTGGTGGCTTACAGCTCGGTCAGCCACATGGGCTATGTGGTGCTGGGGCTGGGGGTATGGTCGGCCGTGGCTGCCAACGGCTATGTCCCGTACTACTGGGACATGGGGATCAAGGGGGCCATGTTCCAGATGATCGCCCACGGCATCAGCTCGTCCGGCATGTTCTTCCTGGTCGGCGTGCTGTACGACCGCGTGCATCACCGCAACCTGAACGAGTTCGGCGGGATTTTCGGCAAGATGCCGTTCTACACGGCGATGGCAATCATCATCTTCTTCGCCGGCCTGGGGCTACCGGGGCTGTGCGGCTTCGTGGGCGAGGTCTTCGTCGTCCTATCCGCGTGGAAGTTCAATTACCTGCTGGCCGTCCTGGCGGCCGGCGTGGTGGTGCTCACCGCGGGCTACATCCTGTGGGCCGTCCAGCGGGTCTATCTGGGCCCGGAATACAAAGGTCCGCATGGCGAGCATCTGACCCCCAGCACCTTCCGCGAGAACCTGATCGGGACGGTCCTGTGCGTGTTCGCGGTGCTGTTTGGCGTGTTCCCCTACCAGTTGCCCGGTGGCCAGGCCTCGGTCCTCCAATACATGGACAAAACGATCTCGCAGCAGGTGGACGACCTGGCGGCCTGGACCCAGCGGCACGAAGCATCCTCCCTCGCCGGCCAGGACCAACCCGCCCAGGCCCGGCGTGGCGCGGCCTCGGGTCCCACCTGGACCGCGGCCAGCCCGGCGGGGCATGCGGACCTGTAACGCACGGATTTCTTGCCGGACGCTGCTTTTATGAACCTGCACGATCTGGTCAGCCAGCTCATCCTGGACACGAAAGGGACGCCAGGGCCGCTCTGGTCCGCGCCGTCCGCCGACTCCAGCCTGGCCGCGTTCTGCCCGGAACTGGTGATCTGCGCGACGATCCTGGCGCTGTTGGCCCTGCGCGTGCCCCGCTGGGGCTGGCGGATCGACAGCTTCTGGGTCGCCCTGATCGGCAGCCTGGCCGCGCTGTATTACGCCGCGCCTTGGCAACTTCTCCCTCCGCCGAGCGCTGAAGGAGCCGCCTCCGCGACAGCCCTGCCGCGGATGGAGATCTTCACCGGGATGCTGGTGTACGATGCCTTCTCCGTCTTCGTCCGCTCGCTGCTGTTGGCGTTCGCGGTGCTCCTGGTGCTGCTGACGCGGCTGACCGGCATTCCCGATCGCGAAGACGCCGCCGACATCTATTCCCTGTTTCTCGGCGCGACGCTCGGGATGTGCCTGATGGCGTCGGCCAACCACCTGCTCACCGTGTTCCTGTCGGTGGAAATGGCCAGCGTGCCATCGTACGCTTTGGCCGGGCTGCTCAAAGGGCGTCGGCAGGCCAGCGAAGCCGCGCTGAAATACTCCGTGTACGGGGCGGGAGCCGCTGGCGTGATGCTATATGGAATCAGCCTGCTCGCCGGCCTGCTGCAAACCGCCCACCTGCCGACGCTGGCGGCCCAGCTTGCCGCGAAACTGGCGCAGCCCCTACCCGCCAGCGAGCTGATGGTCCTTTCGCTGGCCGGGCTGATGATCGCTGTGGGGCTGGCGTTCAAACTCTCGGCCGTCCCCTTCCACTTCTGGTGCCCCGACGTGTTCGAGGGAGCGACCGCCGAGGTGGACGCCTTCTTGAGCATCGCCTCGAAGGGGGCCGCCCTGGCGCTTCTGGTGCGGGTCGCTCTGGGCCTGAGCACCCTTCCTCCCGAGGGGGTCCAGCCAGGACAGCGGGCGGCCCAGCAGGCGGTGGCGGCCGCAGTGCACGGCACATCCGCCCTGTCGTCCAATAGCCTCGCTCGCCCGTCCCAGGCAGGCTCGTCGCAGCCGAGCCCGCCGTCCGCGCTGTTCAGCATCGCGCAGGAGGCTCCGCCGGCGGGTGACGCGGCGTCCCCCGCACCTGCCACGGCCGAGCCGGCTGAGCCAGCCGCAGACGCCCCGGCCACGCCTCTCCCCGCGGCGGACAAGGCGATGGCTGACCTGGCTCCCGTCCGTGGGTTTGCGGCCCGCTTGATCGCCTTGTTCGCGATCGTCACCTGCACGTTCGGGAACCTGGCGGCCTATGGCCAGAACAACCTCAAACGCTTGCTGGCCTATTCGACCATCGCGCATGCCGGCTACCTCTTGATGCCGGTCTCGGCCGCCGTGGCGATGGCCGGCCTGGACCGGGCCGGGGCGGAGCAGGCGATCGCTGCGCTGGGCGTGTACCTCGTGGTCTATCTGTTCATGAACCTGGTGGCCTTCGCGGTCGTGGCACTGTTGCGGAATGCAATGCGTAGCGAAGATGTGACCGACTATGCCGGGCTGATCCGCCGGCTACCGCTGACGGTGGTCTGCCTGGCCGTCACGCTGTTCAGCCTGGTCGGTCTGCCGCCGCTGGCGGGGTTCATCGGCAAGTTTGCGATCTTCGCGGCGCTGGTCGATGCGTTCCAGACGGTGGAAAGCGCCGGGCAGGCAGGCTTCTACCTGCTGCTGATGCTGGTGGTCGGAGGGCTTAATACGGCGATCAGTTTGTTCTACTACTTGCGGGTCGTGAAGATCATGACGATGGACCCGGAGCCGCGCGATCGGGTGCCCATTCCTTTCTCCGACGTGTCGCTATCCGGGGCGTTCTTGTGGGTCATGACGCTGCCCACGGCGCTGCTCATCGTGAGTTGGGACTGGCTCAGCCAGCTCACCCAGGCCGCCGCGAGGAACCTGTTCTCCTGAAAGGCCCCCAGACCCTGCTGCCATGCTGATGACCACTCCGTCCACCACCGACCTGCTCAACCGGCTGCTGGTCCTGCATGCCCGCTCGCTGCCCGTCTACCTCCACTACGCCCCGCCGGCAGAGCTGGCCAGCCACCCGCAGGCCAAAGCCGTGCTCGACCGGATCGTCGAAGACCATCAGCGCATGGCCGACCGGCTGGGAGCCTTGATCCTCGAACAGGGCGGCACAGTCGAGTATGGCGAATTCCCCTTGCGGTTCACGGCCTACAACGATCTGTCGCTGAAATACCTGCTGCCGGTGCTGATCGACCGGCAGAAGAAGTTCATCGCGGCCTGCGAGAAGATCGCCGAGATGCTGGCGACGGCCCCTTACGCCCAGGCGATCGCCCGCGAGGCGGTTGGCGAAGCCAAGGGACATCTGGAGAACCTCGAAGACCTCCAGCGGCAACTGCACGGCGGGACTGCCGGCCCAGGGGCCTAGCGCGACGGCGTGTCGGGCCAGGGGGGCCAGCGTTCCGTCTGGCGGAGCGATTCGCTGGCTCGTTGTTCCCCCTCGGTCGGAGCTGACGCCGCTTCTTCGAGCTGCAGCGACTGGGGGGGCCCGCCCTCACCGGCCGATGAAGCCGGTGCTGGTGATGCCGGTTCCACCCCCTCTTCGTCCGCCGTAGCCTCCGGTGGCACAGGCAGGACGAATTCGCGCGGCGGCTCCTCGGGCAGCCGCTCGAGCCGTTCACTTTCACCCAACAGCGGTGTGGCAGCCTCCTCGGCGGCCAGCGCCACCGCGGCCGGAATCGGTCCGAGCGGGCCCTGGGGCGAAAGCGGCTCGACGCGCGCCAGGTCGGGCAGCTCCTGGGAAAGGTCTTCCCCCCAGCGAAACACCGTTTCGACGTTCGTGCGGAGGATCTGGCGGCCCAGCTCGACGGCCCGCGTCTCGCTCCAGCCCCGGTCGATGACGAACCGCTCGGCCAGCACCTTGGCCAGGATCCGCTTGTACATGGCGAATTTGGGCAAGGCGAACTCCAGCTTGTACATATCGCTGTAGTAGCCGATCTGCTTATTGTGAGGCACCGCCTCCAGCCGGGCGGCCAGGTCGTACTCGATGAAGGTGGGCGTGTTGCTGTACCACCAGTGGCCGTGGGGGATCACGTTCGGAAAGATCCAGGCGTAGCTGGTCAGCTCCTGGTTGGTCACGCTGGCCAGCACGGAGATGGGAAACCGCACGCGCGGGAACTGGTTGAACAGCTCCTGGTATTGCAGCAGCGAGACCCGGCTGTCGAACAGGTCGCGCCCCTGATGAACGCCGGCCGCATAAACATTGCGGTTGACGCCGATCATCAGGTCGAACGGCAGCCGGAACAGATCGCACATTTCGGCCAGTGTCCAGAAGACATAGTAGCCGATCGCCTGGCGGTGCGTCGCCGCGGCGGCAGGTCCTTCGCTGCGGAGGGCGGCCAGGGCTGTATTGGCACGAGCCGGCGAAACGGGACGGGGCGTGAAGTCCGGCGGCAGCGAGATCGCGCAGGCCCGCGCTCCTTTGCGCTTGAAGTGTTCGAAGAGGCATGCCAAGGCCCGGCGTAGGCTGCGGGCGTCGCCCACTTCCAGGCCGCTGGCCCGCTCCAGCCGGCGGCGCACTTCCTCCTTCGCCAAGTGGAATACCAGATCGTCGGTCCGCAAGCAGGGGATGTACCGCCGCGTGTCGAAACCTTCCAGCGGATCGTCGAATTCGTTGGTCAGGAACACCGCTTCCAGGCGGCTGCGCCGCAGGACCTCGGCTTCCCAGCCAACCGCAGCCATCTGCTGCTGAGCCCGGTCGTACACGGCTTCCCAGTTGTCCGGCGTCAGATCTGCGTCATCCAGGCCAAAAAAGGTCTGGCAGATTTCGACCAGCCAACTGTACTGGGCCGTGTTGCGCAGGGCCGGCAAGTAGCCGACCAGCCGCCACACTTTCTCCCGCGGGTCCAATCCCGGCTCTTCGATCTCCTGCCTGGGCATGCCGGCCGAATGGGCCAGCTCCGTGTAGTAGTGATAGCCCAGAATGTCCGCCAGCGTGCGGCTGGCGGCTGCGTGCGGGTTGATGTGCGTGTGCGGGTCGATCAGCACAAGCTGGTCGAGCTGCTCGAAAATCCGGCGGCGAAGTTCCAGCGACATGCGTTGTTTCCAAAACAAACGGGCCCAGGGGCCATAGGATCGACGGCGATGCAAGACCAAGATATACCATGCGGCCGGCCCGGGCGGCAGTGTGCTCCCCCCTGGCGGCTGCCGCCCCGCGACGAACCGGCGTCTGGCGGACGCCGGCCGGGCCGCGTGCAGCATCTCCCAGGCGGCGACCCCACAGCGTCGCTGCCGGCCGTCGCACGAACCGCCCCACAAGGCAACCCATGCAACGATTGGACCTGTCCCTTCCAACGTGCGAGGAAAACCTCGCCCTGGATGAAGCTCTGCTCGAGGCGGCCGAGGCCGGCGAGCTGACCGACGAGGTGCTGCGCCTCTGGGAAATGCCGCAGGTCGTGGTCGTCGTGGGCCGTTCCTCCGTCGTCGCCCAGGAAGTGCGCCTGGAGGCGTGCCGCGCCGATCGCGTCCCGATCCGCCGGCGGGTCAGCGGCGGTGCGGCGGTCGTGGCCGGACCGGGCTGCCTGATGTACTCGGCCGTGCTCCGCTATGCCGGTCGCGATTGCCTTCCCGCCATCGACCGCGTGCACGCGCAGGTGCTGGCCATCGTGCAGCGCTGCCTGGGCCGCCTCGTGCCAGGTATTCAGCACCAGGGGATCAGCGACCTGGCGCTGGAGAATCGGAAATGCTCGGGCAACAGCGTTCGCTGCAAACGAGATTTTTTGCTTTACCACGGGACGCTGCTGTACGCGTTCGATCCGCTCCTCTTGGATCGGTACCTGGCGACCGCCCCGCGACAACCCGCCTACCGAGCCGGGCGAACACACAGCGAGTTTGTGATTAATTTGCCGGCAGACCCTGCCCAGCTTCGCGAAGCTCTCGCCCGTGGTTTCGGCGCCCGCCAGGCCCTCGACCGCTGGCCTAGCGAACGCACCGCGCAGCTTCTCCGCGAGCGCTACGCCCAAGAGAGCTGGCATTTCGCCCGGTGACCCGGCCGACGGCGGACAGGGCTGCTGCTCGGGTCGCGCAGGGGAGGCGGCGCTGGTGGCGGTGGCGGCCCCCCCGAATTGCCACCCCAGCTATACCCCTTTGCCTTGCGAAACATGGTCGTCGGCCAAGCGGCAGGCCACTATATTGAGCGGCGTAAAATGAAAAATGTAGCCTTGGCAAGAGGCGTCCCGGGGGGTCGATGCGGCCCACACCGACATTGCTCGAGCGTTTTCTAAAAAATCTTGTTTTTTAGCGACATGAGTGCGGCACAACTCGATTTGAAGCGGTTCATCCGCGACATTCCGGATTTTCCCAAGCCAGGGATTCTTTTCCGAGACATCACGCCCCTTCTGGCCGATCCGGAAGCGCTGCGGGAGACGGTCCGGCGGCTGGCTGATCCCTATCGTGGCCAGAAGATTCATGCCATCGTCGCCGCCGAGGCCCGCGGGTTCATTTTCGCAGCGCCCTTGGCGATCGAACTCGGGGCGGGGTTTGTGCCGGTCCGCAAGCCGGGCAAATTGCCGTTCGACCGGCATTCGTTCCGGTACGACCTGGAGTATGGAAGCGACACGTTGGAGATGCACGTCGATGGCGTGCCGCCCGGAGCGCGGGTGCTGGTGGTCGACGACCTGCTGGCGACTGGCGGAACCGTGGGGGCGTGCGTCAAGTTGTTGGAGCGGACCGGCGCTCAGATCGTGGGCTGCGCCTTCGCGATTGAGCTGAAGAGTCTGGGTGGAGCCAAGGCCCTCGCCCCGCACCCAGTGTATAGCCTGATCCAGTACGACTGATCGGTGCTGCGCGGATGAGCAGCACGAACCTCCAGATACCAGGATTGCCGTAGCCGCTTACGACGCGCTGGCCGCAAGTATTCCGTCTGCCATCGCCCGCCGAAGCGTGTGCTGTCGTGCCTCGAGGATGGCGGTCAGCCGCATTCGCGGGGATCGCGTCCTTCGCACGCTGGCATTCGCGGCGTTTTCATGGGCCGGGGCGCGTCGGACTAGCGATATCCGCTGGGGCTGCGGACCGTGGCAGTGGCTTGCTGCACGGCCGGGCCGGTGTAGCGCTCGGGGAACTGGTGGAAGCGCGCCAGGGAGTTTTCGTCGGAGAAGAGGTAGATCTTCTGCTCCGGCGTGATCAGGCCGTAGGCTCGCTTCCCCTCGACCCAGACCCCATGATCTACCAGTTGCACCGGATCGTAGCCACCCAGGACCGGCGCGTAGGCTTCGGGACGCGCGAGAAACTTCTGTTGTTGTTCGGCCGACGCGAACAGGTAGGTGCGGCCTTCATGGATGGCACCGAAGCGCGGGTCCCCTTTCTTCCAGGCCCGGCGGTCGGTGGGATCCAGAGCCACCACTTCCACCAGCGTCACCGGGCAGAACCCATCCAGCGCGACGGGCGGAGCCTGGGAGGCGGGAACCAGGTTCGGCGGCGATGCCTGCGGCCCACTGGCCCACGCGCTGGTACCGGGAGCCGGCGGGTGCGGCGGGTGAGTGGGTACTGACGCCGCCAGCGTGGGCGGTTGATAAGCTGCCGCTTGGGTGGCCCCAGTCGTACTCGATGCACTGTCGCGCGTCTGAGGGGATCTGGCGGCCCACGGGTTCTCAAGCCGCCGCGCCATCTGAGCGGGGCTGGAACCGGGCCAGGGACTGATGGCAGGCCGGCCGAGGCCCGCTACGGCAGGTGCGGTCGGCGTCGGATTCCATGGCGAGGTCCGCGGCACAGCCGAAGCACCAGGAACCGAGGTCGATGGGGCACCCGCCTGCGGGAAAGCGGCTGCGGCGGGAGGCAATTCGGCGGGCTGACTTGCCGCAGCGCTGGCGGGGGCGGCAGCCCAACTTGACGACGCCGGCGGCGCAAGCCCCTGGGCGGGCGACTCGTCCGGCTGGAGGAACGCCGAGCGGCGAGTGCCCGCCGCCTGCGCCACGGTGGTTGGTAATGGGGCCGACGAGACGGCGGAAACGGGCGGCGACGCGACAGGCGACGTTGGGCGTGTTTCCGGGGCCGGCACGCCGCGCTGCGTGTGTATCCCCGCCTGCTGGGCCACTTGCTGCATCAGGGCGATATACTCGGCCGGCTTTTGAGGGCTGATCGTCCGAAAGACCTCCAGCCCGGAGGGCGTCACGATCACATCGGTCGGCCAGCGCTGCACCTGATAGCGAGTGGCTAAGGCGGTATTGCGACCGGCATGGACCTTGACCGGCACATACGCCTGTGCAATCGCCTGGGCTACCTGCGGCTGAGAAAAGACGTTTTGCTCCAACCTCCGGCATGGCTCGCAGTTGTCGTTGTAAAAGTGCAAGAGCACCAGCCGCCGTTGTTCGGCCGCCAGCTCGCACGCCTGCCGCAAGTCGGTGAACCAGGGAATCAGCTCCGCCGACTGCCCCACCCCGGCCGTCAGCCCCAGGCCCAGCAGCGCTAACAGCATCGACTTCATCGCGTCACCTTCCCATCGGGCCATGTCCCGCGGCAGCCCGCACCCAGGAGCGGCCGGGCACCTCGAAACCGCATCTGGCCCAGACAGCCTGGCGAGGATCGCCGGCCGTCCGATGCTAGCGTCGGCCAGCGCCACACCCTCAGCACAAATCGACCAGCCGGTTGTACCGATTACAGAAAATCTGCCGGCCAGGAGACGAATCGGGCTGGATCGACCGTGCGTCCCCATGCGGGCGCACTTCCCAGGTGCGAACTTCCTTCCCGGGTGCGAACAAGCCGTCGCCAGCATTGCTTGCCAGCAGCAATCAGCAGGTTCGCATCGCCGGTCGGCCAGGACCGCGGCCACGAGGCAGGCGTGCAGACCTTCAGGCATGACAAGAAGGCCCGCCGGCTCAAGGCAGGACCTCGAGCCGGCGGGCACGGGGCGGGGTGGCCCAAAACGTCGATGTGCTCAAAGTCGGAAAATGCATTCGGGGGGTACGGCGGCGTCTCTCCGCCCCGCTGCGCCCGGACAGACTCGCGCACGAAGACCTCTCCCTCCTTCGCAACACGAGCTGCCGGGCTGCAACGGGCGATCTCGACCGCACGCCTGGGAACGCTGCGGGAGCCTTCGGGCCGCATGAGCCGGCAAGCCGCAACTCCAGCGTGCGCAAGCTGTCGGGTGCCGCGAACGAAGGCACCGCAGGAGAGGACAGCCGGCCGGCCTGATGGTTCGCGCTTCCACGGACCCCTCGGAACGCAGATCGGTCGGCTGGATGCGGAGCTTTCCGCGTACACCACCCACCGCTTGCACACGGTGTGCCATAGCAGCTTGCCAGGCAGAGCCTCCTCAAAGTCCAAAACACCTAAGCCGTTATACTGTTTGGCCTTGCGGCGATTGCGCCAGGCTGTGCGGCAATCGGGCGGCCGCCCATGCCTCCCTGCCGGCCGCCTGCTGGCTAGACGCTGGTTGCCCAGGACTTGGGCAGCGGCGTACGCCCCTCCTGCCACCGTCGCTGCGCTTGCGGGCCGCAGCGCCGTGTGTCGGCGTTGTTGGGTGTGCCTCGGGAACACGGCGCAAGCGCCCTTTCGCTCGCCCAAGTGACCGCCCAGGTCACGAAGGAGCCGGGATCGTATCGCTCGGCAAGGGCGTGGTCAGCGGCTGGTCGCTGACCTGGGCCGGCAGTTCCAGATAGAAGCGGCTGCCTTGGCCGGGCGTGCTTTCCACGCGGATTTCGCCGCCATGTTCGCGGAGGATTTTCTGGCTGACGGGCAGGCCGAGCCCCGTGCCGCGAGCACCTTTGCGCGACTCGAATAGGGAGAAAATGCGGGGCAGATCCTCCGGGGCGATCCCTTCGCCGTTGTCGGACACCACGATATGCACTAGCCGGTCGCCCGGCGACCATTCGACGCCGATCGCCACCTGAGCGCCCGCACGGCGTTCGCAGGCGTCGATGGCATTGATCACGACGTTCAGGATCGCTCGGTGCAAAAGGTCCGGATCGTAGTTGAAACGGGGCAGGTCGCTGCGCGGCGTCCAGAGCAGCTCGACCTGTGCCTCGGCCGCGCGAGTTTTCATCAGCTCCACCACATCGCCGATCGTTTCGTTCAGATCGGCTGGCACGCGCTCCGGGACGCGGTCTTTGCTGAAGGTGAGCATGTCCAGGACCAGGTTGGAAATCCGCTCCTGGTTTCGCTCGACCATCCGCCAGCCGCGGCGGATCGCCTCGGCATCGCCGCTGGACAGCCCTTGTTCGATGAGGTAGCCGCCGCCGCGCATCCCCTGGAGGATGTTCTTGATGTGGTGCGAGAGGGTGGCGATCGTCTGCCCCATGGCGGCCAGCCGTTCCGCCTGCACCAGGGCGGAGTAGAACGTGGTGTCTTCCACCGCCAACGCGGCCTGGTGCCCGATCGCCACCATCAGGCGCAGGTCTTCTTCCGTGAAGCGGCTGCTGCCGGCTCCCGGCAGAACGCGCCCCGGCGGCGTGCAGGTGTCGACGTAGATCGCCCCCACCACGCCGTACCGCCCTTGCATCGGCACGCAGATCGCCTCGCGAACCCCCAGGGCGACGATCGACCCTTCTCCTTTCCACCGTGCATCATCACGGGCGTCGCTGGTGAGGATGCCTTCGCGGTGCGTCAGCACGTAATCCAGGATGGTGCGGCTGATGGCGATCCGCGGCATGCCGGCTTCCGGGCGGCGGGTGCGGCTGACAGCCGGCGTCAGCTCCTGGGTCTGCGAGTCGACCAGCATGATACAACCGCGGTCGGCCGGAACGCACTCGAAAATCAGATCGATCAGGCGGGTAAGGAGCTGGTCGATGTCCAGGGTGTGACTCACCGCCAGCGCCGTGCGATACATCACCTGCAAATGATTCCGCGCCGCCACGAGCCAGGGACTGTCGGCCGCCGGCGCTTCGGCACCCGGCGCTGCGGCCGCCGGCGGGAAGGCCGAGATCACGCGCGAACCTTCCGCGCTTCTGCCCACGATCTCGACGCCGTGGTCCAGAGGCTGCCGACGCTGCGCATCGGTGAACAACAGCAGCGTCCGGCCAAGTTGCAATCGATCGCCGCTCACCAGACGCTGCTGCGTGATCCGCCGGCCGTTAATGTACGTCCCGTTGGAACTGCCCAGATCGACGACGACGTATCCTTCCTCGTCCGCGCGGATTTCCGCATGCCGGCGTGACACCTCGTGGTCGGCGAGCTGGATGTCATTGCTCCGGTCGCGACCTAGCGAGAGGACGTCCTGTTCCAGCTCAAACCGCCGGCCGATCTCCCGCCCTTGCAACACGAACAAGGTCGCCATGCCGCCTGCCTCCCTTGCCTGGCGCCGCGGCCGCGGACGATCCCGCTTCGCCAAAGCCCGCGCACGTAAGGATTGTAAGATGCTGCCCCAGCGGGTGGTAGAGTCGCTGCCTCCAGCGGCACGCCCAGGCACTTACGAGCTCCCTGTAGGCATGGTGGCTCAGGCAGAGTAGCCTGGACGGCCCGGGGGACCGCAACCGACCCCACGCCGCGGCCGCCAACGGCTCGACGCACTGGCCAGCGCGCGAAAAACGGCATCCCGGGCAGGCATATCATGGACATAGATCGCAAGTGGAGAGCTCCTACGGTGGAAGGTTTGAATGCACGGGCCTGGTCGCTGTGTGATCAGCTTGCCGGCGAGGCGGACCGACTGCGGGTACGCGTCCATGCCCAGAGCGGCCAGATGCGCGTGCTGGACTGCGGCGTCCAAGCCGAAGGGGGCCTGGAAGCGGGAGTGAAACTGGCGGAAATCTGCCTGGCCGGCCACGGACACGTTCAGCTTGCCGCCGCCAGCGATGAGATGCCCTGGCCGCGCGTCCTCGTCTACACAGACCAGCCCGTGCTGGCCTGCATGGCGTCGCAATATGCAGGCTGGCAACTGACGGCCGACGGTTTCTTCGCCATGGGCAGCGGTCCGATGCGGTCAGCCGCAAGCTACGAGGAGCTGATCAAAGAACTGGGATATTCCGAGCGGCCAGGGCGCGTTGTGGGAGTCCTGGAAACCGCGAAATTGCCGCCCGCGGCCATCGCCGAGAAGATCGCTGCTGCGTGCGGGGTCGCGCCAGGCGACATCACGCTTGCGGTAGCCCGCACGGCAAGTCTGGCCGGGACGCTGCAAGTCGTTGCGCGCTCTGTCGAGACCGCCCTGCACAAATTGCATGCGCTGGGCTATGACCTGACGCGCGTTGTCAGCGGCCTGGGCACGGCGCCGCTGCCGCCGGTGGCCGCAGATGACCTGACGGCGCTGGGGCGAACCAATGACGCCATCCTGTATGGAGCGGACGTGACGCTGTGGGTCCGCGATACGGATGAGTCGCTCCGAGGCATGGGGCCGCAACTGCCCAGCGCGGCCTCCTCCGCGTTTGGCCAGCCCTTTTTGCGCCTGTTCGAGCAGGCGGGGCGCGACTTTTACCGGATCGACCCGCATTTGTTCAGCCCAGCCCGCGTGACGCTGATCAATCTCGGCACCGGCCGGCTGTTCCGCTACGGCGTGCCGCGCCCGGACATCCTTCGGCAGTCGTTCGAGGCAGAGTGACGGGCACAGGTGACGCCCCGCCCTTGGGGGTGAGGTGATGCATGGGCGTCGGCTGGCCCAGGACGTGCCTCGAGCTGCTAAGTGCGGAGAAGTGGGACGACCCCGCGACACGGCTCAGGAGGAGGCGTCTGCAGGGCCAGCGCCGACCGGGGTAGGAACCTCGCCGCGGCGGGCGGCGGGCGTGGGGAAACCGAGCTGCTTATCGACCAGGTTGATCAGCGGCCGGCCGGCGAAATAGCGTCGGAGGTTCTCGCAGACGAGCTGCGTCGTGCGATCGGCCCGCCAGCGCGACTGCGCGCCGACGTGAGGGGTGATGAGCACGTTGGGCAGGTCCCACAGCGGGCTTTCCGGGGCCAATGGTTCGACCTCGGTCACATCCAGTCCCGCACCGCCCAGATGACCGCTTTGCAAAGCCGCCACCAGATCCCGCTCGACGACCACTGGTCCTCGCGCCACATTGATCAGAATGGCGCCCGGCTTCATCTGCGCCAGCTCGCGGGCGGCAATCATCCCGCGGGTGTTTTCGTTGAGTGGTACACACAGCACGATGATGTCCGCCACCGCCAACAGGCGCGGCAGTTCCTGGGGCGGCCAGACCGCCTCGACACCTTCCGGCGGCTCCTGGGGAAACACGTCGGTCGCCACGATCCGTGTACGGAAGGGTCGCAGGACCTGGGCCAGACGCGTGCCATTGCCCCCCAGCCCCACGATGCCGACGGTCGCTTCGTGCAGGTCGCGCGTCGGCCGGCGGACGAACTCGTGCCGCTGCTGGGCCCGGAAGAATTGTGGCAGGCCCCGCACCAGCCCCAGGATCAGGGCCAGCGCCTGCTCGGCCACCGCGTCGGCAAACAGTCCCGAGGCACTGGTCACGACGATCGGCGATGCGATCGTCTCGGGAGTCAGGCAGTGGTCCAAGCCGGCCGCGGAGGACTGGATCCATTTCAAACGGCCGCGGCGGACGACCTCCCCCCAGGGGACGGGCACCTTGGCATGCCCGCAGAAGATGTCGGCCTCGAAGATCTCTTCGGCGATCCGCTCCTGCCCCGCATCGACCACTTCGTGGCCCGGGGCGGCCGCGCGGATCTGCGCCAGGTGCCGCGGCTCGATCGGATAACACAGAACAATCCGCATGGTGCTTATGCTATTGTAGAGGCCGCGGCCGAGAAGGGGGCACGTGCTCCGCACGCTGCGCCGCGAGCGGTCAGACGTGTACGCCACGCCGCATGGTCCGCCGGCGAGGCAGGCGTCTGGTCCCGATGCCCAGGACACGCGGACCCTTCGCGCAGGAGCGATCGCCATGAAAATGCCGTCCGTGGGTGCCATGGGAGTCTTGGCCGGTTTGGGTGCCGTGCTCTGCGGTTTGATGACGTGGGCAGCTTTGGGGCCGTCCGGCCAGGCACAGCCGCCGGCGGAGGCCCCGCTGCGGCACGTGGTGCTGTTCAAATTCCAACCGCAAGCGACGCCGCAGCAGATCCAGACCATCGTCGAGGCGTTCCAGCAGCTCCCCCAGAAGATCGAGGGGATCACGGGTTTCGAGTGGGGCACCGACGTCAGCCCCGAGGGGCTCTCGGAGGGGTTCACGCACTGCTTCGTGGTCACGTTCCGCGACGCGAAGGCCCGAGATGCCTATCTGCCGCACCCGGAGCATCAAAAGTTCGTGGCGCTGTTGCGCCCGCATTTGGAGAAGGTGCTGGTGGTGGACTATTTCGCTCGGAAATAGTGCCGCTTGACGCGACGAGCGGCTTGCGGTAGTTAAGAAAAAAGGGTTCCGCCCCTGGGCGGAACAGGCCGCGGGCGGGGGCCGGCTGCGGCGGCCGAGCTTCACGAACCGAGACGGGCCCGGTGCTTGGCGAGGTGCACACTGTGACGATCACGCGCGTGGGGACCAACCAGAAATACGCCGAGGGGTGGGAAGTGGTGTTCGGAGGCAAGAAGCCGGCCGCGTCATCGGCCGCGTCCCCGAGCACGCCTGCCAAGGCCCCAGCGAAAAAAGCTGCCAAAAAGGCGGCGCCTTCCAAGAAAGCCGCTGCCAAGAAGGCGACGAAAAAAGGCAAAAAGTAGGCAGGCCGTCAGCCGCCTTGTTCTGCACGCTGGCTGGGGGCTGCGAGCCCGGTCAGTGGTCCACGCGGTTTATCGCCATCCGCGGTAAGTGGCCTGCGACGGTCGGAACCCGCCTCCTGGCGGGTTCCGCGGCGAGGTCCTGCGCGGCGGCAGGTCCAGGCACTCGCCGCGGGCACGGGCGCCGTGGCGCACCGACGTCAATCCGTACGGCGACGGGTCGGGCCATCTGCAGCGGCCATGCCCGCTGGCCGGCTCGTCAGCGGGCGTTGGCCGTGACGCCCGGCCAGTCGTCGGTGCGGAAAGGGGTCAGCGGCAGTCCGTTGCGGCTGTAGACATTGCACCGCGGATTGTCGGCCCAGGCGTAGCGCACGGCCACTGGATCAGGCACCTTGTCGCTCCAGACGACGATCGTGTCGCTGCCCCGTAGTTGCGCCTCTGCCCAGACGAACTTGCGGTCGCTGCCGGCAATGGCGAAGCCGATCGGCCGCGGGACGTCGAAAGTGTACAAGCCCGGTCCGACATGGTCGAACTTGAGCACGATCCGCTGCCCCTCTTTCTCCATCGAGCGGTACTGCGGGCTGCGGTACGCCAGGTCGCTCTGACCATACTCGCGAGCCAGCGCCCAGCGCACCAGCCGTTTGGCCACGTCCTGCTTGTTCCGCGGATGGATGTCACGCCCTTCCCCCAGGTCGATGATCACGGCCTGCCCGGTGTTGGGTAGCCGATCCATGGTCAGGGTCTGGGCTTCCCGCAGCTCGGCCCAGTCGCTTTCCCCCGGCTCGGGCTGTTCGTCGCGGAAGTCGGCAAGCTGGACCCAGTAGAAGGGGAAATCGCCCTGCTGCCACTCGTCCCGCCAGCTCTGGATCATCAGCGGGAACAGATCACGGTACTGATAGGCCCGCGAGGCGTTGCTCTCCCCCTGGTACCAGATGACGCC
>Ga0073932_1002892_pt1 | contig 24830 bp, 19 predicted proteins | sample DewCreD2012metaG_FD_76967 | JGI IMG/M metagenome (GOLD analysis project Ga0073932, IMG submission 76967) | Hot spring sediment bacterial and archeal communities from British Columbia, Canada, to study Microbial Dark Matter (Phase II) - Dewar... ...
CAACTTTTCCCGATTTCAGTTCAACGTGGAAACTTCTCTTGAATTGCTAAACCTTGACTTGATGCCGCTTTTACTCAGGCTAAAATAAAACCGCGTGCTAGTAGACTGGATTCTTATCGCCCTTAACGGTTGGATGTACGAATGTGCGACGTTTAGGAAGCATTTTCGTACATCCGTTGTTATCGCCTTTTTATCACCTTCTTTGTCACGTATTGCCCGGCCTTTGTAAGTCGTATGAAATACATTCCGTCATCCAGCCTGCTGATGTCTACGCGGGACTCTGTGGTGTTGCGCATGGCCTGCATCAACTGCCCATGCACGTTAAACACCTCGATTCTGTCCCATTTATCTATGCTTTTACTCTGGATATTTACCCAAGAAGTGGCGGGATTGGGATACAGGGTAACGGCTTTGTCCGGTATGATGGGAAACGAGGTGCTCACCGGACTACAAAACAGCGTGTCCAAACACCCATCCTTGCTCACCTTTATCAGCCAGCCCCAGTCTTTGGGGAATGGCTCGTAGGTTTGGCTAAAGCCGCAGGCAACGATGCTGCCGCTTGGAAGTTCTACCGCATCATACAAGTAATTGACAGAGCCAGTTTCGTAACTCCAAAATGCCGTGTCCACCCTGCTCCACAGTTGCTCGCCTTGGCTGTCCAAACGCACCATCCAGCCTGAAAAAGAATTGTACCACATCGGTACGGGTGGGATGGGATAATTAACAGGTTTCAAACCAATGGCTAACCAGCCGCCTTCGTTCAATTCAATCGCTTTGGTAAAATAATTTATAGGAAAATCGGCCACCCCAAATGTATCATCCCGAATGATGTCGAAATTATCATCTCGAATAATAAACTTGGGTTGCTTCGATATTTCATTGTAGGTGGCGTTGTACCAACCTCTCGCACTCGTATAGGCCCAGTAGCCTTCTGGTGTCTTGAAAAGACTGCCCGCTCCAAGTTCTTCCAACGAAGGCTGGCTCTCCCATTGCCACTTGGCATTGCCTAGACTGTCAATGGCGAATATCTTGCTGGTGTTCTTAATTTGCGGCAGTGGCAATCCCTGTGCTGCCGTAGTACTTGCGCTGATTACATATTCGTTTGCATCCGTAATCAAGGCCGAGCCAAATAAAGTCTGCCTTCCCGGAGTGCTGAATTTCTGTTCCCAGATTTTATTGCCCTCGAAGTCTGTTTTCATTATGAAAACATCCAAAACGCCATTTGATGTATTTTGCTTGTCTCCTAATATCAATAGACCATCGCTTAACTCTTTCACTTCTTTGTAAAAATCAACCTCTGATGCTGGATCGGGGAATTCTCTCAGATAAATCAGTGCCCCAGAATTGTCAAATCTGGCCAAATAACCATTTTTTCTATAAAAAAACTGCCCAACCCCCACATATCCGCTATTGTCGCTCAGTTTGACGAGGCTGTTGGGGTACACAGCCGTAAAATCATCGTTCAAACTGTCGTTGCAAATATGGTAATCAATCAAATGGCCGCTCGTGTCAAAACGAGCAAAGAGCATCCCGAAGGCCTGCCACCCTTCTTCCAATGCCGAACCGTACAACACTAAAGTATCGCCCGCCAACTCCATGCTGCCGAACCCTGCCGCCAACTCCCCAAAATCAAAAGTACGGCTGAAGCCCTGCTGTGCAGGGGCTGTGCGTGTGATGAGTACCGATAAGAGGACAAACAAATATCTCATGGCGCAAAGCATAAATGCCCGTCTGGGCGCGCGGGGCGCCCGGACGGGCAGGTGATGAAAAAAGATTACTTGTTCAGGATGATTTTGCCGCTCTTTAGCACCTTGCCGTCGGCCGTCAGGTGGTAATAGTACACCCCGGACGGATGGCCGCCGGTCTGCCAGGTGTATGAACCAACTGTTGCCAGCTCGGACTGAAACTGTACCCGCCTTCCGTTCACGTCGAAGATGCGGAGGGTGGCTTCCTTGACCTCTCCCGGCAGCGAAATCGAGAAGTCCACAAAGTCCCTTGCCGGGTTGGGGCTTACCCGCACCCATTCGGGCTGATTTAGCGTTCGGGGCGAATCCCCGCCCTTCACGGAGCGTTCTTCGATGTGGTCTCCGTCTTTGACGTATTCCGCAGGGAAATGTTCTCCGTACAAGGTCAGGATGCTCTTGACCCAGCCTTCTGCGTAGCCGTCCGCATCGAGGTAGCCTTTGACGGACTGCAGGGTGGCCGCATCCAATTCGTAGAATGGCTTGCCGTCCAAAAGGCCGATGATAGCCTGATAATTGCCGATGTCGGCCTGCCCGTCGCCCGCCAGTTGGTACTTGCCGACGGCGCCGTTGAGCAACGACAGGGCCGCCTGCGCGCTGCCCGTGCTCAAACGCTCGCCGGCCAGCCACAAGTCGCCTTCGAGGCTGCCCAGATGCGCCAGCCAGGTGCGCAAAGTATCGGCGCTGAAACTAATGGTGTCGTACAGTTCGTGGACGACCACCATGTAGGCATCCTCGTCCATCATCCGTTGGCGGTAAGCCATCTGCCGCGCGAGTTCGTCCGTCGGGCTTGCCGCATAATTTGCTTTTGCGGCGAGATACGCCTCCTTTTGCTCGTAAAAATCGGATTTGACCAGTGCGATTTCCTCCTTCGTCCGGCACGGCGGCTCACAGTAGGTGACTGGGCAGGTATTGGTGGGAGCCGTGATTTTTTGAATGTTCCCCTGTATGGTCAACGGCTCCTCGTTCTGCCCAAAAGGATTGAAGAAATACTGAACCGGAGCGCCGAAATTGGAGAAGTCAATGCCCGTGTAGGAAAAGCGGTTGCCGGCAGCGTTATAGGTTATTTGACCTTGGCTGTTGACTTCCAGCCCCTGCCTTGGCTTAATGCTGCCATTGGGCACGGAGAAATCCTTGTCCAGCACGTCAAAGTTCTTGTTGCAGTCGTAGTACAGGCCGCGAATGCCGTCCTGCGGCAACTGGGAGGCGTTCTGCAGATTGGAAAGGTTGCCGATGGTCAGGTCACGGAACTTGTTTTGGCGGATGGTCTTGTTGGCCATGCCCGTGTTGATGCAAATCGTGCCGATGGTCGTTTCAGCATTGCCGCTTCCGCCGATGAAATCGTTCTCCTCGCAGGTAAAGCCTGCCACGTCCGTCTCAAAAATCACGCCCACCTGATCGCTCGTCGGAACAGTGGAGGGCAATTGGCCGAGGTTGAAGTTGTTGAACAGGAGTGTGCCGCCGGTCACTGATTTGTTGCGGATGCCCACGAAGCACTTGTCAAAGTTCGCCTGCCTCACCGAGTAGGGGCGATTGGTGACGATGCGGGCGACATAGATGCCGTAGCCCAAGCCTTTAAACTCCGAAGAGAGGAAGGAACTCGGGGGGTAGGTATTGCCCACGCCCGTTGCGGTGACGTTGAAGCCCGCATCGTTGGCAAAAACACCATAGCCCCAATCCAAGATGCTTCCTCCAGTAATAGTCCTTGCATTGGTGTAGGAGCACCCGGAAAGCCCGATGCCGTTCACGCCCGTCATGTGTACAAATGCATAGAACGGCTCGTCGTGCGGGTAGTCGTCGTCGATCAGGAACGTGGTCGTGCCGAACGAGCCGAGGTAGTTGCGTGGCTGTCCCTGTTGCCCGGCCGGCACGGAAAAGGGCCAGAAGTTCTGGTAGGGCGCAAACTCCACCCCGACACGGCAGTTCTTGATGGTCGCCCCTGTGCAACTGATTTGACCGCCCGCCAGCGCGTAAGTGGGGCCGTAGAGTTGGACGCCCACCTTGGCGTTCTCGATCAGCGAGCCGGGCATGCACTCTATGCGGCCCTGTGCCCGCACCCCGTTTACTGCATACTGCGAGTTTGCGGGCGTGCTGCCCCACACCCGGACGCCCTGCCAAGTGTAGCCTCTGCAGCCCATGCCCGTCAGCGTGCCGTGCAGCACCAGCCTTGCACTGGGCTTGATGATGAGGCGGCTCTGCTCGCCGAAATGCACGGTCACACCAGCACTGATCGTCAGGGTTGCGCCGCCCTCAATTACAAGGTCGCCCTCAATGAGGAAGTCGCCGTTATTGGGCGTGTTGGCGGTCGTCCATGTGGTGTTCGTGGTGATGGTGTGCCCGACGAAGTCGGGGTTGAAAAGGCAGGCTTGCAGGATGGGGGATATAGAGATGATTTGGCGCATACGCTGGCCTTGGCCAGTTGTGTGATGGGTCATGCATCCCGGAGGGTACACAACTGACATAATCAGATGAGTGTTAGGATTGTAAGGCTCGCCACATGCGTCAATATCATTCCATACATAGTTGCAATTTGACAAGAATGAATTTATCTCTCCAAATCCGGGGTCGGCTGGGGTGTCCTCGACATAATCTCCACAAGTTGCTCCGTTTGATCCATTGGCACACTCAAGGCATTCTTGTTCTATGTCGTTTCCGTTACAATTCTTTGCGTCTTCTTTGCCGTGAAAAGTATGCCATAGTCCCAAACAATGTCCCATTTCATGTGAGATAACCAAACTTCTTGAAAACACATATGTGCTTTGATTTCCGGGAAAGCCAACAGTTCTCGTGCCTTTAATCAAAAAAATATCTCCCGGAACCCCATTTGCATAAGCATAGTCGGGCGCATTGTCTCCACCAATGATAATGTCTATACCATCAAAGTGTGGAAGAAAATACTGGCCAATATTGCAAAGACTTTGAAGCCCGCTGTAGCTGCTAAGTTCGGTACTGTTAATCGGGATTATTTCACAATCCCACACAAAATATATGCCGTGGGTGGAAAAGGAACTTCCCATTAGCTCTATTGATTCATGGATTTGGGCAGGTGTTGGAGCGCCCGACCCATTATCATTTCCCAATGAATGGACGTAAATTTTGATAAAATACGCCTCCCCTGTATTTTCGGGGGCAATAAAAGCAGGGAGCGGCCCAATAGAATTCGCGTCTCCTGTTGTTTGGCAGAAAGAATCATTTTGGGCTTTGATGCTTTGGTTGCCTGCGATCATCAAAAACAGAAAAGCCAAGAGTAGGGCAGCTGTTCCTCTAATCGAGTTAAACTTGAAATTTTTCATGCCGAAAACTTTTGAGGGTAAAAGATTTGGGATGAAGGACAATTTTTGAGGATTGTCTGCCGGAGGCCTCCTCGGCTGGGAAGCCATGACACTTTGTTTAATCCGTTCATGCGCCTGCAATTTTAATGGTTTGTTTTTGCTTTTGTTGGCGATAACGTTTTGGCGCTTGGCGCAGTGGGGGATTTCGGAGCACAAAACTGTCAACCCACCACAAAAGTTGATGCGAGGTAAGTGGTCCGAAGCCAATACCTTTTCTAAATGATAGTTCCATTCTTATTTTGTTTTATTGTTAGTAAATATAGAAATTGTTGCTCGTTGGTTGCCGCCAACTCAATGCTTGGCGCTTACCTGCTCGACGGCGCGGCGCACGAGGTCCTCGTCGGCCGGGTTGGGCAGCGTTACGGAGAGGTCGGGATAATGGCTCATCGTTCGTCGTATGGTACTCAGCGCGTGTGGATTGCGCGCCCAAGCTCGGCGGGCAATACCGTTGTTGACATCCCAAAAGAGCATGGCCTGCAACCGACGTGCAGCGGCCGGCGTGCCGTCGAGCACCAGGCCAAAGCCCCCGTTGATGACATCGCCCCAGCCTACGCCGCCGCCGTTGTGCAGGCTGACCCAGGTGGCCCCGCGGAAGGCGTCGCCGATGACGTTGTGAACGGCCATATCGGCTGTATAGCGCGAGCCATCGTAGATATTGGCTGTCTCTCGGAATGGCGAGTCGGTGCCGCTGACGTCGTGGTGGTCGCGTCCCAAGACTACCGGCCCGCTCAATTCGCCGCGTGCAATGGCGTCGTTGAAGGCCATAGAGATGCGGATGCGCCCCTCGGCGTCGGCGTACAGAATGCGCGACAAGGAGCCTACCACAGGCAGGTTGCGATGCGCATTTTTAACCCACAGTAGGTTGTCGCTAATTTGCAAGCGAACATCTTCGGGCGCTTCAGCGAGCATTTCCTCCAGTACGCGTGCCGCTATGGCGTCGGTTTTTTCCAGGTCGGCAGGGTTGCCCGAGCAGCAAACCCAGCGGAAGGGGCCAAAGCCGTAGTCGAAGCACAGCGGCCCCATAATATCTTCCACATAGGAAGGATAGCGGAAGGGACTTTCCTCGGCGCGCGTAGCGGGTGTTGCGCGCAGGACCTCTCCTCCAGCTGCAGCAGCCTCTTTGAGAAAGGCGTTGCCATAGTCCCAGAAATACATGCCTCGCTCGCTCATCGCATTGATAGCGGCCGCATGGCGGCGCAGCGAAGCTGCCACCGCCTCGAGGAACTGCTTCCTGTCAGTAGCAAGTAGATGCTTAGCCTCTTCGAACGTGTACCCCACCGGGCAGTAGCCCAGGTCGTGGATGTTGTGGCACGACGTCTGGTCGGAGCCTAACTCCACCTGGACGCCTTCACGCACGAAGCGCTCCCACAAGTCCACCACATTACCGTGGTAAATGAGGGCAATAGCTTCGCGATGGCGTCGGCACGCCTCCATGCGGTGCAACAGGGCGGTTAGGTCAGTGTACACATTCTCCTGCTGAATGTAGCCGTCGGCCAAGCGTTGCCGAATGGCGTCAGCATCCACCTCCGCAATCACGCCCACGCAGCCGGCGATAACCGCAGCTTTAGCTTGCGCTCCCGACATGCCGCCTAAGCCGCTGGTAACAAATACCCGCCCGCGCAGCTCGGCCTCGCCCAAGCCCAAACGACGGCCTGCTCCCAGCAGGGTAATCGTCGTGCCGTGCACAATGCCTTGAGGGCCAATGTACATAAACGAGCCTGCCGTCATCTGGCCGTACTGTGTGACGCCCAACGCATTGTACTTGTTCCAGTCCTCTTTCTTAGAAAAATTCGGGATCATCATGCCGTTGGTCACGACCACTCGCGGCGCCTCGGGGTGACTAGGGAACAACCCTAACGGATGGCCGGAGTAAAGCACCAGCGTTTGATGCTCCGTCATTTCCGACAGGTAGCGCATGGTCAGCAGGTATTGCGCCCAATTTTGAAAAACGGCGCCATTGCCTCCGTAAGTGATGAGCTCGTGCGGGTATTTGGCCACCTTCGGATCGAGATTATTCTGGATCATTAGCATAATCGCTGCTGCTTGCGGACAGCGCGCAGGGTATTCTGCCAGCGGGCGGGCGTACATGGGATAATCCGGCCGAAAGCGGTACATGTAGATACGCCCGTAACGCTCCAGCTCCTCCGCGAACTCGACGGCCAGCGTTTCGTGCCACGCTGGCGGAAAATAGCGGAGCGCATTTTGCACGGCCAGTACGCGCTCGGCGGACGAAAGCACGCCCTCAATTATACGGCGCGGCGCGTGCGGAACGAGGGGGTCTAACGGCTTGGCAGGCGGCAAGGTGGTCGGAATGCCGGTGCGAATGGCCTCCTGAAAGGCCGATACCTGGGCTATAGACATGGCGAAGAGCGTTTTTTATGGCGCAAAGTTAGCCAGCCGCGCCCCTGTGGATAAAATTTTCACCGCTGTGTTGGTTGCCTGTATGTTGACCGGTGCATAGCACTTACTTTTGCGCCCACTAATTTCTTATCTGACTAAATGCCAGAGTTAACCGAAGTAATCGAACACACGCTCCTGAGGCCAGACTGTTCGCCTGACGACATCCGGCGGCTGTGCGAAGAAAGTACCGAACACGGGTTCTTTGGCGTCTGCGTACCTCCTTACTACGTGCGCGACGCCAAACGATTTTTAGGTGACGGTGCTGCTACGCGCGTGTGCACCGTTATCAGCTTTCCCATGGGCTATTCAGCCATTGTGGCTAAGAGTGAAGAGGTCAAGCGCGCGTTCGACGATGGCGCCGATGAAATTGACGCGGTGCTCAACGTTGCAGCCGTAAAAAGCGGCAATTGGAGCTATGTTGAGCGCGATGTGGACGCGGTGGCCACAACTACTCGCCTGCGCGATGGCGTCTCCAAACTCATCCTGGAATGCGCGCTCCTGACAGAGGAGGAAATCCGCCGGGTGGTAGAAATTGCTCGTAGGACGGGCATACATTTTCTCAAGACCAGCACTGGCTTCCTCGGCTATCCGGCTACGGAAGCCATGGTACAACAGCTTAAGGAGCTGGCTAACGGGGAGATAAAGATTAAGGCCGCCGGTGGCATCCGCACTCGTGCGGATGCTGAAGCGCTCCTGCGCGCCGGTGCAGACCGTTTGGGTACTTCCGCAAGCGTGGATATCATTCGGGCAACCGTCTGAGTCGTTCGCCGATAAGGCGCTGCTCTTCGTTATCGTCTTCAGACGCACCGCATGTCCGGAAGCATGTTTCCACTGGTAGCTTGCCTTTTCTCATCGGTATATTTTACTTAGCCGTTTGGCAGCAGGACAGGTGTCTGAGGTGCTTCAGCATGGCTGGCCGCATTTGTTTCCATTTCATTAAAAACACAAAAAAGCCTAAGGGCTTATTTTTGCACGTCTATTGATGTGTTGGCTCCTGTCAACCAGTGCCTCCCTTGCTGCCTATGCTCACGGTTCGTTCGTTTACGCTGATCGTCAGTTTTCTGTGCTGGTTCTCGACTGCGCTCGCCCAGCGCGTGGAGATTAACGCAGACCCTGCCATCGAGCAGATGGTGCGCACGTGGACGGCACAAAACCGCGCAAATCCGCGTATGGAGGGCTGGCGCGTGCAGATTGCCTCTTCCACCGACCGCCAACGCATCGAGGCCGCTCGCACCCAGTTCCTGTCGCTCTACCCCGGTGTACCCACTGATTGGGTGCACGAACGCCCCTACTATAAGCTCCGGGTAGGCGCCTTCCGCACGCGACAAGAGGCTCTGGCTTTCCTCTTGCAGGTGCGCCACAGCTACCCCGATGCATATCCGACGCGCGACCTCAACATTCACCCGCGCGATTTGCTGCGGCCTTAGCTGCCCCGCAGCCCTTGAAAATAGGCCGGCGCTTCCAACAGCCGGCTACCATACCAGGAGAACATCTCGCCGTCTACCAGCCGAATGTCGGCTTGAGGGCATACCTCTTGAAATTCGAAGAGGTGTTTTTCTTGGAACGGATAGGGTTCCGTAGAAAGTAGCAGCACTTCGGGTGCTCGGGCGGGCAAGTCGGCGAGCAGCACCTCGGGGTATCGTTCGGTGTCCTCAAAGACATTGACAAAGCCCGCCGCTGTCAACATGGCGTGGATGAATGTGTCGCCACCTGCTACCATCCAGGGCTTGCGCCAGATGAAATAGGCTGCCCGTCGCGGCTGCCAATCACTGGCGGGGGCATGCGCTTCGAAGGCGGCTTCAATGCGGCGGATGAGCGCTTGTGCCTCTGGCGCCTTCCAGGTGAGTGTGCCCACCTGGGCTATCATGTGGAGGGCATCGGGTAGGGTGCCCACGTCGCTGACCCACACGGGATAATCCCGAGCCAACGCTTCTATTTGCTCACGCACGTTCTCTTCGCGGTTGGCCAGGATGAGGTCTGGCTTCAGCGCCGCTACGCGATCGAGGTGCACCGTTTTAGTGCCGCCTACGCGTGTTTTTTGCCGAAACCAGACCTCTGGCCGTACACAAAATTTAGTAATGCCCACTACTTGCTCCTCCAACCCTAGCGACCAGAGCAGCTCCGTCTGGGAAGGCACTAAGGAGATAATGCGCTCGGGCGGCCGCTCGGGAACTGGCACCGGCGTTGGCAGTAGGGGCATGATGTGCGTGGTTAGAGTTCCAGCAGAAAGCCAATAGTGAAGTTGGCGTCCCAGTCAAAGACGAACTGGCGGCAGCCCGTGGCGTCGGCAATGGCTTTGTAAATGTTCAGCCCGCCGGCCTGCTTGTCGCCTTCTGGGGTGTAGGCGCTCGGAGATTTTAGTACCGTATAGCGCTCTTTGCCGTTGCGCGTTTGTCTGGCTAATTCGTAGGGTACGCCGCCGATGATGAAGCAGGTGCCGCGCAAGTTAGAGGGCACCTGTGCAGCCTTGGCCTTCACTTCGCTATATACTGCATCGTCGCTTTGTCCTAATTGGCGGTACTTAGCTCCGGGCAGTTCTATGCCGACGATACGACCGCCCTCTTTCCAAGACAGCTTAGTATTGCCCGAGCCGATATCTACCACAAAGGCGCGGCTGGCGTAGGCGTCAGGCAGGCAGGAGCGCAACGCAAGTCTGGCCTCTCGCTCGGGCGATACTTCGTTCACCACATAGCCCATGGATTTCAGCTCGCGTGAGATGGTCTCCGTGATGGCCACCTTTTTAGCACCAGAGCTGATGACAAAGTGGATGTCTCGAGGTTTGACGCCATAAGCCAGCATGTCGGCAATATAGCTTTTCAATCCTTTGCGGATGTCTTCGTCCGTGGCCAGCTTTTCATAGACCAGGCTGGCACCATATTCGGCTTTTTCCAATTTCCAGTTTTTGCGATCGTCCACGCGAATAATGAACGAGTTGAAGCCCGTAGCGCCCAGCTCTACGACGCCTTTCAGCGCTCCGCTCAGGGGCACGGGCGGCGTGTAGTTGAAGGCCACAGGAGCGCTGCCTTTGCCCCAGGGCTCCGATTTAGGCGCGCTGGCCTTAGGCGTTTCCACCACTGAGGCGGAAGGCTCCGAGGTACTTTCGCCGGCTAGGCTTTTCAGTTGGGGCAGGAAGGTTTTTACTCCCAGATAGACGCCGCCGATGACAAGCAGCGTAATCAGCAATCGGGAAAATGCGGTCAGTCGAGCCATAGTGTGGTATGTTTTGGTTTGAAAAAGAATGCTGCAAATTTAGCAGCCGCGAGCGCCTTCAGGGTTTCCATCGAATATTTCATCTCCTGGCGGCTTTTTGCCAATGCCTCGGCTGGCCAAATGCCCTACCTTTGTCCACCCAAAGAGATTTTTTTCTAAAAAAGTAAACTATGGCTACTTTAGAAGAGAGGATTAACCAGGACCTGGTCACTGCCATGAAAGCCAAAGATGAGGTCTCGCTGCGCGGCATTCGCGCTATCAAAAGCGCCATTCTGCTGGCCAAGACCGACGGCTCAGGTAAGCCCATAGACGACGCCCGAGAGGTTCAAATCCTGCAAAAACTCATCAAGAGCCGCCAGGACTCGTACGAGATTTACGTCAATAACAACCGACCCGAACTGGCCCAAAAAGAGATGGAAGAAATCGAAGTCATTAAGCGCTACTTGCCCGCCATGCTCGAGGGCGAAGCGTTAGAGGCCGCCGTGCGCGAAATCATCGCAGAAGTAGGCGCCACTTCGGCTAAAGATATGGGCAAAGTCATGGGGGCTGCTACGAAAAAATTAGCCGGCAAGGCCGAGGCGCGCCTTATTTCTGAGACTGTTAAGAAATTGCTCGGAGCATGATTCTGCGCGCCGAACACTTGCTCAAAACCTACGGCAAGCGCACGGTAGTGCGCAATGTCTCCTTCGACGTGAAACAGGGCGAAATCGTCGGCTTGCTCGGCCCTAACGGCGCTGGCAAGACCACCTCCTTCTACATGGTCGTCGGCTTCATTCGCCCCACCGAGGGCAAGGTATTCCTCGATACGGAAGAAATTACCCACTTGCCCATGTACCGCCGAGCACAAAAAGGCATAGGCTATCTGCCTCAGGAGCCAAGTGTGTTTCGCAAGCTCAGCGTCGAAGACAACATCCGGGCTGTACTCGAGGTAGGCACCCTCTCGCCTCAAGAGCAGGAGGAAAAGCTGGAAGCTCTCATTGAAGAGTTTAACTTGCATAAAGTGCGCCACAGCAACGGCGATACCTTGTCCGGCGGCGAGCGACGTCGGACCGAAATTGCTCGGGCACTGGCCAGCAACCCTAAATTCATCCTATTGGATGAACCTTTCGCAGGCATTGACCCCATTGCGGTGGAGGACATCCAGTACATCGTGGCTAAGCTGAAGACCAAGAACATCGGTATCCTTATCACCGACCACAACGTACAGGAAACGCTCAGTATCACTGATCGCGCCTACCTTATGTTCGAAGGCAGCATCTTGCGCGCCGGTACTGCCGAGGAGTTGGCGGCTGATGAAATGGTGCGCAAGGTCTATTTGGGCAAACACTTCGAACTGCGCCGTAAGGTCATTGATGTCCAGTGAGGAAGGGCGTCAGCCTACTAAGCCTTACTGTTTGGGCGGTTGCCCGACAAGCGTTCGATTTCCTGCATGATGGCTTCCGCTTCGGCGCTCTTTTGGGCGAACGCTTGGATGTCGCCTTTGCGCTGCAGGTCGCGCGCTTCCAGCATTTTCTGCTCGTACTGCTTGCGCAGTTTCTTCAGCGGGTCAGGTTTGAACCAGGAAAGCATCGTTATCCGGTGGTTATGAATGAAAGATGAGGTTGGTCCTTCTGCGGTGAGAGGCTTTTAAAATGCTCTCCTTATTCAAAGGCTTGCGCTTTCGAAGCGAAGGCAGCAGAAGGGTGAATGAAAATATGGTGCGTGTGCTGCTCTTTGGAACAATCAGCTGCCGGCAAGGTTTGGCCGCCGAGGCGATACCTTTGCCGTCCTTTTGAACCGACTATGGCTGAGCAAAACTTTGTTGACTACGTAAAAATCCTGTTCCGATCGGGCAAGGGCGGGGCAGGGAGTGTGCACTTCTACCGTGGGCCCGGCATTCCCAAAGGTGGCCCCGACGGCGGTGACGGCGGCCACGGTGGCTCTATTCTTTTGAAGGCCGACCCACATGAGTGGACACTGCTGTCGCTTAAGTACACGAAACACGTCTTTGCAGAAGACGGGAAACCCGGCAGTGGGGGCCTGAAGACAGGAGCCGACGGCGAGGATGTCGTCATCAAAGTGCCGCTGGGCACCGTAGCCAAAGACGCCGAGACGGGCGAGGTGCTTCTCGAAATTACTGAACCCAACGACGAAAAAGTCCTCCTGCCGGGTGGGCGTGGAGGTAAGGGCAATAACTTTTTTAAAACGGCAACGCGCCAGACTCCGCGCTTTGCCCAGCCCGGCGAACCAGGCATTGAAAAGTGGATCATCTTAGAGCTGAAACTATTAGCCGATGTCGGGTTGGTCGGTTTTCCTAACGCCGGCAAAAGCACGCTGCTGAGTGCTGTGAGCGCAGCCAAGCCCAAGATTGCCGACTATCCTTTCACCACCTTAACACCACAGCTGGGTATTGTGGAAGTGCGCCCTGGACGCTCCTTCATCATGGCCGATATTCCAGGCATCATCGAGGGCGCTCACGAAGGCCGCGGGCTGGGTCATCGCTTCCTCCGGCACATCGAGCGCAACAGCGTGTTGCTTTTCCTCATCCCATGCGACACACCTCGCCCCATCCATCGCGAGTACGAGATTCTACTCCGCGAGCTGCAGCAGTTTAATCCCGAGCTTTTGGATAAGCCCCGCGTGCTGGCCGTTACTAAAGCCGACCTCATAGACGCCGAACTGGAACAACTCTTGAGCGAAACACTGCCTGAAGCTGTCCCTGCACTATTTATCTCTGCAGTCACTGGCAAGAACATCCAGGCGCTCAAAGACCTCCTCTGGAAGACGCTAAACGAGTGAGGCGGTTTTTCCCCTTGTCGTTTTCCTGCGCTCCTTTGTCGTCCTAAACCTGCTTTTCACCCGAAGAGCAGCCCTGGGCTATTGTATTTTTTGATTTCTACTTGATATCTTTGTGATATCAAATTGTCAAAAAATACTAACAATGGAAAAGACGATTAAACCTGCATCTGGTTGGCCTATGTTGGCCTTTTTTCTGGTACTGCTTATTGGCGGTGTCGCTTTGTTGTTCATTAAAGCGATCTGGTTAGGCATTGCAGCGCTGTCGGTAGCGCTGCTTTTTTTGCTGCCGGGTTTTGTGGCCATCGAGCCAAACAGCAGTCGTGTGTTGACGCTTTTTGGAGCCTACGTAGGCTCAATCAAAGAGAGCGGCTTTTTCTTCGTCAACCCCTTCTACACGCGTAAAAAAGTGTCTTTGCGCGCCGTAACGTTTGACGTTCCTGTTATCAAAGTCAACGACAAACAGGGCAATCCCATCATGATTGGCGCTGTTTTGGTGTACCGGGTAGCCGATACTTACAAGGCCGCTTTTGGCGTGGAGGAGTATCACGATTTTGCCAAAACGCAAAGCGAGAGTGCTATTCGCAAGTTAGCGGGGACGTACAGTTACGACAATCTCGAAGATGAAGACGCCCTGGTAACCTTGCGCACTAATTCCGACGAGGTAAACCAAGAATTAGCTCGGGAGATTAGCGACCGGTTGCAAATTGCCGGCATCGAGGTGATCGAGGCCCGCATCAATCACTTGGCCTACGCTACCGAAATTGCCGGAGCTATGCTGCAGCGCCAACAAGCGACAGCCATTATTGCTGCTCGTAGCAAAATCGTAGAGGGCGCCGTGGGTATGGTAGAAATGGCGCTTGAGCGGCTGTCTAAGCGGCAAATTGTCCACTTAGACGAGGAACGCAAGGCCGCTATGGTCAGCAATCTGATGGTGGTACTGTGTAGCGACAAGTCGGCTACTCCCGTGCTCAACACGGGCACCCTGCACCAATAAGTTTGCCTTTCCTTGATGCCGCAGCTCGCCGTTTCAAGCAGCGGCGGGCTGCGGTTTATCCATTAAATCTCAGTACTTATGGCAAATAAGAAGAGCTTCGTCCTGCGCATAGATGAAGAAACCTATGAGGCTTTGGAAAAGTGGGCTGCCGATGAGTTTCGCAGTGTCAACGGCCAGCTGGAGTGGATTATCGCGCGCGCTTTGCGCGAGGCAGGGCGAACACCCAGAAAACCGCCGCCGCCCCCACCCCCGGCTGAGGACAACTATTCGCCGTCCGACATTACTCCATCCTCCTAAATTTTCCTTGGCGCCATGAAAAAAACACGTCAAATACAGCCTAAGATACGCCTCGAACTCACGTGGGCGGATCGCATGGTAGAGGCCTTATGCGCCCTGCTGGCTCTTTTGTTGGTGGGCATTTCGCTGGCGTATTACCCCAGCCTGCCCAAACAAATCCCTCAACACTACAATGCCGCTGGAGAAGTGGATATCTACGGTCCGAAATACCTGTTGCTCGTTATCGTAGGTGTGGGGCTGCTCTTGTATGGCTTAGTCTCTTTTCTCAACCAGCGCCCGCACTGGTTCAATTACCCCGTGGCCATCACGCCGGAAAATGCCGAGCGACAGTATGCCCTAGCTACGCGTCTGCTCCGCATACTTAAGTTAATGCTTCTGCTGCTGTTCTTTCACCTGACCTGGCGTACGTTGCAGATTGCCTTAGGGAAAGCCACAGCGCTGTCGCCTTGGCTTATGTGGGGCATTTTAGGCGCAAGCGGTCTTCTTATGGTGTGGTATTTTGCGCAGGCAATGGCTGTAAAGAAGGGCCGCTAAAGAGAAGAGGCACTGCGCAGCCGGGCCAACAGCCAAGCATCTAACAGTTGGTTGTCTTTCAAGAAGATGGAGTGGCAGTATCCTTCCACAGTGTAGCCCGCTTTTTCCAGTACCCGCTTCGAGGCAGGGTTGTGGGCATATACCCAAGCCTCCAACCGCATCAATTGCGGGCGTGTCTCGAATTGCATGGCTGTGAGCGCCTGCACAGCGGCCGTCGCATACCCGCGCCCCCGCCACGCAGCGCCTATAACGTAGCCTATCTCGTCGCGGTGGCCATTGAGGCCACCCATTAAACTGACGCTAATACCGCCCACCAGCCCATGCTCGCGCCTCTCGATAACCCAGTAGGTGGGGATGCCACCGTTCTCCCGGTCAAGTTCTTGCCGCTTTTGCCAAAACCCCTGGGCATCCTGCCAGGTGTAGGGGAACGGTATGGTGCGTGTGTTGCGGGCGACTTCCTCATCGTTCAGGCATTCGACCAATGCCGGCAAGTCGGCTTCTTCCAGCTGCCTTAAGCGCAGCCCAGCGTCGATGGGACACTCTCTCAACATATCGAAGTGATGTTCTGTCTGGCATCTAAGCCTAAGGGAGATTACAAGGGTATGGGCTTATCGCAACAGCGTAATGTCGCCCCTAAACGTCTGTTCCTCACCGTTGGCGAAGCGCACCACCACCCAATAGGCATACACATCGCTTGGTGCAGGCTGGCCATTTACCCGCCCATCCCAGGCGCGTTGGTTGGACGAGTAGGCAAACACCTGCTCTCCCCAGCGGTTGAAAACGCGCAAGTCGAGCACCTCAACACGGCCATCTCCAAAAACCACTGGGCCACCGAAAGTATCGTTATTGCCGTCGCCGTCCGGAGTAAAAGCGTTGGGGAAGACAAGGCAACGGCGCACCAACACCTCAAAAGGCGCCGATGTGTCGCGACAGCCATCGGCAGTTTCAGCCACCGCGACATAAGAAAATTGCACGGGTTCGAGGTCGCCCGCCGGAGCACGCACCAAAGAGTCGGCCATAGCACCGGCCACTATTTGACCGTTTTCAAACCACGTCAACTGGGCGTTAGTCGGGCTGACAACTACCTGAAGCTTTAGCCGAACACCTTCGCAGATGACGGAGCTAAAAAGGGAGTCGGCCGTGATGGGGCCAACCTCGGCACCGGGCAACACCGTTATCGTAACGGAATCCGTCACGCGGCAGTTGGGCGCAAAGCTGAACACAGCCATGTAAGTAGTTGTGGCGCTGGGCGATACGGTGATAGAAGGCCCTGTGCCTGGTCCTGGCTGCCACACAATTGTGCCTACTACTCCAGGCGACGTGGTTAAGATGGCGTTGAGCGTTACCGGTGTACCTGGGCATACAGCTCGGTCAGAGCCAGCGTTTAGCGTAGCGCTGTTGACCGTTACCGTTACTTCTCCTTGGCGGGTACATTGGCCAACCACCAGAACGCGGTAAGTAGTAGTAACGGATGGACGCGCTACCGGAGAAGGAGCGTTGGGGTCGCTCAAACTGTTTGGATCGCCAGGGGGAACCACTGTCCAGGTGTAAATGTCTGCCGGGTTAAAGGGGCCGTTGTTCAGTACGACGCTGCTGCCGAGGCAGATGGTTTGAGGGACAAGGTGAAGTGTCGGCAGCGGCAGAACAGTGACGACAACCGATAGCGAGGAAGGGCAGGTGGCGCCAGGTGTCTTGACAGTGTAAGTTGCAGTGGCGTCTGGTGAGGCTGTTGGGTTTAGACAGTTCTTGCACGATAGCGACCCGGTCGGGTCTTCCCATTCGATAGCCTGGCTGGGCGGGACGACCGTCAGCTGGATTTGAGCCGTCTGACCTGGGCAGATAGCTTCCGGCGTAACTGTGGCGTTAAGTTGAGGGGGCTCATCCACCTGCACCACCACTTCTGCCTGGTTCTGACAGGCGCCTGTGATGCTGGCCGTTTGCCGTCGAAAAGTGTGGGTTTGCGTGGCAACAATGACCATATTCCAGTTTTCTACCGGCGTGAGTTGACCGGCGAAGGGTTCCCATCGATGCGATAAGCCCGGGAAGTCGCCCGGGTCGTATGTTTTCGACAGGAGGAAAATAGTATCGCCTGGGCAGTAAACGTCCTTCAAGGGCTCTAGCCGAATTTTCAGGTCTGGCAGCGAGTCCACGCGAAGGAGCACCGAATCTGTGGCTAAACAACCATTGACCAAGTAACTGGCGTGCACCATTGTTGTTTCCTGCGGTTTGGCCACGACGATATCACCCGTGGTAGTGGAGAGGCCAAAGGCAGGTCGCCACTGTACGATAGCCCCCGGTGGCGAAGATTGGGCCTGCAACACGACAGAGTCTCCAAGACAAAGGTTAAGCGTATCGGCTGCCAAGATGCGCACCACCGAGGGAACCACGTTGACCGTAATAGAATCCTGGCGAACACATCCGCCGTAGTTACTGGTGGCAGTGAGGACATACGTCGTCGTTTGGTTGGGATTTGCTTGTGGGGCCGGGCTATTCGGGTCGTCCAGTCCTTGGCTGGGCTCCCACCGATACGTAGTGGAAGAGGAGGGCATGGGCGTAGCCAGTGCGACGGGGTTGCCCTGGCATATGGTAACGGCCGGAGCCGTTAGCGTCGGGAAAAAGAGCGTATCTACCTGCAGGGTAACAGATGCTGTCGCGGACGGACAGCCCGCCACTTGTACCGCTGCGGTGTAAGTCGTAGTGGTGCGCGGGTAGGCGAGGGTGCTTGCCTCATCCGGCGTACTTAGGCGCGATTTGGGCGTCCAGCGCACTGGAAGTCCTGCCGGTGATGTTAGGGCCGATAGCATTACCGTATCGCCTAGGCACAGCAACGTATCCAGAGCGGCTATGCGAATATCAGCTGAGTCTATGCGTCTCAGAAAGACTTCTGCGGTATCGGAGCATATGCCCAGCGTGCCGATGACCTTCAGGAGTAGATCTTTCGAGGGAGTTGCCGTAGGGTTGCTGATGGTTGGGTTGTTGACGGCCAATGGTGGTTGCCAAAAGTAGGAAGCGGCCCCACTCGCCTGCAATTGCACCGTAGCTCCTGGGCAGAAAAACACTGTATCCGCGCCGTCGTTGATGCGCACGCGAATGCCGTCGAGCAGTTCAAGGGTTATCGTTTGAAAGACGACGGCCCCGCAGCCGAAATCGCTGGATAGGGAGATAGTAATCGTCTCCTTACCTTCCAGCAAGGCATCGGAAAGAGGCGTTATGGTAAAAATAAAGAGAGTGTCGCCCGGCTGAAAAGTCAGGGTCGGCGGGATGTTAGTCTGGTAGTCCACGCCGTTCACGGCAGTGCCTCCTAACGCAATAGTGTACGTAACCGCCTTACTCTTAGGCTTCGACAGGCGCACTAACAGCCGGCTCTCCCCTGTAGTGCAATCTTCCACCAGGTAGTTCAAGTCGTTAGCCAGCTCCACGCGCATTTCAGGGGCGCCAGCGCGCACTTCAGAAATGAACACCCCCGAGTCGAACAGCGGGTCTTGCCGGTCGGCAATGGCCAGCTTGAGCCGATAAGTATTGCAAGGGATAACATCCACGCGGGCCGTCAGGCTTTTCTTCATACCGAGGAAATCGCTGGTAAAGCCATCGTATTGCAGCGTTTGCGATATCTCTGTGTTCCGATAGTATTCCCAATTGAGAATGTTGTTCACGCTGTTAATCTGTACCGGCGTGCCCAACCCCGGCAGCACAGCGATGTTGATAGCACCGCCCAGGTTTGGATTGCCTACGATGCCCGGCCCGGAGGCAAAGAAGGCGAAGATGTCGTTGTACAGTGAGTTGGCGTATTCCGGATATTCCTCCGAGCCAAACACATACTCAAAGGCCAATTCATCGGAGGCTACAAATACATCCAGCTCGATAACACAGGCATCTTCGGAGGGCAGGCCATTTCCCTGAATAACAGACAGATAGTCCAGGTGTGGGTCGCCCGGTGCCTCATGTGGAAAGGTGGCACCGCTGTCGTCGTTAGGGCCAGGGATAAGGTCCACCAAGCCGCTCGTGAGCACCAAACCCTGACGCAAGCCAAGTTCATTGTTGTCCGAGTCAAAGGCGAACGTCCCATAGGCACCGTAAGGGCATCGGCTAATGTCCTTCACCGTTACTGTAGCGCCAGGCGCGGCAATGGCATCGGCAATATCCTGAGGGGTAACGTCTTTTTCCAATACAATAGGTTCGTAAGGCACACAGGGCTTGTCGCTGCACTTCCAGCTGCCTTTAAACCCGCCAAATTGTTGGGTAGCATCCGACTGGAACTGGATACTCATACACCCGCTACTGGCTTGGACGCGAAAGCATACTCCACCGCCGCCGTCCATGGCAGAGCCTACGCTGAAGCCATTTATCTGCGCTAACAGCGTGCTGCTGGTGTTAGGGCCGTCATAAAACGACAATACATCGAGACCCGGCGTGAAGGGGTCGCCTGCGTCTAGGTGGTAGTACTCCAGGGTAAATTCGATACAAGCTGCTGGCACACTCGGGCATATTACGAACGTGTAGTCCTCGTTCGAGCCGTAGTTGCCCGTCGGACCACCCGTGTCGTAGAGCGTGCCTGAGCACAGCGTCGAGCCGTTCTGGTCAATCGTGAGCACGGGTGGAGGCTCATTGACGCACAGGGTGAACCCGCCAGCATTAGCTACTGCGCCAGCCGATGAGACGCGGATGAAATAAACGGCTCCTGGCGTCAGCCCCTGTACATCGAGCAACAGCTCCCCCATACCCGACACGCAGTCCAGCTCGGCCAGACCATCCGGCGAGCAGTCGCCCCGATACACCGCTAATTGCGGATTGAGGATAGGGTCTGCCCCTGTTGGTCTTAGCTCGATGCGAAAATCGAGCGGCGCAGGCGGGCACACAAAAGTAAACCATACGTCGAGGCCGCCGTTGGGTGTGCTAAAGCACGTAGGCTGGTTGTTGCTGCCGATGTCCGAAGGCGTGGCATTTTGGTTTGTGTATTCTGTTGGCGTACACACTGGTGCAGTACCCAAGCCGAGCGGGTTCGTGCAATCGTCGTTGGACGGTATCTGGGCCAAAACACCTCCTGCCCAGCAAAAAAGCAGAAGTAGGAGTAAGGGATTTTTCATAAAAAAAAGACGGGCGGGTTCTTATTAGCGCCAAAAATACAAATTGGAAATGCGAGTGCAGGTCGGGTATCAGACTTTTTGCTATACGCTCAATCTAAGGGACGCACTTGCCTCGACCATCCGTTGGCCGACTCTTTCAAAGGGTCGCGGCAAGAATACGACATTCCTTTGCGCACGCTTCTTCGGCCGAAGGCCAACAAGGCAAAGCAGCAGTTGAAGCGCCTGCACCAACAGCATCGGAGCACCCCGAAGCCCTCGCTCAGCAGAACAGGTCTATATCGCAGCCGCTCCTCGTCGCGCCGGCCTTCTATAGACCCTGCCAACAGCTCTTTCGCCGCTTAGCCCAGGCAGGTTTTTGAGGAGAAAAACGCTGGTATCACCCCCTGCTCCGGGCGTGCTTTCGCGCTGCGCTCAAAGGACAAAACCGCTCCGCCACTGGGTTGAGCAGCCCTGCTTCGAGCCTTGGGGCGCACTTTGCCCTTAGTGGCCCATTGGCGCTTTGCTCGGAATTCCACAACGGTGCGCCACGGGCCATTCGCCCGAGTGTTCAGAGGAGAAGCCCTATTTTACAAAACGCTGTAAAAAAGACCATTGGTAACAGAGAAAGACTTCCGAAAACCGTTTGCTTTGCCTTTAGCAAAGGTTGACGCGCTACGCCTTTTTGCCGTAACATTGCGCCGGCAAAAGGCAGCAACCCTGCCCACCGCCACCTAAAGCGCTAACCAAATTTTTCACCACACAAACACACCCTGTAGCTATGGCACGTTTTCGTCCGGGCGTCCTGCATGGCGCCGAAGTTACTGAGCTGTTCAACGACGCACTGCAGAGAGAATATGCCCTTCCGGCGGTTAACGTTGTAGGCACCAACTCCGTGAATGCCGCCCTGGAAACCGCCGCCGCGGTCAAAAGCCCCATTATCATTCAGTTTTCCAACGGCGGAGCAGCCTTTTTTGCTGGCAAAGGACTGAGCAACGAAGGCCAGCGCGCCGCTATCCTCGGTGCCATTTCGGGCGCTCAGCACATCCATACCCTGGCCGAAGCATACGGTGTGCCCGTGGTACTCCACACCGACCACTGCGCTCTCAACATCATTGACTGGGTGAAGGGCTTGATAGATTTTGGTGAAAAATTTTACGAAAAAAACGGCTATCCGCTCTATAGCAGCCATATGCTCGACCTGTCGGAAGAGCCACTCCACGAAAACATAGAAATCTGCAGGCAATACCTGGCCCGCATGGCGCCGCTGGGCATGACGCTCGAAATTGAACTGGGCGTAACGGGAGGCGAAGAAGACGGCGTGGACAATACCGGGGTGGACTCGGCGCGCCTGTATACGCAGCCGGCCGAAGTGGCCTATGCCTACGAAACCCTGCAGCAAGTCAGCCCCCGCTTCACCGTGGCGGCGGCTTTTGGCAATGTGCACGGCGTGTACAAACCTGGCAACGTGAAGCTGCAGCCCATTATCCTGAAAAACTCCCAAGACTACATTCGTCAAAAGTTTGGACTCGCCCAGGCTAAGCCCGTACACTTCGTCTTCCACGGAGGCTCCGGCTCCAGCCAGGAAGAAATCCGCGAGGCCATCTCTTACGGTGCCATCAAAATGAACATTGACACCGACCTGCAGTGGGCCTTTTGGGATGGCGTGCGCGCCTATTACCACAACAAGAAAGACTATCTGCAAGGGCAGATTGGCAACCCTGAAGGCGAAGACAAACCCAACAAGAAGCACTACGACCCACGCGTGTGGCTCCGCGAAGGCGAAAAAGCGTTCGTCGCCCGCCTGCGCCAGGCGTTCGAAGACCTCAACTGCATAGGCCGCAACGCCTAAATAAGACCACCTCGCGGTCGGCCCTAAGGGGCATTTAAGTGCTTTTCAGACTTACTCGGCAAATTGGCCAACAGCTCGCGGCACTTGTCACGCAGCCATTCGCTGTCTACGACTGGGGTCACCTCCAGGCTATTCCAAATGCGTTCCACCTCCCGGCGCAACTGCTCCGGTGTGGCCGCGCGAAGGCTGGCTTTTTCTTTTTGCCGAAACAACTGCACGGCGGCTTGATAGAAGCCCAGGATGCTTGCACGGCGTTCGGGCAGTAAGGTTTTGTTTTCCTTGATACGCTTGTACGTCGCCCGGCGCATGTTGGTGCCTTCTTCATCCAGGAGCGTGTTTCGCTCGTAGCGAATGCGCACGTCGAGCGTAGCCGCCAAAGAGTACAGATTGGGGTCGTCGGTAGTGCCATAGATAAAATAGTGCGGCAGCAGTTCGGCGGCTCGGTCAAATTGCCCGCGAGCAAAGGCCAGCATCGCTTGCCCGACATCGGCTACCAAAGGCGGGTCTGGTGTGGCCGTGATGCGTGGAGCAAACTCCCGCAAAAAGGCTTCGGCCCAATCGAGATGCCCTAACTTGATGGCATTGAACAGGATACTCTGAAAGTGAGAACTTTGGATGTCTTCGCCGCTGCGGCGCAGCTGCTCCACATCCTCCTGATGCGACAGAAAGATTTGCTCCAGAAAACGGCGATCGCGCACCTGCCGATACCGGCGCGCCCAGTAGGAGCGCACCATAACGTTGAAATCGCGAAACCGACGCATAGGCACTAACGCCGCATGCTGGCGCAGCAAGTGAAAAAAGTGCTCAGCCAGCGCATCGGTTTTTTCTGGCTTCTTTTTCACCAATAGTTGCAACAAAGTGAAGTACAACTCGATGCTGGGGTCTTCGCGATGGTAATCGTGTTTAGCCAGCAGCTTGATCATTTTTACTGTCAGTTTCTGGTTGGTCATGAGCCGGCGATGCTCGTCGGAGTTTTCCTCGAAGGGCATGGCCATTTGCTGCAGGTGCAGTAGCCGGCACATCTGGTCTAATTTGCTCAGCAGATAAAAGCGGTCGAGGCTTTCGGTAGCCACCAGCAGGTTAACGAAGCCGCCTTGTGCCGACCATTCATGCAGGCTTTCGTAAATGGCCTTTTCTTGTTCTGCCAGATAGCGGAAGTAGTAAAAGTCGCTGAACTCGTATTCCTCAAAGTCCTCGAAACGCTGCTGTGCATCGAAAGTCTCCTTTAGCTCATCGTAAAGATGGCGGAAGAAGTTCTCCGCCCGCCTAACGCGCCGCTTTTTGCCACCAGCTTGCAGTTCGGGCAAGACGTTTTTAGGAAAGTCCGCCGGCTTCTGCAGTAAGCGCTCGCTGTAAAAGCGCATGAGAGCGAGCTGTTTTCGGGCAAAGTTGAGCAGCGACACTGGGCTTTTCAGCACGTTTTGCTTGCGTCCACTGCGCACCACGCGTCCGCCCTTTACTGCTGAATAGCGGAAATTGATGAACTGCTTGACGATATGCATCAGCTGGGCCATTGTGCGCTCCAGCTCGGTTTCGGGCTGGTTCCGCGTGGGAAACAGGGCGCGCCCAGCAGTGGATTTGTCCAGCTCCGGTGCACTAAAGTGCGGATAGTAGGCCCGAAGATATCCAAAAAGGCGCACCGTATCGTGGAAGCGATTGGCTTCGTTGAAGATAGGCGAGTTTACAAACTTCTCTAAATCATCAAGTTCGGTAGGGGAGAGCAGCTGAAGCGTCCGGACGAGTGGGCTGTCTTGCATGGGAATAACCGAAGGAGACACGGCAATACAGAGCCGCTGTGGAAGTTAAGCGATTTTTCGTGTTTGCCAGCCGGTGTTGGAGTAGGCCACCTTTGTGTCATCAAACCACCGCAAGCCTGACATGCGGCGAAGTTATCTCGCGCACATCGATAGCCAAAACAAAGCGAACTTTTAAAACCGCAAGGCGCGCCTTTGCCACACCTCATCCCCACCGACCACCGAAAACGGGTTCTTTGAAAGTAAATTCTGTTCATGTTCAACCCCCTCTACCTACTGGGTGAAACTGACGCGCAGAAGGGAAGCTGCGACGCTCACGGGTAAAAGCTCCTTAAGGCCAGTTGACACTGTCGAGGCATCTCGACAAACACTCTTTCACCCACACTAACCCTTTGAAACCAGCCAGCGGGGTAGATGCGCTACGGCTCTCTGCCCCGAAATGCAGGTGAAATTCCGCATCCGAGCTCCGCTGGCTTTTCCCCTTAGGCCATCCCAACCTTCCGATAGTATTTTTCCTGCGGCTGATGTCCCACATTTCCGAGCCTTTGTGAAACCGCCCCAAAAACCAAAGAAAACTAAAGATAAACCTTGGCGGGGGATTCAAACTCCATAAGAAGGAGTGCCCGCTTCCTAAAAGAAGGGAGCGGGCTTTTTTATTTGATAATCAGCGCTCCAACCAGTGTCCACAAGGCCAACCCGCCAAAAAGCACGGCTACTGTGCGGTTGATGGTGCGGTGAGCAACGTCGCCGCGCGCTCGCAAGAAGTCGCCCAGACGGGCATACAGCCCTAGCGCCAGCAAGGTGCCCGCCACGACGCCCAGGGCAAAAAGCAAGTAGCCTTTCGGTCCGCTGTGCCACCAACCGTTGGCGCGCAGCC
>Ga0073932_1002902_pt1 | contig 24756 bp, 22 predicted proteins | sample DewCreD2012metaG_FD_76967 | JGI IMG/M metagenome (GOLD analysis project Ga0073932, IMG submission 76967) | Hot spring sediment bacterial and archeal communities from British Columbia, Canada, to study Microbial Dark Matter (Phase II) - Dewar... ...
AGCGACGAGGGCATTTTCATGCTGATGGGGGAATTGGTGGAGCACCGGCGCACGGAGGACCTGTTCCTCAACCCCAAGGACCCCCGCACCGCCGAATACATCGAAGGCCGCTACGGCTGAGCCGCCGCCGCGGCGTTCGGCTCTTGGCGCGGGACCCGCGGTGTGGTTGAATCCCGTTCATGGCGATGCCATACAAAATTTCCACCCTGCTTTATTGTTTCAATGAGCGGGACGAGACGCTGCTGCTGGAGCGGGCGCAAGAACCGAACCTGGGGTTGTGGAGCCCGTGCGGCGGCAAGCTGCACACCGATGAAGGCGAATCACCCTACGCCTGCGCCTGCCGGGAAGCACGGGAGGAAATGGGCCTTGACCTCACGCCGGCGGACCTGCGCCTGGCGGGCCTGGTCAGCGAGCGCGGCTACCAGGGGCAGGCGCACTGGCTCATGTTTCTCTTCGAGGTCAAGCCCCGTCTGACCAAACTGCCACCCCCGATCAAGGAAGGCCGTTTCGCCTTCTTTGCGCAAGAGCGATTGCGCGCGCTGCCGATGCCCCAAACCGACCGCGAAAAAATATGGCCCCTTTTCTGGCAATGCCGGGGCGGATTTTTCGCGGCGCATTGCCATTGCCATCCTGATGGACGACACGATTGGACCGTCGAGGAGGCCCTGGCCGCCGGTGCGTCCGCCTGAAAACCGCGGCCTCCAACATGGAAAAGCCGATTATAGATTTGCAAAGCGACCACTACTTCATGGGCGAGGCCCTGCGTTTGGCAAGGCGGGCCTTTGCCGCCGAGGAAGTGCCGGTCGGCGCGGTCATTGTGCGGGAGGACCGGATTGTGGCCCGCGCTTACAACCAGGTGGAACTGCTCAAGGACGCCACAGCTCACGCGGAAATGCTCGCTTTAACCCAAGCCCAGGAGCAGGCCGGCGACTGGCGGCTGACCGGCGGCGTCCTGTATGTCACCAAGGAGCCTTGCGCCATGTGCGCCGGAGCGATTGTCCACACGCGGCTGGCGCGGGTCGTTTTTGGCGTCGGCGATCCCAAGGCCGGCGCCGCCGGCGGGGCGCTGAATCTGCTGCAATTCCCCTCGTTCAACCATCGCTGCGAAATTATTGGCGGGGTGCGCGCCGAGGAATGCCGCGCCTTGCTGCGCGAGTTTTTTGCCGGGCAAAGAGCCAGACAGGACTAGCACGGGATGGCGTTCCCGCTTTCGCGGTTGATCAGGCGGGGTCCGCCAGCAGCGGGCGCACGGGTATGTTCCTGGCGGCCAGATATTTCTTCACCTCGCCCACCGTGTATTCCTTGTAATGAAAAATGCTGGCGGCCAGGACGGCATCCGCTTTGCCGGCCAACAACACCGCGGCCATGTGCTCGAGGGTGCCGGCGCCGCCGCTGGCCACCACCGGCACCCCCACCGCCTCGCTCACCCGGCGGGTGATTTCCAGGTCGTAGCCGGTTTTCATTCCGTCGGCGTCAATGCTGTTCAGGACAATTTCGCCGGCGCCCAGGGCCACCGCCCGCCGCGCCCATTCCAAGACATCCATCCCGGTCGGTTGGCGTCCGCCGCTTGAATAGACTTCCCAGCGGCACGGTCCCGTCCGTTTGGCGTCAATCGAGACCACCACGCACTGGCTACCGAATTTTTCCGCGCCGGCCCGGATCAGGTCCGGGTTGGCAATCGCGGAGGAGTTGATGCTGACTTTGTCCGCGCCGGCCTTGAGCATCACGTTCATATCCTCGACCGTCCGCACGCCCCCGCCAACGGTCAGCGGCATGAAACACTGGTCGGCGGTACGCTCAATCACCTGGACCATCGTCGCGCGTCCGTGGGCGGTGGCGGTAATGTCGTAGAAAACCATCTCGTCGGCCCCCTGCTCGTTGTAAAGCAGGGCCAATTCCACCGGGTCGCCCACGTTGCGCAATTCGCCTTTCTCGGCCAGGCCGAATTTCTGGCCGCGGGTTACCTGCCCCGCATGCACATCCAGGCACGGTATGACACGTTTAGCCAACATGCTTGCTATTGGTTTTCGCGGGCGTCGGACCGCTCCGGGCGGGCTTTTCGCCCCGCCGCCCGCGTAGAAACTGGTGGGCGCTGAGGGATTTGAACCCCCGACCTACTCGGTGTAAACGAGACGCGCTAACCTCTGCGCCAAGCGCCCAAATTCCTGCAAGGCAACGATCACCAATGGCACCTATTATGCTCCCCAAAAAAATGGGCGGCAAGCGCAAAGCGCATCCTCCCGACCTGCCGGTCACGGTTGGGAGGTTTCGCGCAGCGCTTTCAACCGCGCCACATCCCATTGGTCTTGCTCGCGGTGGGTTTCCTTGCTGGCAATGAGGCAATCGAGCCCGATGAAAGGGATGGCGACATCCTCGATGACGACCGTCCGGGCGGAGGCGATGGCGTCGGCGTAGCTGACTTTCCATGCGCTGGTGCTGACATCCACTTCCACTTCGTCGGCGATCTTGACGACGACGTTGTTCAGGATGTCCGCCGGGGTGAGTTCTGCCGCGGCATGGTCTTCGAGCTGGGATAAGGCGGCAATGATGCGCTGGGCGTTCTCGGATGTGGCTTCGACCAGCAAATCCACATCCTCCGTGGTTCTTACCAGGCCGTGCAGGATGCACGCCTGGCCGCCGATGATCAGATAACGCGCTTGCTGCCGGTTTAACAAGGCACAGACTTTTAGCAGAGGATGGCTGGTTGCGAAGTCCGTCATCACCAAAGCCTCGGGTTGGATTGCGCGCGCCGCCACTGCGCATAATCAGCGTAGCTCCTGGCCTTGAACACGAAGCCGCGCGGGCGCGGATAGGGGTTGAGCAAATCCGCCTGCCGCTGCAAAACGTGCGCCCGGCGCAGCGCCGCCTCGGGTGTGCCCGGGGGGCGCCGCTTCCCGACGATTTTCATGGCCGTTGGCGCTTGCTGGACGCTGCTCACCATGGCGAAATAATATCCAAGTTCGTTCGCGTTGGCAAACGGCAAAGCTCGCGATGCACACGACCGGCCTGAACTGTCGGCCATGCCAAATTTGCCGAAGAGGCGTCCGCGTTTGCAAGCTCCGTGCGCACTCCCTGACGCTGGCGCGACCTCGCAAGCCCGGTCATGGAGCCTTGCCTATTGGCCTTTGAGACTTCCCGTCTGCGGCTGCGCCGACGGAAATCCAGTCGCGACCCGGTCGTTGGCTTGGAACGGGACGGGGACAGTTCGGGCTGCTTTTCGGAGGCGTTCAGGCGGCGGGTCAGCGGTTGGCTGGGCTTTGGCGGATTTCCCGCGCCAAGAGGTCGAGTTCCTCCTGGCGATAGACGGTGGGGGCGAAGCGGTGGAAATCGTGCTGCCACACCTTGGGCGCAGGATCGCCGGACTTGTGGCCCTACGGCAGGCGCGTCTGGTTTTTGCCGTTCACCCGCCCTTCGTTCGGCAGTTGCTTTTTGCGGAAGCCAGCCTCATTATTTCCAAAACGCGAAGTTTATGAAGCAAATCAACCGCCGAAACTTCCTGGGCGCCGCGACCGTCGGCGTCATGGCTGCCCCCGTCGTGCTGCGCGGCGCCGCCGCCGAAAAAATCAAGCTGGGCCTGATCGGCTGCGGCTGGTATGGCATGGTGGACGTGGAGGCCGCCTTCAAGGTTGGCGGCGTCGAGGTGACCGCCCTCTGCGACGTGGACAGCGACCACCTGCAGAAAAGCGCCGAAAAGATCGAAAAGCGCCAGGGCCTAAAGCCGAAAACCTTCAAAGACTACCGGGAATTGCTGGCGCTGCCCGGCTTGCAGGCGGTGATCATCGCCACGCCGCCGCAATGGCACGCGCTGCCGTTTATCGAGGCCCTGGACAAAAAGCTGGATGTTTATTGCGAAAAACCGCTGGCCTATGAGCCCCGGGAAGGCCGGGCGATGGTGAACGCGGCCAAAAAATCGAAGCAGGTGGTGCAGATCGGTTTTCAGCGCCGCCAAAGCCGGGCGATTCAACAGGCTCGCCAGTATGTGCAGGAAGGGAAGGCTGGGCGCATCGCGCAGGTGGAAGCCCAAATTTTTTACACCGCCGGTATCAAAGATACAACGCCGCAGGATCCGCCCGCCTCCCTGGATTGGGATTGGTGGTGCGGCCCCGCCCCCAAGCTGCCTTATTGCCCGCAGATCGGCCACTTTGCCTGGCGCCTCGAGAAAGAATACGGCAACGGCCACCTGGTGGATTGGGGGATTCACCTGATTGACGCGGTGCGTTGGACGCTGAAGGCCGCGACACCCTTGACCGTCCAGGCGGCGGGCGGCATTTACCACCTGAAAAACAAAATCACCACGCCCGACATTCTGGTGGCCCACTTTGATTTTGCCCAATGCCCGGTGACTTGGCGGCATCATCTCTGGGGCGCGGCTGAATATCACCCGGAGACGCAGAACGGCATCTTCTTCTACGGGGAAAAAGAAACGGTGTTTGTGACCGACCACCAATGGACGGTGGTTTCCCGCGATCCCAAGGCGCCCAGGAAGGTTAACGAGATCAAGACGGACATGGCGACCCTGCACATGCAGGATTTCCTGACTTGCGTGCGCAACCGCCAACAGCCTTTGTGCCAGCCGGAGGACGCTTTCAATTCCACCACCACCGTGCAATTGGGGATGATCGCCTACCAAGCGGGCGCCAAAATCACGTGGGATGCCGCCACCGAGCAAATCGCCGGCAACCCGCAGGCCAACCAAATGTTGAAACGCGACTACCGCCAGCCCTGGGTCCATCCTTATGCCTAAGCAGGTTGTCCCCCGGGGACGGCGTCCGCATGCGTGACGCGGAGCGCTCTGCCGCATGAAAACCTTGTTGATAACGCTGCTGGCGGCAACCCTGGTTAGCGGCGGCGAGCCGCCGCCAGCCGCCACCCGCCTCTCGCTCAAGCAAGGCCGCTGGCTGATCAACGGACGACCGACCAATCCCGGCAGCGCCGCCGAGGGGCTGCTGATGAACGTGCGCATGGTCAACGCCATTTTCGAGGACCAAAGCCGCCCGGACTTCGATCCGGAAGCCAACGCCGACCGTTTTATTGCCCGCATCCCAGATTACGCGGCGCAAGGGGTGAACGCTTTCACTCTTTGCTTGCAAGGCGGCATGCCGGGTTACGAGGGCGCGGTGAACTCGGCCTTTGCTTCGGATGGCAGCTTGCGCGAGCCATACCTGAAACGAGCCGAGCGCGTCATCCGCGCCTGCGACCAGCAGGGAATGGCGGTGATTCTGGGGCTCTATTACCAACGCCAATCGCGCGTCTTGCGGGATGAAGCGGCGGTGCGCGCCGGCGTCGCCAGCGCCGTTCGCTGGGTGCGCGAACGCGGTTTTGCGAATGTGGCCATCGAAATCGCCAACGAATATCCGCACAAGGGATTCGCGCACGCGTTGATCCGCGATCCCAAAGGCCAGGCCAGTTTGATCCGGCTGGCGAAGGAAACCGCCCCCGGCTTGTTGGTGTCGGCCAGCGGCTATGGCGACGGCAAAATCCACCCGGAGGTGGCCGAAGCCGCCGATTTCCTGCTGCCGCACTGGAACGGCACCCGGGTGGAGCAAATTCCCGCGCGCCTGGCGGAGCTGAAAAAGCACGGCAAACCGGTGGTGTGCAACGAGGATGACAAGACCGGCCGGGAAGCGGCGGCGGCTTTGCGCGCGACGGTCCGCCACGGGGCGGGTTACGGTTTGATGCTCAAGGAACGCAACCAAACCTATCCTTTTCGCTTCGACGGCGCGGCGGATGATCCGGTGTTCTACGAGGAACTGCGCCAATTGACGGCCTCAACGGAATAGCCGTCCGCGAGGCTGCCTGCGCCGCCGTGTTGCCTCCTCCGCAAGCCGCGCCCAAGCAAAACAATTGACTGCGGCACGCTCCAAGGCGGCACCGTCCGCCTTTGCGCAGGAGCGGATTGACGAAAGGGCGGCAAAGGTGATGAACTACCCGCACCAAGTATGGCACTGCAAGACCTGACCCCGCAGTTGCGGACGCGGCTCAGCCGGCTCGAGCACGCGGTAGGGTGGTTTGTATTGCTGGCCGCGCTGCTGCTGGCGGCGGGTTTTGCTTATTACCTCTGGCATACCGCGCAGCGCAAAGGCTGGTTCCAGGAAAAGGTCCTTTTCAGCACCTATGTGGACACCGCCACCGGCATCAAGCCGGGCGACCCGGTCAAACTGATGGGTTTCCCGGTCGGCGAGGTCACCAAGGTGGTTCCCAATGAACCTGACTATGAGTGGGGCAATGTAACCGTGTTTTTCGTGGTGCGGCGCGGCGCCATCAACTACTGCGGTTATTTGTGGAGCGACTCGCGGGTGAAGGTGACCGCCGCCGATTTTCTCGGCAACCGCGCGCTGGAGTTGGTGAAAGGGCGGACGGGCATCCCGTTGCTGCAAATAGCGGAACGCGGCCGGGGCAAAATTACCGGGCGCCTGGATGAGCGGGCGCTGACCAATTTGCATGTGCTGACTTTGGAAGCCCTGAGCGGCGTGACGAACCAAGCCTTCTGGAACCAAACAAAACGTGCGCTGCCAGCCATGCGCCAAGACCGGTCTTTGCTCGCCGAGATCAACGCGCTGGCGGACCCCATAAAGAAAGAATACGCCAAGGACACGAACTGGCTCTCTTTTGCCACCGACCCATGGCATAGCAATACTTTCTGGACCGCCTATCAGGAGGAAACCATCAAATTGCTGCAAAAGCTGCACCAAACCGCCCAAGCCCCGCGTTTTTACACCGATTACCAGCGCGGCAAAGACATCTTCATCGTGCAAGACGAATCACCGGCCCTGACCGAGCGGCTCGAACGCGTCGTCAGCCAGGCGGAAAAGGCGCTGCCCAATATCCTCAGCCTGACCAACCAACTGGCGAGGGTGCTCGACAACGCCGCGCGGCTGACGGAAAACCTCGACGCAACCGTCACCGGGGTGCGTCCCGCCATCACCAACGCCGTCGTCCTGACCACCAATGCCACCGTGCTGGTGGCGCGAGTGGAGGAGGCGGTGGCGGATTTGCGCCCGGCGCTCAGCAACTTGACCGCCATCACCGCCCGGCTGAAGGAGCCGCAAGGCTCGCTGGGTGAGTGGCTCATCCCAACCAATCTTAATCGCGAATTGGAAACTGTGCTGACGAACGCCGGCGCCGTCCTCCTGACCGCCAACGCCACGCTGGCCAACGCCGACACCAATCTGACCAGCCTGGTGGTCAACCTGAACCGTTCGCTGGACAGCTTGGCGGGCATCACCAGCAACCTCAACGCCCAGGTTCAGGCCAACACCAACATCCTCAGCCACATTTCCGATTTGGTGCGGGACACCGATGCTTTCGTCCAAGGTTTGCGGCGCCATTGGTTGCTGCGGTCGGCGTTCAAAACCAACGCGCCGCCACCGGCGGCCGCGCCCCCCGCGAACGCGCCCGCCGGGCCGCCGCGCAAATGGTGAAAGCCCCGGTTCAACGGTTGGTCCGCGCCGGCGGCTTTCCCATTGCCGCCCAACCCAAGGCTGCTTAGCATGGCGCCTGTATGAGTGAAACCAAATCAAACGGTCTCGCGGCCAACGCCGACGGACCGCGCGCCGACGGGCGCCGTCCGGAACAACTGCGCCCGCTCCGGCTGGTCAAGGACATCGCGCCCGCCGCCGCCGGCTCCGTGCTGATCGAATGGGGCAACACCCGCGTGATATGCGCGGTTACGGTCGAGGAAGCGGTCCCGCGCTGGATGAAGGAGCAAGGAGTGACCGGCGGCTGGATTACCGCCGAATACTCGATGCTCCCCTATTCGACCCAACAACGCAAAGCGCGCGAGTCCAGCCGGGGCAAAGTGGAGGGGCGCACCCAGGAAATTCAGCGGCTGATTGGCCGTTCGATGCGGGCCTGTGTGGACCTGGAAAAAGTCGGCGCGCGCACGCTGTGGGTGGATTGCGACGTGCTGCAGGCCGATGGCGGCACCCGCACCGCCGCCATAACCGGGGCGTATGTGGCCTTGGCCCTGGCGGTTCGGCGACTGCGCGAAAGTGGTGTCTTGGCCGAGGACCCGCTGCAATCCGCGGTGGCGGCCGTCAGTGTCGGTTTGGTGGCCGGCCGGGCGCTGCTGGACCTTTGCTATGTGGAGGACGCGGCGGCGGCGGTGGATATGAATCTGGTCCTGAACGACCGGGGAGAGTTTATCGAGTTGCAGGGCACCGGCGAGGAAGCCACCTTCACCGAGGAGCAACTGGCCGCCTTATTGGCGCTGGGCAAAGCCGGCCTTCGACAACTGTTCGATTTTCAAAAAACGGCGCTGGAGTGAGCGATGCCACGCCCCACCAAACTGCATTTGTTTCGTCACGCCGAGGTGGAGGAACGTTACCACCGGGTTTATGGCGGGCGGCTGGACATGGGGCTTTCCGCCGCCGGGCGCGAGCAGGCGCGCCATCTGGCCGAATATGCGCGCCGGCTGGGGTTGGACGCCGTGTATGCCAGCCCCCTGTTGCGGGTGCGCCAAACCCTCGCCCCGCTCGCGGGCAACGGCTTGCCCGCGCCGGTTTTCCTCGACGCCCTGCGGGAAATTGATTTCGGCGACTGGACCGGCCTGAGCTTCGATCAAGTCCGGGACCGCTACCAGGCCGAGCCTTGGGAATGGCTCGATTGGCTCGAACATGGCCGCCTGCCCAACGCCGAATCGGTGCCGCAATTGCGCCGGCGCTTGGAGCCGTGCCTCCAGGAAATCCTCGCCCGCCACCCCGGCGAGACCATCGGCATTTTTGCTCATGGCGGCGTCCTGCGCCTGTTGCTGGCCCGGCTCCTCGAATTGCCGCTCCCGCGCATGGTCTGCTTTGACATCGAGTATGCCAGCGCCACCGAAGTGGACCTCCTTCCCGGGCGCGGCGTGGAAATTCAATTGCTGAACTTCGTTCCCTGGAAAATGTCCGCCGGTGGCGGAGCGCCACCCCATGCCCCCGAAGCCAAATAAACCTCCTGATCTCTGGCAGATCGGCCTCCCGGTTTCCGCCTCCGCCGAGGAGGCGGCTTGCGAGTTAATGGCGGAAATTTTTCAGGTCCCGCCGGCGGTTTGCCTTAACACCGAAACCGGGCGGGTGGAGATTCGCGCCTATTTGGACGCCGCGCCCGGACGGGCGCGGCTGGCTCTTTTCACCGATAAAGTCCGCCGGTTTTTCGGCGCCTCGGACACGGATGCGCCCGCCCTGCAAATTCGCCGTCTCCGCCGCGAGGATTGGGCGCATTCCTGGAAACGCCATTTCCGCCCCTTGCATATCGGAAAGGTTCTGCTTATCCGGGCCTCCTGGCATCGAACCAAGCCGCAGCCGGGCCAAAAAACCATCGTGCTCGATCCCGGTCTTAGCTTTGGCACCGGGCGGCACCCCACCACCCGTTTTTGCCTGGACCAGTTGGCGCGCTGGCCGCGCACCGCCGGCCCGTCGTTCCTCGATTTGGGAACCGGTTCGGGCATCCTCGCCTTGGCCGCCGCCCGCTTGGGCTACGCGCCAGTGGTGGCGCTCGACAACGATCCGGAAGCGGTGCGGGTGGCCCGCGAGAATGCGCGCCGCAACCGCCTGGCCGATCGGGTGGCAATCCACCAGGCCGACTTGACCGTCTTGCCGACCAAACGCGCTCAACCGTTCGACCTGGTCGCCGCCAATCTTACGCCCGATCTCCTGATCGCCGAGCGCTGGCGCATCCTCGCTTTCCTCAAGCCCGCCGGCGGATTGGTGCTGGCCGGCATTTTGGCCGGCCAATTTGCCGCGGTGCAAAGGGCCTATGAGGCGGCGGGCTGGGCGCCGCATCGCCAACGCACGCAAAACGAATGGCGCTCGGGGCTGTTTCGGCGAAGATAAATTTTAGGCAAAAAAAATTTTACTTTTCCTTGAACTTCTGCTAACCTGTCTTTGTCAAAGGCAGTGATGGCACGGAAAGCGACAACTTGCACCGCAGGCGGCCAAAGCGCCCTTTCAACTCATCCCTTGGAAGCCCGTTGGTGGAGGTTTTATGCCCGGCGCCATCCGCAACGAAAGGAACCAAAACCATGACCAAAACGCTCGAAGTCATTACCGATGCCATCCGGAATACCAAGCATCCCTTCCGCAAGGTGGACAACCGGCCGCGCAAAGCCCAGAAACACCGTTACGAGCGGCGGAAGGTCAGGGAATACCTGCACTTGGGAGACTGGTTGGAGGAGGAGGTTGCCTGAGGGGACAACCTGAAGTTCATGAAACCGAACAGCCACGCCCCTTGCGTGGCTGTTTCGTTTTGGCCCCGGAAAACGGTTCCTGATTATTGGCTAGCGCGTCCGGGCCGCGCTGATGCCCGTGCGAGGTGAGAGGTTAGCCCGTCTTCAGTCCCAGCGCCTTGGCGACAACTTGGTCCACCACCGCCTGGCCGTCTTGGATTTTCCGGTTGAGCCCGAATCCCTCGTCCCAGCCCCAAACCGCCCAGCCAATCCGGTTTTCCGCCAGCACCTCGCCAAAATCCCGAAACCAGTTGGCCCGGTGCTCCGGCCGCGTGTGCGGCGGATAGACGCCAAACTCGCCGCAATACAACGGCACCCCGTTGCGCGCTCCCCACTCGACCCCCTGCTTGAACCGCGCCGCGAGCTTCTCCTTGTTCCATCGCTCCCGGCCGTAATTTTCGACCATACCGCGCGACCTCGGCTTATCCGCCAGCGCGGCCACCAACGGCGCGACCGCCTCGGGGCTCGACGGATACGGCACCCCGCGCAGCGGCTTGACCTCCTCGCTTGACCAGGTCGCCCCCTGATGGGTGAAGGGAAATGGATCGTAGCAGTGAAAGGAATAGACCACGTTTTTGTCCGGCAGCAGCTTGAGCTTTTTCAGCCCGTCAATGCCGCCCCAGTTCGGGCCGGAGGTGATGATCGTGTGGCGCGGCGCGTTTTGCCGGATGGCCGCCGCCAGCCGCGCGTTCAGGGTGTTCCATTCCTCCTCGCGCTTGTTGAACACCGGCTCGTTGATGATTTCCAGCAGCGTCAGGTCCGGGTCGAACTTGCTCAGGCGCGCCGCCAGCGCGCCCCAGAATTTGACGAAGGCCTCCTGCCACTGCGGGTTCAGCTCGGCGGCGCGGTCCTCGTTGTGGATGTCCACCGCCACCATCAGCCCCGCCCGGTGGAAACGCTGGAGGGCCGCTTCCAGGTGGCGGGCGCGGTCCTCGCGCACCGCCCCGCTGGTTTGATCCATCAGCACCTTGGGATGGATGCAGAGGCGCACGTGCTTGAGCCCGAGGCGCGCGATCATCGCCGCTTCCGGCTCCGGAATGTAGTTGCCGAAATGCGCGTCGGTCTCGGCCCGCGGATAGCGGAACCACTTGGCGACATTCGCCCCTTTGGACAACCGCTCCAGCCGCGCCGCGGGGACTTCCACCAGCGGCGCGCTCGACGCCGGCCGCGCCCACAGCGCCAACCCGCCAGTCGCCAGGGTTGTTTGGCGCAAAAAAGATCGCCTTGTCAACATGTCAGGCTTTGGATTGCGGTTCATCCCCGAGGACGCGGTAAATCGCGGCGCCCAGCGCCCCGCCAATGATCGGGGCCACCCAGAACAGCCAAAGCTGGGAAAGCGCCCAGCCGCCCGCAAAGACTGCCACGCCTGTGCTGCGGGCGGGATTCACGGAGGTGTTGGTCACCGGAATGCTAATCAGGTGAATGAGTGTCAGGCACAGCCCGATCGCGATTGGCGCAAAGCCCTGGGGCGCTCGCTTGTCCGTCGCGCCCAAAATGACCAGCAGAAACATCATCGTCATGACAACCTCGGTGATCAGCGCCGCCAGCAGGCCATACCCGCCCGGCGAATGGGCGCCGTAGCCATTGGCGGCAAAGCCGGCGGACAGTTCAAAACCCGCTTTGCCGCTGGCGATCAGATACAAAACCCCGCCGGCAGCAATCGCACCCGCGACCTGCGCCACGATATAGGCCGGCAGCTCCTTGGCGGGAAATCGGCCGCCGGCCCAAAGGCCAACCGAAACGGCGGGGTTAAGGTGACACCCGGAAATATGTCCGATGGCGAAGGCCATCGTCAGGACAGTCAGGCCAAACGCAAATGATACTCCCAGCAAGCCGATGCCGACATTCGGAAACGCCGCCGCCAGCACGGCGCTGCCACACCCGCCGAGGACCAGCCAAAAGGTGCCGATACATTCCGCGCAATATTTTTTCATAGCCTTTGTTCTTTTTGTGCCATGGACAACTGATTTCGCCCACTCTACCAGGCAATCCGCGGCTTGCCAATTACTATCCAAAACAAAGAAACGCGCCGGGTGATTGAAGACCCTGGACGGCCCAGCCGTTTTGGCAAATCGGCGACGCCAATTGACGCCGTGACCTTCCGCTTCCTGTCATCGGCTCGACCGAAGAAGCCAAGTCCATCTTGACCGTTTACGGGCATAGGCGATAGGCTTAGTTTAGTCGAGCAGATGGAAACCGTTTACCTAGAGACGAGCATCGTCAGCTACTTGGTGGCTGAGCCCAGCCGCGATTTGATTTCGGCTGCCAACCAGCAAGTCACGCGTGATTGGTGGCAACGGCGTCGCCCGAGCTTCGCCTGTCTGGTTTCCCAGGAGGTGGTGGCGGAAGCCAGCCGGGGTGATCCGGAACGAGTGCGGCGCCGATTACCTGCTCACTTGGAACTGCCGCCACCTAGCCAACGCCCAAATTCTTAAACGACTTGAACGCGAACTCCAGCGCGTCAATCGTCTCTTGCCGCGCGTTTGCACTCCATTGGAGTTGATGGGAGAATCGCCTTATGAAGATGAATCCGATTCTTGAGGAGCTTTGGCAGGCCAAGGACGATTTGGCTCGCGAGGCCGGCTACGACATAGACCGGATTTTCGCCGAATTGCGAGCTGCCGAGGCGCGGCAATCCGGGCCGATCATTCGCTCAGCGGAGGAGTTGCGCCAGTTTGCGGAGAAGGAAGAGCGCCAACACGCGGCCCTGGTCCGGCAAGAAAAAGCGCCGTCGAAAAACTAAATTGCTCCGCCCCAGCGGCGGACGCATCCCAATGGCGCGTTACCCTCCGCGGAATTTTACTGGACCGGCGTCAACTCGATCGTGTGTTTGACCGGCGGGACGGCTTGGCGGACAGCGGCCTCGAGTTCGGCCTGGCGCGCCAGCAACCGCTTGGCGGCGGTTTGCAGCGCGGCTTCCAGTTCGGGATCATTCTTGCGTTCCCGGTCGAACTGCCGGAACTGGGTGATGAAGCTCTTGATCAGCGCGGTCTCGAAATTCTGCTTCTTTCCCACCGCGTCCAGCACCTTGCGGAATTGGCTGTCGAACGGAGTCTTCGGAAACTCGGCGGCCAGGTTGACGCCCGCAGCCAATTGTTCGCGGGTGAACTCCTTGCTTTCGCCGCCCCAAGTCACCTTGGCCTTGGCCGCCGAAAGGTTTTTCGCCTTGAGGACGAACCGGTTCAATTCCTCGTTGAACGGAAAGAACGGCGCGATGCTGCGGGTGCTGCCTGAGGACTTGGGATCGGAATCGAAGCAATAAGGGTAACGCGCGCTTTCGATCTCCACCCGCCCGCCCGAGCCGCCTGTCAGCTTGTGGCCTTCGGACAAAACCGGCGCGCCGTTCAAATCGAGGGTGATTTCGGCCAGCCGTCCGTCGCAGCCGAGCGCGCGCAAAAAGGCGTAAGCCATGATCAAATGCCCGTTGGGGCCGGGGTGAAAGCCGTCGCGTCCGCACACGTCATATTCCTCGCCCAGCGCCGCCTTGGCTTTGGCCATGGCGTCAAGCATCGGCTGGTGGACATCGGCGAAGTTCAGGCCCAACTCGCCCGCCAGTTGCCGGTTAAGGTCGCGCAGCCGGCCCAGGTTTTGGTTGTAGCCGTCGGCCCCGGAAAGCGGCGCGAAATTCTGGCGGACGAAGAATTTGGTGTCCACCGCGCCGGGCGAGCCGAGCACGATCTTCTGCGCGCCCAGCGCCTTCAGCCCCTGGGCCACTTTGCGCATGTTCGCCGCGTAATTTCTGCCGATGTCCTCGGCATAGGGGCGGTATTGGCCGTCGTTCATGCCGAAGCAGGTGGTGGCGACGGTGGGCTGGAAGGGGCCAAGGTCGTTGGCCAGGCGCCCGGCAAACCCGCCTGCCGTCTCGCCGCTCCAGCCGAACTGGAAAATTTTGAGATCGTGGCGGCCGGCGCAGGCGACCAGGTAGGCCTCCATGTATTTCGAGTAAAGTTTCTGCTCGGTGATCGAGTCGCCAATGATGGCCAGGCGCGCGTTCGGCGCCAGCAAGTTTTCCGCCGCCGGGGCGGCAGTGGTGAAGAAGGTTGCCAGGGCGCCCAGCGCCGCGCGCGGGAGATGATTCCGCCAAGTCATTTTCATGGCGGCAGAGTAAAAGCGATCCGGCGGGATGTCCACCTTTTAGGAGGGCGCCTCGGGAAACTTATGGGCACGGTTGAAACGCGGGCGCAGGGCCAGCAGCAGTTCGCGCTCCCGGTCCGCGGCGGTGTCTTCGTCGGCGCAGACATCCCACTCGATGCGCTCAACCAGGAAAAGCAGCCGGATGATCCGCCGCGGCAGGCGCTCGCCGTTGGCCACCCGGTAGCTGCCCAGCCGCCGGCGCAGGTTTTTCGCCTTGCCGACATAAAGCACCCCTTCGGTCCGGCCACAGAGATAATAAACCCCGGGACGGTCCGGGATGGACCGGAAAAACTCCGCTCCCAGCCGCTCAACCAGCGGTTTGGGCGGCGGGAAAAGCCATAATTGCCCCGCGCTCATCGGCCCCATTCAACCACGCCGGCTGGGACAAATACAGTCCAAGGCTCCCGCTGGCCCAAGCGAACTCGCTAACGGCGGCGCGGCGTGTTTTCCGGCCCGCCGGTCCCCTCAGTTTCGTTTCATCCAGGCGGGTTTTTGGTTTTTGGCAAACCACTCGCGCAGCAGTTTTTGGCGGTCATTGGGCTGGGCGGTGCGGGCGGTGTCTTTGGGGTCTTCGCTGTGCTCGACGCTCCAGCCCTGCCACTCGCGAAAGGCGTGGTAACTCCAGTCCCACTGGTATTTCTCGAAAATTTCGATGACATCCCGCAAGTAGCGGTAGGCGCTGTTGTCGGGCGCCCAGCGGATGGCGCTGAACTCGCCGATGTAAATCTGGACGTTGTAGCGCTGCTGGAAATCAATCACCGGCTGCAACGCCGCTTCGAGGCGGGTTTTGTCCCAGAGTTTGCCGGCGATCTCACCGGGGTAAGCCACCGGCGGGCCTTTCTTGTGCACACCTTGGTGAGTGAATTCGCCGGGCAAATACATGTGGACGCTATAGACGATGTTCGAAACCGGCAACGGCACAAAGTCCTTGAGACCGGATGGGCCACCCCATTGGGCCGGCTCGATGATGATGGCGCGGCGGGGATCAATCGCGCGGATCGCGCGCGCCGTCCGCTCCGCCAGCGCTGGCCAGTCATCGCAGTCTTCCTCGACGCGGTCCTCGACCGGCTCGTTGGCGATGTCGTAGCCCCAGATCATCGGGACGTTCAGGTAGCGCCGGGCCAGGCGCTGCCAGACCTCGACGAATTTGTCCTGGGCCTTGCGGTCGGCAAAAAGGCCGGCATCCGAGCCGACGTAGCCGCTGACCGTGGCCTTGCCCCCCGGGGGCGAGTGCAGGTCAATCAGCACGTAAAGGCCGTATTGCTCGCAATAAGGCAGGGCGGCATCGAGCCGCTTCAATTCGCCTTCGAGCCAGCCGTCGAATTCCTCGAGCCGCGATTGTTGTCCGGGCTTGAGATGGCGGATCAATTGCCAGCGAATGAGGTTGGCGTTCCATTCCTGGCCGAGCACCCGCAGGCCTTCGGCGTCAATGTGCGGCCCGATCATCGCGCCGCGCAGCCGGGGCAGGTCGTGGCCTTTGAACATCGGCCTGGCGACCGGCGCCGGGAGGTGGGTCATGGGCGGTTTGGCGACGGTGATTTTCAGATTGTCAAACCAGACTTGGCCGCTGACTTTTTCCAGGCCGAGACTCAGCCGGACGGCGGTGGCGTTGGTGGGAATGCGCGTGGTGAAGGAAACCCGTTTCCAATCGAAGGTCCCGGTCTCCAAAGGCGCTTGAGGCCATTGGGTGCCTTCGGGAGTTTCGATCATCAGCATGAACTTGATGCCGTTCCAAGGATTCGGCTTGGAACTTACATCCCGGGCTTTGACCATCGCGCTGCTCCGAATAACGCAGCCGGGCATCCCTTCCACCGGCAGGGGCAGATTCGCGACCGCCGGGCCGCCGCCCGCTTCCGCCGTCTGCGCAAAGGCGACGGCCTTGGCGCTTTGATAGCCGGCCTCGAACCGCGGCGCCGGCGCCCAGCCCTTGCCGGCGTCGGCGCCTTCGAAGTCGTTTTGGTAAATCGCCTGGCCCTTTGGCAAGGCGGCCGCAAACACCGAACTGGTCAGTCCGAGGGCCAAAACCAGGCCGTTTCGCAACGAGGTTTTCATTTGCTAATTCCCTCCGCCGTGGTGGCCAGGTCGTAAGTGGTCATGGGCAACTGGGTGTAGCCCATGGTGTTCATGGTCGTGTCGGCGCGGTAGATGGGATCCTGCATCAACGTCACGCGGCGGTCGGTGGCCGGAATGGTCGAGATATAAATGCGCATCTCGCCCGGCAGGGTGGTGATGATTTCTTCGCGCCAATCGCCCAGCACGTCGGCGGTGAGCACCCAGGAGCCTTGAATTTCGCCGTCGAGCCGGTTGCCGGCGAAATCAGTCAGCCGGCTGCCTCGCAGCAGTTCGCGCTGCGGATTGGCGTCCCAATAGGCGGCGCGGACGCCGAAGCCAAAATCCACCTCGCGGCTGAGCAGTTTGCCCTGGGCGCTCCAGAGCCAGCGGTCGCCGGTGGGCTTGTGGTCGGCGCTGTCCGCGCCGTAGCACTCGGCGCCGGGATGGGCGGGATCAATGTCCGAGCAAAGCCCGTAGGAATGAATGTGCTTGGTCGGCTGGTCCCAGGCCCAAATAATGTTGCCGGTGGGCGCGTCCACCAGGCACATGCCGCCCTTGGCGCGGCGCGTTTCGATGCCGTAGTAGATTTCCAGACCGGGCCGCAGCGGGTCAATGTCGCCGAGGTAACAATGATCGGGATGCCCCAGGCCGGTGGACCATAGCGGCGTGCCGTTGTCGTCAATGACCGCCGAGCCGAGAATGACCTCGTCGCGCCCGTCGCCGTCAATGTCGGCGGCGTGCGTGAAGTGGGCGCCTTGGCCGCGATACTGCGGCCCGCCCTCTTTGTCATTGTATTTCCAGAGCAACCGCATTGTTTGGCCGTTGAATTCCCAGGCCTCGGCCTTCATGGTGTTGTAGGTGCCGCGCAAGGCAATCAGGCAGGGAGTGCGGCCATCCAGGCAGGCCACCGCGATTTGATTGCGGCTGGCGTAGTTGTAACCGCTCTCGCCTTCGCCGAAGCCCTCGCGATCCGGCCAGGGCACGCGGGCGCGCTCCTTGCCGGTCAGCCCGTCCCAAATCACCAGCCACTCGGGGCCTTTGGTGACCTTGCCGTCCGGGTCGCGCGGATCGCCCTCGCCAATTTTCGCCGCCACCTCGGCCTTGCCGTCACCGTCGAGATCGTGCGTCAGCCACGGCGAATACCAAATGCCCTGCTCGATTCCCCAGCCCAGATCGTTGCGCCAAAGCAGCCGGCCATCCGCGCTCCGGGCCTCGATTTTGTAAGTGCCGGCCGAGGGTTTCCAGTATTTATACCAAGGATCAATGTTGCTGTTGGGGGTCTTAAGGACGTAGTCGTAGCGACCGTCGCCATCGAGGTCCGCCACGCCCACCTTTTGGCAGGTGTTGCTGTCCCCCAGTGGGATGCGGATGAACGCCGCGCCTTTGGCGGTTTCGGCCATCAGCGCCTCCGGCGAAGACGCTCCCTCGCGGCCCTCCACCACCGGACGCACGACATAGCGCGCGCCCGCCACGGGCGGTCCCTTCAAGCGAAAATCCGTGGTCTTTTTCACCGGCTCCCTGGTCAGGCGGGTGGGTTCCTTTCCGCTTTGGACCTGGTAAACGTGGAACGCGGTGCCGGGTGGATCGTCGCGCAGCAAACGCCAGGAAAGATGCAGGCCGTCTGGCGCGGGCAACGCCACCAAGCCGCGGTCGAGCTTTTCCCGCACCCTTGCTTTCGCGTAACCTTCCACCTTGGGCTTGGGCGTGGGCTCCACCCAGGGAATAAGCGTGACGGTGTCAAGATAGCCGGAGCCGGGATTGTCTTTATGCGCGTAGCGGTCATCAACCCAGAACTCGAAGGAGCCCTGGCGGATGTCCTCGGCGGGCAGCCAGGTTCCGCCCCTGAACGGCTCCCACTGCCGGCCATCGCGGGAGAGAGCGAGCGTGCGAACCACTTTCAGTTCCACCGTGTAACGGCCCGGCTTGACGTTCGGAATCACCACGCGCAACGGCGGCGCGCCTTCCTCCGGGGTGGCGCGGTCGGCCTTGACCACCGGGCTTTTCAGCACCACGCCCCCCGACCATTTCTTGTCGGCGTCCTTGTCCGTGCTCCAGAGGTTCCAGTGGTTGGGGCTTTCGCGGTCTTTTTGCCAGGCGGCGGGCGGGCCGGCGACCTGTTCGGCCTCGAAAACCATCGAGGTTTGGGCGGCGGCGGCATAACCAAGGGCCAGCAGGAGAAATCCGCAGGGTAAAAGTCGGGCGCCGCTCGATTTGGAAGTCTCCTTACCCCTCACCCTTGGTCCCTCTCCCTGGGAGAGAGGGAAAACTTCTTCGCCGGCGCTTCCTGCTTCCGCACCTTTTTCTTCATTGGCTTCTTCGCGCTTCATATTCGGTAACGCATCAATATTTCTGCAGCAAATCCATTAGTTTGCGGTCCAGCTTGTGCCCCTGAAAATCCTCGTATTGGACGTCGCCCCGGCCGCTGTCGAGGACGCCAAAGGAACCCCGGAAATTCCACAGCGCCCAACCGAAGCCAGCCTCTTGCCAGTTTTTCAGGCAGTCCTCCGCCCAGCGCAGGAACACCTCGTGCGGGGTCTTGTTATACGCGCCCCACTCGCCGACCATTACGCCGATGCCTTGCGCCTGGGCCTCTTTCCACGGCTTGATGCCGTCCTCATAAAGCCATTCGCGGCCTTTCATTTTCAGGTCGAGAAACGGCCCGCCTGGCGCGCCGGGGGCGAACCGGAAAGGCGCCGGTTTTTTGCCCCAATCCATCGCCAATCCCAGGGCCTCCTCGCGCGCCGCGCCCGCCGGCTTGAAGCCCAGTTCGGTGATCTGCATCCAATCGCCCTCCTTCACTTGCAATTTCAACTCCCGCGTTCCGACCGGCACGGGGAAGGTGTAATCGCGGTCATACAAGTTCTGGTAGATTTTCCATTGCGGCTTGAAATCGGCCTTCTTCCATTCGCCCTCGCCCGGGCCGCATTGAAAATGTTTTTCCCAAATTTTTTTGCCATCCGCCTCGGCCACCAGCCGCGCGGCGGCGGAGACAGTGGCCACATGGAGGCGCACCACGGTTTCTTGGTCAAAAGGACCGTTGATGATCAGCGGGTGCGATCCTTCCGGCTTGGCCGGGCTCATGAGGATGCCGGTGACCGATTGCGGCGCCGGCCAGGCCGGGCGCGGGAAGCCGGCGCTGTTGACCCAACTGGCTTGGTAATGGCTGATCTCCATTGGCGTGTAGCCGCGTGTGGCTTGGGCGAGGCGCAGATCGCGCAACGAAAGAATCGGCTTGCGGCCCCATTCCAGGCCGTCGGATATGATCAGCCGGTTCGGATCCTCCTTGCGGATTGCTTCGACCAGTTGGCGCGCCACCTCGGCATAAATTTTTTCCTCCACGCCCGCCGGTTCGTTCATCAAGTTGAAGCTCAGCCGCTCATTGGGAATTCCCTTGTAGCGCCGGGCAAACGTCGCCCAATGCAGGGCGCAGACGCGGCGGGCTTCGGGATCGGTCCAGAGGCTGCGCGCCTCCGCCGGCCGGGCGACCGTGTAGCCCGGCGCCCGGTGGAAATTGAGGCAAACATGGACGCCGTATTTCCGGCCGTATTCCACCGCCTGGTCTATTTCCTTGAGCACCGACTCGTCGAATTCCTCCCAATTCTTGTTCTTGATCCAGAGCCGGTAGTCCATCGGCAGCCGGACAAAATTGAAACCCAACTCGGAAATCATGCGGAAATCCGCCTCGGCAAACGGCTTGTTGCCGCTGGGCTGCATGAATTTTTCGAGCAGATTGAAGCCGCGCCAGCGCGGCAATTTTTCCGGCGTGGCGGCCGGGAGCGGCGGCGGATTCGGCGCGGCGCGGAGACCGGCGGCCAGGGGAAACCAAGCCAGCGCGGCCGCCAGCGCGGCCCGCTGTCCATAACGCATCAGGCTCATGTCGGCAGCATAAACCGCGGCTCGCCGAACCGCAAAGGAAATCAGGGGGGCGGCAGATTCTCCCGCCAACGGCGCAGGATGTCCCAGTAGGCGCCGCGATAACCCGCCGCCAGCGCTTTCACCAGCAGGTCGTTGCCGCTGTAATTGTAATTGCGGTCCGGCTCCGTCGGATCGGAGAAGAAAAAGCGCGGATCATCGCCCGTCAACTCCCTGACCAGTGAAAAAATGCGCTCCCCTAAAGCCGGCGAAAGATAATAGGTTGGCGCGACAAAATCGCCGGCGGCGGCGCCCGGGCCGCGCAACGCCTCCGGCTGGCTTTGCGCCCGGCGGGCCAGCGGGGTGCCGGGGTAAACCCGGATGCCCACCGACAAACCCACGCGGTCGGGGCGAATTTGGCGGATGAAATCCAATCCCGCCCGCAGCGTGCTTTCCGTTTCGCCCGGGCCGCCCAGCAGCAGGTCGGCCATGGTCGCCAGCCCGTTTTGGCGGCAGAGCGCAAAGGCTGATTCGAGGTCGGCGGGGCGGTAGTCGCGCCCCAGTAGGCGCAGCATGGATTCAACTCCATGATCCACGCCAAAATTGATGCCGACACAGCCGGCGCGGCGCAGGGCGCGCGCCAGATCCGCGGAAAACGGGACCGGCGCGCAGTAGGCATGCCAGCGCAATTTTTCCCCCAGCCCCCGGCGGATCAGCGCTTCGCACACCGCCAGGGCATGTTCGCCCGGGCGGTTGAACTCGGCGTCGCAGGTGTGCAGGTGCGCGATGCCGCGGTCCGCCAGGCTTTCAAGCTCATCGGCCACCGCCGCCGGCGGACGCAAGCGCGCCGCCCGGCCCTTGGCCACGGGGTCCGCGCAATAAACGCACGGCGCCGCGCAGCCGCGCTTGGTTTCAAAGCCGATTTGTCCGCCCAACCGTTCGTATTTGACGTTGTCCACGAAATCGCGGCGCATGGCGGGTAAAGCGGACAGGTCATCGGGGACCGCCGGCTGGCGGCGCAGCATTCCTTCGCGCTGGTGGAGAGCGCCGGGAATTTCCCGTTCGCCGTTGGCCAGCCGGACAAGGGCGAATTCGCCGTCGCCGGCAATTCCCCAATCGGCGCCGGTTTGGCGCATGATCGCCTCCGGCATGATTGAAAAGCCGACACCGCCCAGCACCAGCGGCGCCGCCGAGTGCTGGCGCGCCAGGCTGACCAGGGCCGCGAGCTCCGGCACGAACCAGGCCCGGCCGGGGTAATAACAATCATCGGTATTGCGAAAAGTCAGGCCGATCAAACCGTATTCCTCCCCGGCCAAAGCCCGGGACATGGCGGCTTCCGGGTCGGGCTCAGAACACAAGTCCAGCAGCGCCGGCTCATGCCCGGCGGCGCGCAAGGCCGCGGCCAAATAGTCCAGCGCCACCGGCGCAATCGGCGGTTGCAGGCGATTGGTGTTGACCAGCAAAACGCGCATGGGAACAGTTCCGATACAAGCGGACGACTGGTTGCCAAGCCCGAATCAGCCGGACTAATCGCTTTCGCCAGTCACAGCCGCCTGTTCGGCGTCACCCTGCCGAAAACCAGCGGGCGATTAAAGGGAAAAAAGGCTCCTCGCTGTTTCCGGTGCAACGTCATTGGATACGAAGCTTTTGGCCTGTCCTCGTTTGCGCTCGACCCCGGCGCGGGCCGATGCCATCTTGTCGCCATGAAATCGCGCTTTCCATTTGTCTTCGCCGGCCTGCGGACCTGTGCCGCTGCCGGGCTGCTCGCCGTCACGCCCTGCTTCGCGGCCGCCGCGCCGCCCGCTCCCGTCAAACGCGCGGATGCTTTCCTGGGGATTCATTTTGATTTTCACGCCGGCAAGGATTGCACCAACGTCGGCCAGCGCACCACGCCGGAGATGGTCGCGCTGGTGATGGACAAGGTGCGGCCCGATTACATCCAGATTGATTGCAAGGGACACCCCGGCTACTCGAGCTACCCCACCAAGGCCGGCAACCCGGTGCCCGGCTTTGTCGGCGACCCGCTGCGGGTCTGGCGCGACGCCACCCGCGCGCGCGGCGTGGCGCTCTTCATGCACTACAGCGGCGTATGGGACGGCCACGCCGTCGCCACCCACCCCGAGTGGGCGGCGCGCAAGCCCGACGGCTCGCCAGACGCTCGGGCCACCTCGGTGTTCGGTCCGTATGTGGACCAACTGATGATCCCGCAATTGCGGGAGCTGGCCGGGGACTATCGGGTGAACGGCGCGTGGGTGGACGGCGATTGCTGGGGCGCGATGCTTGATTACGGCGATAAACCGGTTGGCCTGTTCAAGGCCAAAACCGGCGCCACCGCCGCGCCGAAAAAGGCCGGCGAACCCCTTTGGCGCGAATGGGTGGATTTTAACCGCGAAGGTTATCGCCAATATCTCCGGCACTATGTGGACGAGCTGAAAAAGTCGCACCCCGATTTCGAGCTGATCAGCAATTGGGCTTTTAGCGATCACATGCCGGAGCCGGTGTCAGCCCGGGTGGCGGCGTTGTCGGGCGATTTCGCGCCGGACGACAGCGTCAACTCGGCGCGGTTTTCGGGCCGCTGCCTCGAGGACCAGGGGCTGGCGTGGGACTTGATGTCGTGGTCGTTCAGCCGCAAGACGCGCCGGCAAAAGCCGGTGGTCCAACTGATGCAGGAAGCGGCGGTGGTCCTGGCGCTGGGCGGCGGCTACCAGGCGTATTTCAAGCAGGACCGCGACGGCGCCATCCGCCCGGCCGAGATGGACACGATGGCGGAGGTGGCAAAGTTCTGCCGGCAATACCAGGCGTTCTGCCACAAATCCAAAGCCGTGCCGCAGGTGGCGCTGCTCTACTCGACCGCGGGGCATTATTACTCGTCGCCGCGGCTGTTCCATCCTTCGGGCAGCGACGGCATCGGCGTGTTGCGCCAGGCGCTTACGTCGTTGCTGGATCACCAATACGCTGTGCAGGTGGCGAGCGAGCATCATTTGAAAGGCAAAATGTCCCAATGGCCGCTGATCGTCGTGCCAGGGTGGGGTTATTTGGAAGAGGATTTCCGCAACGAGCTGGCGGCGTATGCCAATGGCGGCGGACGCCTGCTGTTGATTGGGCCCGGCCCCGGCAAACTGTTCGAGCGAGAACTGGCCGCCGCGGCTGCCGCGAAGAATTCCTCCGTGGCCGCGGCGCCGAAAGTGGACGAAGATTTTGCCGCGGCTGTGCGGCAATGTTTCCCGCAACCGCTGGTGGAGGTCACCGGGTCCAGCCATGTGGATATCAGCCCGCGCCGGCTCGGCGGCCAACTCATGGTTCATCTGGTGAACACGGCGGGCCCGCACGCCAATGCGCCGGCGGAAGGCATCAGCGCCATTCCGCCCGTTGGCCCGCTGAACGTCGCGGTGCGCCTGCCCCGCGCGCCCCGGTCGGTAACGGCGCAGCCCGGCAACACGAAGCTGCCGGCCACCTGGGCCGCCGGCCGCGTCACGGTCACCCTGCCCATGCTGGAGCTGTATTCGATATTGGTGGTGGAGGAATGAAACGGCGGCATGTTTGAGCCTGTCTTGGAAACCTGCGGCAAAACCTCGCGGATTTCCCACGGCGCTTGGGCTGCGCACGATTTGAAACGGTTAAAACCGTTGAGTTCCTTTATTAGACGCCGTCCACCCCGCTGAAGCGGGGTGTTAATGGGAAGGGCACTTGCGAACACGCGCCAGCGCCGGCACAAGTTCAGCAGGCCAAACGCAAAGCCGCGGAGAAAAAATTCCCTTCTCCCAGCCGCAAGCCTCATCTTTGCGGCTCTGCGGCTTGGCGTTAAAATTCCCAGCGCCGCTTCAACGCCGCGAACGTCGTTTGCCAAACACCCACTTTCGGGACCGGCGCTGAATAGGCGAGGGAAGGCTCAATTTTCAATGATCAATGTTCAAGGAAATTCCAGGTTCCAAGATCCAATAGCCCAACGGGCGCGCGGGACACCCTTGAGCCTTGGTCATTGAATCTTCCTTGCGACTTGAACCTTGGTCCTTGGAACTTCCCTTCGGGCCGACCTCGCGGAGTTCGCGCGGGGCCTGAGAACTCACGCCAGGGTCGTGGAAAATGCGTGTCGCTTTTCATTAACACCTGGCTTCAGCCAGGTGACTAGCGGGTGAGCGCGGGTCTTAACGGTTTCAACCGTTTAATCGTTCGCTCAGCCTGAAACGGTTAAAACCGGTGAGCTTCTTTATCAGACGCCGGCCACCCCGCTGAAGCGGGGTGTTAATGAGAAGGGCGCTTGCGGACGAGCGCCAGCGCGTGCCGCAGACTTCCAGTCTGCTGCCTGCCCGCCGCCAGGCAGGCGGGTGTCGCGGATTTCCAATCCGCAAGGTTTGGGTATTTTCCAATGGTTTCGGGTTTGTCCAGGGCCCTGCCGACTGGAAGTCGGCGATACGGCAGGTTAGAAACCTGCGGCACAACCTCGCGGAGTTCGCGCGACGCTCGTGCGGCGCGCGACGCGAAACGGTTAAAACCGTTGAGTTGCTTTCCCGGAC
>Ga0073932_1002906_pt1 | contig 24711 bp, 17 predicted proteins | sample DewCreD2012metaG_FD_76967 | JGI IMG/M metagenome (GOLD analysis project Ga0073932, IMG submission 76967) | Hot spring sediment bacterial and archeal communities from British Columbia, Canada, to study Microbial Dark Matter (Phase II) - Dewar... ...
AGAAGCAGGTATATCCTGATTTTTGAGGAAAATTACGGGCGATTTGTGGCGTTGTCTAGTTTACTTACTCCCAATTTTAACGCCCTTCTTAATCCTATCCAAGGGTTGTTGCGTAAGCCTCGCTTACTTTTGACTGTAAATTCTTTGCATGACTTTTTCTCAACCGTTTTTTACGAAAAAATCAGCGGTATACCTGCTTCTTGATACTTATGGGTAATGGACAGCCGCTGGGTAGAGGAAATTTTTTTCAATCTGCAATCGGTAACCGACAATCGGCAATGTAGTTTTCATCCCCTGCCTTTGCTGTCTCTTCTATTTGTTCGGGTTTTCGTGCGCCAACAATTACTGCTGTTATTTCTTCTTTACCTAAAATCCATGATATAGCGAGCTGTGAAACTGTTATATTTAGTTTTTTTGCTGTTTTTTTCAACTTCTCCACTATTTCCAGATTTTTAGAAATTTGTGGTTCATTAAATTGCGAATCCCTTTTTCTATGGTCAGAATCAGATAAATTTTCCACCCAATGCTTTGTAACTTTGCCTGTCAATAATCCACGTTCCAGGGGCGAATAAGTAATAACCCCTATATTATTTTTTTTACAAAATGGTAGTTCATTTTCTTCTATTTGTCTTCGTAAAATACTATATGGCGGCTGCAATGATGCTATTTTATTAATACCCATTATCCTTTGCATCTGTGCAACATTAAAATTTGATACACCTGCATATCTTATCTTCCCCTCTTTTTGCAATTCATAAATTGCCTGCCACGCCTCTTCTATTTTTTCTTCTGGCTGTGGCCAGTGTATTTGATATAAATCAATTTGCGGAACCATTAATCTTTTTAAACTTGCTTCGCATTCTTTTTTTATCTCTTGTTTTCTTAAATCACCATATAATTCTTTTCCGTCATTGCTCCATCGTCTGCCGCATTTTGTTGCAATTATTATTTTGTTTTTTATTCCTTTAATCGCCCGCCCTGTTATTTCCTCTGCGTGTCCCAGTCCATAAACAGGTGCGGTATCAATCCAGTTTATACCAATATCTATTGCTTTATGAATTGTTTTAATAGTAAGGAAATCATCCTGCTCTCCCCAGGAAAACTTCCAGCCGCTACCACCTGCAGCCCATGTGCCAAGACCTATTACAGATAATTCCAAATCTGTCCAGCCAAGTTTTCTTTTTTGCAATTTAAAAACCTATATTAAGATTTCTTCCAAAACTTTTTTACCCTGCTTTTCTGCAACACGTTTTGCCTGAAGGCAGAAACTCTCAAATTTTGCAAGTAAAAGTTGTGGATATGGATTGCCGTCAACTTCTATTGTTAAAAATGGTATTTTTTCACCATCAAAAAATATTTCTGATTTGTAATTTTCACCTGCTACTTTATATGCTTCTTTTTTATCAGCAACATCAAGATTATTTGATGCAACTGAGTCAGTAAATCTTGTTATCATACATCCAAAAGGCCCGATATTTATATGGCCTGCATATTTATCAAGCCCGTCTTTTAAAATTTTACCTGTGGAAAGCCCGGGCTCGCCCGTTAGCCTGTGTGAAATCAGATGTTCGGAGTATCTGTCATATTCTGATACATCTATTACTTCCGGGTCATACAATTCTGATTTGACAAGTATGTTTTTTATTTTTCTTTCCAGATGAATTTGCACAGCATCAGAAATATAAAATTCCAGCCAGTCCTTTAATTTATAATCCGGCTTCCATATGCCATGTTTTATTAAATGGTTGTTATAAAAAAGCCACTCATGAATTGATGCGCGTCTCCCTATGAACCCTTTTTTTGCAAGCATCTGTGTTATTCTGTTATTTGCCCATTGGTCACATCTGACAAAAATTTCACCATTTATCATAACCTGTGGAGTGTCTTTGAATTTTTGTTTTAAAGGAATATGCCTAAACCGTTCTGCTGTTTCTTCTAATTTTTTATATAAATCCTTTTTACTTTTCCCTTCTATGATTTCCAGTATTTTTTCATACTCTTCATAAAAAATCTTTAATGCATCGTTTATATCAATGGCAAGGGTATAAAGTGCATTTCTTATATCATCCATAACATCTGATATAACAATTCCCTTCCATGCCGCAATTGAAAAATCAGTGCCAAGGCCTGCATAACCGACTTCACCTGCAAAATAATATGGCACTGCGTCTGGTATTTGTTTTTCTTTTATGAGAAGTTCGGTTGTAATAAAATACTGGCCAAGCCGGCAATAGCCATGCGCTTTTGGCATAAAAATCGCAATCTTTTCTCCTGGTTTTCTTCTGTGTTTTAAATATTTTAAAAAGGAACCAAGTATGACAACAATTGGAATGCATTCTTTACCGGTTAATACAGAACGGCCAAGTCGTCTTACTTCCTCGTCAGCAACAGGCAGTGCTTCTGCATTTATTCCCACTTTCCTTAAAGCAGCAGCTAAAGCTTTTGTTCCTAAATCACCCATAGAAGGTAGTAAAACTTTTACAGATGGATCTTTAAACGGTGTCTTTTCACCGTTTGAACCAACAAAAAATAATTCATTATTTTCTGTTACAAGTCTGGCAGGTATAAATGTCTTTTTTTGTAATTTTTGTTCTTTTTTCTGCACCTGCAAATAATTTTTTACAACATCCAGAAATGCATCTATTCGTGTATTTATACCTGCATCAGCAGTATGGCCATCAAGTTCCAGGGTAAGTGAAGGTTTTGTGCCCATCACACGTCTTACATGCTGGACTAAAAATGAATCAATGGCGCATAAAAAATTTGTAATATAAACTGCAAATAACTGTGAATCTTTATAAACAAATTGCGAGGCCTTTAATAATTTTTGCCCTATTTCCCAGTGCATTGAATCTTTGAATGGCTGCATTAAAACCTCATCTTCAAAGTCAATCATTTCATAAGGAATAACCATAAAACCACGTGATGCAATTTTTTTAGGTATGCCTTTATTTGCATCATTTGTAAATGCGTTGTGTGGTCTGCCAAATAAGATTACTGCAAATTTATCCGGTGTGCGACGCAACTCTTCTATTGCTTTTCTTCCAATTTCTTTTAATTCTTTTTCAAATTGCTTTTGAATTTCAACTGCTTTTTTATACGCCTGCTTTGCTTTGTCTTTACTGAATTTTAATTTTCTTGCAATTTCAACAAATACATCCTCCTGACTTTCATAACCGTTTCTAAAGTTTATTGTCGGGTCCAATATTTTATCTTTTATTTTTTTATCTTTAAAAACTGAATTCATCCAGTATGGTTCGCCCTGGGAAAAAATACAGGTTGCACAAAAGTCCTGTTTTTGATTTCCTTTTTCAACATAAAGTTCCCTTAACTGCGGTATAAAATAATAATCAGGATTTTTATTAATAAGTGTATCAAAATAACAGATAGAAATCTGGGCAGGATAACAAAAAGAAGTTGTCTGCCTGTTTAATGCCTCTTCGTTCATTTTTTCCGGCACAATTACCTGACAGCCTAAAGACCCGAAGAAATTATAATAAAGCGGGAAAACATTATGTGTAAGCAAAGCGTTATTTATACCTATTTTTATTGATTTTTCATCTGTTTGATAAACAGGTGCATATTTATCAAACATAAGATTGTGTCTTATTTTTACAAGGTCAAGTTTATCCGTATCTATATCAACCCTGCTTTCTATATTATAGTATTTATTGCAGGCACCACCAAATGGATATATCTTATTCTCTATTTTTATTCTATTAATTGTGCATTTTAAATCGCATTTTTCTTTTCCACCGGCACAGGTAAATGGCTTTTCATTTATCACTTTTCTTTCTATCAATGTTTTTAAATCAAACTTTTTTTCTTTTAAAAGCCCGAGTTCAAACCTTTTTTTAAGTTCGAGCGCAACACCAAAAGCACCCATTAAACCCGGCTCGGGTGGAACAATGATTGGTTTTTGTAAAATAGATGCCATTGCAAGCGGAACTGCCTTGTTATAACAAACCCCACCCTGCATAAAAATCTTGTCTCCAACCTGTCTGTTTCCCTTTACCCTGTTTATGTAATTAAAACAAATTGAATAAACAAGTCCTGCTAAAATATTTTCACGTGTTATCCCTTCCTGCACTGCATTTTTGATATCTGATGAGATAAATGCAGCACACTGGTCATTAAAATTTGGAGGTCTGTCTCCTTTAAGAGCCAGATCCGCTATCTGCTCTGCTTTTATTAAAAAAGATTCATACGCTGACTCTTCCAAAAACGAACCGGTGCCTGCAGAACACGCTTCATTCATTGCATAATCAGATGCAACAGAATTTGTAAGGTGTGTGTATTTTGCATCCTGACCACCTATTTCAAAAATTGTATCAACCCCCGGGTCAAAAAACGCAGATGCTGACGCATGTGCAATTATTTCATTTATTACACCATCGGTTAATGAATAAAGCCCTGCGATATGTCTGCCTGAACCGGTAACTCCTATTCCAACTATGTCAACTTCCACCCCATTTAATTCTTCCAGAATTGCCTTATAACAACTTCTGGATGCCTCTACCGGATTTCCATTTGTTCGCAAATAAATTGATGCTAAAAATTTATCATCCTTTAAACGAAGCAAAACTGCTTTTGTCGTAGTTGACCCAACGTCAAGACCAATTATGCATCTGTCTCCTTTTTGCGGTTTTTCATATTGCATTTTATTAAATGTAACAAATTTTTCTGCATCTTTAAGTGGCGATAAAAATGTAAAACTTGATTTTTCCGGTTTAAATATATTATTCTTATCAAGGACACCGCCTTTTTCATAAGATGCAATGGCTGCGCCCAATGCTTCAAAAAACGGCGACTCTTCCAGTACCACTGTCCCCTGTATATATCTTTTCAAATGTTTTATGACTGCCCTGTTTAATGATGTCCCACCAATAATCAAAACATTATTATGCGGAATAACTTTTGCAACAAGTTCAACTATTTTCATTGCTATCATTTCGCAAAGTCCTGCTGTCACATTTTCTATTGGCTCGCCTTTATTTAAAGCATGTGTGCAGTCGGACTTACAAAAAACAGAGCATCTGCCGGAAACCTGATATGGTTCTCCTTTTTCTCCGAGTTCAACAGCTTGTGCAAGAGGCAGGTTCATTCTTTTTATCTGTTGCAGAAAAAACTCACCTGTGCCTGATGCACATTTATTTCCTGTAAATACCCTTGAGATTCTGTTTTTGCCATCCATTGCATAAACCATAAATGTTTCACCACCAGCAGAAACAACAGCATCATAACGTTCTCCATTTTTTGATGTAAAATCAAGGGCATATTCAACTGCTTCTGGTTCTGTGATTGAAGGTAAATTTACAAATGCTCTTAAATTTCTTCCTGTGATTAAAATCTTGCTATTTTCCGGATTTAATTCATTTAAGACCTCAATAAAAAATTTTTTAGGGTCTCCTTCGTGCGGCTTTCTTATTGTTCTTTTTATTTTTAAAATGTCGTTTTCTTTGATAAGTTCAACCGCACTTATAGTAGAAGCGCCGAGACATATACCTATGCTTCTTTTTATTTCTTTGTTTTCCATAACTTCACTCCTTTTGAAACAAATAAAATAAATTAAACAAATTATTATGATAAATTATTATGGATTATATTATGCGATAAACCATTATTTTTTATTTAAAATACATTTTTAGTTTATATTATTTTCTTTTATTCGTCAATTAAAATATTTGTGTTTGTGGAAATAAGGATAGACATAGTATACACTCGATTAATATAAAAAACTGCTTATTTTAAATAAGGATAGATTTTTTGCTCTTTCTAACGTTATTAAATATAGAGAGAATTTTTATACTAAAAATTAAAAAATTTAAAATAGGATAGGTATCAAACCATTGCCTCGTGAAAAATAGTAAGAAAAAAATCCTGAATTGCTAAAGAAATTTACATGCTACCGCCTATTATTCTTAACAAAATAATTAATCAGGAGTATATGAAGAGTGTATACTATGTGTGTCGGGCTCCCTATAGCCTTATTTTTATCCAGTATCTCATTTTTCTTATTAAAATAAAAATCCCCCTCATTCTGTGCATATAAAAATGAAACAGCAAAAAGAATAAAAGAAATGTAAAAAATTTTTTTCATTATTTATTTCTCAAAAATTTCTATATATTTCTTTTCTATGCCCAATCGAAACTATTATTATCTTTTTATGGCTATCGTTTATCTCATAAATTATTCTAAAATCACCTTGACGTATTCTATAATAATTAGTTGATTTTAACTTTTCACAACCAACTGGACGCGGTTCATCTATCAAAGATAAAATTTTTTTCTTTATCAAAGGAAGTGATTCAACTTTGGATTTAGATAAAAACTTATACGCTTTATTAGAAAGTTCTATTTCATACATTTTTTTTCTTTTTCGAATACATTCCCAACTCTTCTGCTACCTTTTCAAGGGGAATTGTATTATTTTTTTCGTATTTTTCATAATATTCTATTGCTAACAAATCTTCTTTTAGTTCCTCTTTTTCAATCTGATCAATTATGGCTCTTTCAATAAATGATTTCATTAAAAAACCTTTTGATTTACAAAATTCCTTTAAAACATCCCGTATATTTTTATCTATTTTCATTGTAAAAGTTACATTTTTGTTTGACATAAAATCACCTCTTATATTTATTTTCATAATAATTATAGCAATAATAATTTTAAAAATCAAGTATAAAATAATACCAAATAATACTTATTTATTTTAATAACTTGCCTTGGCACCTATATTCATATCCTTATCTTTAAACTGGCAATAAAAACTTTACTCTTTTACTTTATATTTATAATATTTCAAATCGTTTATTTACCCGGATACATTATTTGAAATTATTTTATTATCTTATCCTCTAATGTTGTTGGCGATTTAAATTTAACCCCATATTTTTTACAGATTAAATTAGCAGAGATTCTGCCGGATTTGTAAATTGTTGGCAAGCCGCTGATGGACGCAAAAGAATTTTTAAAACGCAGTAATTGCGGATGATTTTTATATCCCCTTGTCTTACCCTGCAATACATTTTTTGCAAGCAATGCCTCGCGCAATAAAGCAACCAAATCCTTTGCATCAAGATATTCAGGACTTATTGACTATAACCGCATATTTTATTAAATGTGAAATCTAAATAATTTAAAATTATTTTAACTAAATTATAAAATTGAACAGGATAAAGCACATAAATGAAACAAAGATATCCAATTATCAATATTATGGATAGCCATTTTGTATAAAAACCAATAGTTCTTAATAATATTATTGATAAAATAATTATAACTATTGCAATTATAAATCCATTAATGGCAGCATATAACCAGAAATATATTTTTTAGAAATTCCAATTATTTTTGATATATCATAATTGATATTAAATGCTATTAAAAAAATCTGTAAAACTAAGCAAAGTAAAAGAATAATTGATGCTGCTTTTGTTGTTATTCCCCATGTTCTGTATGCTTCATACAATGCCGCAGGAATGAGTCCTAAAATAATATTATTATTTAGTCATATTATAAAATATATAAATACTAATTATTTTATAAAAAATAATATATCTCCTTAAAAATAAAATTAAATTTATTTTTTCAAATCAGTAATTATATCTATTATTTTATTTATAACTTCTTCCTTACCCACTAATTCTGTTTTTTTATCTTTTCTTATCTTTATTTCAACTTTGTTATTCTTAAAATTCTTTTCTCCTATTACAATTTGTAAAGGGAACCCTATTAAATCAGAATCTTTAAATTTTACACCCGGGGATACATCTCTGTCATCCAAAATTACATCAATTCCTTTTTCTTTTAATTCATTATAAATTTTTTCTGCAAAATCAAAACCTTCTTTGTATTTTGTATTAACAGGTATCACTGAAGCTTCAAAAGGTGCAATTGACAATGGCCAGATTATTCCATTTTCATCATAATTTTGTTCAATTGCTGCTGCAACTATTCTTGTAACACCTATGCCATAACACCCCATTACAAAATATTGTGATTTTCCCTTATCATCAAGGAAAGTGGCATTCATTGATTTTGAATATTTTGTGCCGAGAAAAAACACATGCCCAACTTCTATGCCTTTTTGCTCATTTAGTTTTTTCCCGCACTTCGGGCAGCCATCCCCTGCTCTTATTTTTATAACATCAACTACTCTGTCTTCTTTAAAATCCCTTCCTCGTATAACACCGACATAATGATAATCCTTTTCATTACCACCACATACAAGTGATTTCATCTGTTCAACTGTTTTATCAATTAATAAGGTTATTCCTTTTTCCTTTAAATTAACAGGCCCTGCAAATCCAACAGGTGCTGATGTCTGCTTTTCTATTTCTTCAGCAGTTGCGAGACGCAAATCAGTTGCATTTAAAACATTTTTTAATTTTATCTCATTTATTTCCCTGTCACCGCGCATCATAACACCATACATTTTTCCATCTGCAATATAAAGAATTGTTTTTGCAGTATCTTCCGGATTTAATTTTAAAAAAGAAGCAAGTTCTTCTACTGTTCTTATATCAGGTGTATGAATTTTTTCAAGTTTGTCTCCTGCATTGCCACCTATGGCTTCAACCACTCCTGTTGCCTTTTCCACATTTGCAGCATAATCACAGTCAGGACAATAAACAATTATTTCTTCGCCTGTATCTGCTAAAACCATAAATTCAGCAGATGATGTCCCACCAATTGCACCTGTATCTGCTTCAACCGAACGAAACTTAAAACCAATTCTTTTACATATTTTATTATATGTTTCAAACATTATTTTATAGCTTTTCTGCGCTTCCTCTTCATTTCTGTCAAAAGAATAAGCATCTTTCATTATAAATTCTCTTGCGCGCATAATTCCAAAACGAGGCCTTATCTCATCTCTGAATTTTACCTGTATCTGATAAAGATTTACAGGCAGTTGTTTATATGAATTAATCTGGCGTCTTACAATGTCTGTTATTATTTCTTCATGTGTTGGTCCAAGTGCAAATTCATTGTCATTTCTATCTTTTATTCTCATCATTTCCTTGCCGTATAAATCCCATCTTCCTGTTTCTTTCCACAGTTCTGCGGGTGATAAAACAGGCATTAAGACCTCCTGCGCACCTGCTTTATTCATTTCTTCTCTTATAATATTTATAACTTTGTTAACTGACCTCCAGCCAAGAGGTAAAAAATCATAAATACCCGAAGCCAGTTTTAAAATAAGTCCTGCTTTTAACATAAGTTTATGACTTACTGTTTCTGCTTCTTTTGGTGTTTCCCGTAACGTGTTTATCAAAGCATTTGTCCATCTCATACAAAACTCCTTAAAATATTATAAATTAAATTTTATTTTTTATATAAACTATTTCTGCCTTTGATTATTATATCTTTTATTATTGTTTCTAAATCTTTACTAAAATCATCCTCTTTTATTTCTTCTATCCATTTTATTTTTTTAATTTCTTTTACAGGAAAAGTACGTAACAATTCTACAAGATACAGTTCTTCAAAAGCATCTTTTTGTCTTACTTTATTAATTATATCTTCCCAATCAAAATTTAATATCTTACATATAAAAACAATATCCACCACATCTTTTTCAGCCTGTCTTGAAATTGCAGTTATTTTATTTACAAGCATATTTTCAGGATTATCAACCCTGCTGAATAATTTAAAATCATTAAGTGGACCTATTCTTGCAGGAATATCATAAACAAAATCTATTTTCAGTTTACCCAAAAAATGTTTTTCATATTTTTTTAAAAATTCATCATCATAAATAAACATCTGGGCAAAATCCTGATATAAGGATTTTACTTCTGTTATAAATTTTTTATCAAATTTACTTTTTATTTCTTTAATTGTCTTTTGAAAATCTATCTTTTCATTTGTAAAAAAATCCAAATCATCGGAATATCTGTGATTTAAATAAAATCTGCTTAATGCTGTTCCACCGGTAAGATAAAAATTATACCCCTCTAATATCGCAAATACCTGATTTTGTATTTCATATAATTCATTATAATATTTCCTGTAATTTTTTTCTGACATAAACAAACCTTTCTTTTATATTTTTCTTCCATAATAATTTAATTACATCATCTGTTAAAAATTTATAAGTTTGTTTAATACCAAAAATATCCAATATCTCATACCAGCGCAGAGAGATAAGCATACGGGCTATAATTTTATCCCTGTTTAAATCTTTCAAATTCTTTTTCCCTGTTAAAAAATTATAAATTTCATCTGCTGTATAAGGAATATTATAATCCCAAAAAATTTCTTTTAGTAAATATCTTTTATTTTTTTCTTTCATCTTTTCTCCTGAATTTTTAATTGATTTTAATTATTATACCTTTTTAATATAAATTTGCAATATATTATAATACAATTATTTATCAATCCTGTTTTCCCCTAATTCATTTATATCCATTGGTTTTACTTTTAAAATCTTTTTATCCTGTTTATTAGTTATTTCTATTTTAACCTCCTGTAATTTTTTACCATCAGAATAACCAGCAACAGCAGATGCAATAAAATTTTCCATATTCTCATCAATTGTATCAAAGGTTATTCCAACAGGTCCGGGAACATCAATGCAATCAAAAACAGTTGCTTTGTCTTTAAACTTTAACAAATAAAAATTTTCTTCTTTTTTTCTTCCTATGATAAATTTAACACCCTGTTTTCTAAATTGTCTTCCCATTGTTAAAAGTTCTACATTTTCTCTGGTTATTTCTTTTTTATTATCTATTAAATCCTTTAATCTTTTTGAATAATTTTCATCAGTTAAAACACAGCCGCCCGCCGGTGTCTTTACATAATCAGCAATTCCCCATTTTTCCGCAAGAGATAACTGAATTTTTCTGCTTCTTCCTTCTATATCAAGTAATTTTTCTCTATCTACCCAGCCAAATTTTTCCGGTTCTGTTATTTCAAGTTTTTTAGCAGACAATGGCCTTAATAAAAAACCTGTAAGTCCTGACTTTTCTTCTATTAATTTCATTGCCCTTAAATTCTGTGTCATAGGACGCTGGCCTAAAACTTCACCGGTTATAACAAAAGATGCATCAAAATCCGGCATCAGAGTTTTTGCTTTTTTAAGCATCATTATTTTACAATCAATGCACGGATTCATATTAGAACCAAATCCAAATTCTGGTTTTTTTATCATTTTATAAAAATCATCTGAAATATCAATGACAGTTACATTAAAATCCGGTGGTAATTTTCCCTTATACTTTTTTTCTCCATTTATGATTTCATACGAGCCAAAGAAAAAGCCATGATCAAAATTTAAAATTACAACATCTATGTTTTGCTGCTTGATAAGTTTTACTGCAAGTAAACTATCCAAGCCACCTGAAAATAATGCTATGCAACGTTTTGGGTTCATTGTATTTTTTTATTTTCCCCTCTCCACTTTGGGGAGAGGGTTAGGGTGAGGGGCGTCAGCATTTATAATATTCTCTATCATTTCTAATACGCCTTCTTTATTTGACATCACTTCATTATCCCATATTCTAATTATATTATATCCTTTACTTTTTAAAAACGCATCCCGTTTTAAATCCTTTTTGTTATTTGCGTGCTGTCCCCCATCAAGTTCAATTATTAATTTTTTATTCAAGCAAATAAAATCGACAATATATTTATCAATTTGAAATTGTCGTCTGAATTTGTTTCCATTCATTTGTTTGTTTCTTAAACACTGCCATATTATTTTTTCTGCATCTGTTTGTTCTTTTCTTAATTTTCTTGCAAATTGTGTTAAAGTTCTTTTCATTTTTTATTACCCCCTCATCCTTTCCTTCTCCCCAAGGGGAGAAGGAATTAATTTTTAACTTACCTCATTACTGCGAGTTTTGAGATAAACTCAGCTTGTTCTTTCCCCTTTTTTGCAATTACACGATAAAAATAAATACCGGATGAAACTTTTTCACCAGATTTATTTGTTCCGTCCCAGCGGATTCTGTTTTCGCCTGCCTGAATATCTGTCTGACCAACAAGATTATTTTTAACTTCTGCCTCATCCATTGTTTTTATGAGTTCGCCTGATAGAGTATAGAATTTTACAGTTATATCTGCCTTTATGGATAACTCAAATAATATAATTGTTTCAGAAGTAAATGGATTTGGATAATTTGTAATTGGTGTTAATCTTAACTCAGGTACATCAACGAGTAAAGATGCATTGTTACTCACAACAGGTGTTAAAATTTCACTGCTTGTAATCATTGCTGCATTTTGAATTGTTGTATCATCCAAAAAATATCCAGGAACAATAAATGATAAACTCACACTACCTGATGCACCCGGATTTACTGTTCCAATATTCCATGTAATTGTGTTTCCTATGAGTGTTCCTGAACCAGTAGATGTAAATGTTGTGCAGGGTGTTGGACATATTAACAGAGAAGATAAAATATCAGAAATAACAACATTGTTTGCAGGGCTCGAGCCGGTATTTCTGTAATTTATTAAAAAAGTAACTTCTTCTCCCATTTTAGCAGAAGAAGGTGTTGCAACTTTTGTTAAAACAAGCACAGGATAAGGTGTATGCGTAGGTGTCAAAGTCACAGTTCTTGTAAATGTTGGAGATGGTGTTACTGTCCTTGTAGGTGTTGGCTGTGCTATTGTAATTATATTTTCATTTGATGTTTTAGGAGTTAATGTATTTCCATCGCTGTCTTTGTAATAAACAGTTGCAGTATTTGTAATATTACCACCTGTTGCTGTGACCTGTGCTGTAATATTTATTGAAGAAATTGCACCTGCTCCTACAAACCCGATATTCCACTGATAAACACCACCACCTAAATGAGTGCCAGATGGACTTGATGATATATAGTTAAGTCCTGCGGGTATGGTATCAATAATTTCCACATCTGTTGCATCTCCTGCCCCGGTATTCTGAAATGTAATTGTATAATTTATTGTCTGGCCTGTCATTGCTGTTGTAACATTTGAATTCTTTGAAAGCGTTGCTTCTGGATAAAAATATTCTACGCCAACAACAACACCTGAATAAATTTTTTCCCTGCCCTTTAAATTCTGTATCATAAAATAAATTGGATTATCTGCTACAATTTTATATGTCTGTGCTCTATCAATGCTGTAAAATTTAAGTGCCTGGTCAGGGCCTGTTGTTGTTTGTATCAAAGCTGTAGAGCCATGATAAATAACATCATCGGTGCAGGATGGTCCGTAATCAGAGCCCCATAAATCAATTAAACTACCCTGAACTATCCTGACTGTTGTATTTGGAATTGGACAAAGCGCAACAAATATTCCTCCTCTGTTATCCTTCCACCAATCAGCTTTTTTAAGACCATTACAACCATCATAAGACCTTGCAACAGTGTATGGACTGTTTCCAAACCAGAACTCTTTTCCAGTACTTATATTTGTATCAGCAGCTTCTAAAAAATCTGCCTGTCCATAATGAGCATTAAAAATACTTGTTCCAGTTATTGCCTGTATGGGACCACCTGATGTTAAAACAATTTTTATATATGAGCCATATTCTCCACCGCTAAAAAGAATAGTTCCTGCTGTTCTTGTAATAGAAGTATCAGGGGCTAAATTTGTAATATCACTGCCCCATTTAACCCAGGTTCCTTGTGTCCCAAAATCATCATCATTTGGATTAATAGTATCATTTACAGGGTCCCAGAAACCAGCAGTATTTTTATATCTGTATAAACTTATATTTGCAGGTGTTGAGCCAACATTGGTAATAACAACCTCTGACCTGCCAAGCGATTCAGGTGCTGCTGCAATACACCCATATAACACATCAAAGCCTGCTTTTGAAACTTTATTTCCATCCCTGCTTATAGCAAATGCATTTGCATTATCATGGTCACTGTCTCTATCGCCTGTTGAACAGGCAGCGCCGCCGGAACAATCAGTGCAGGGCCTTGAATTTCCAGCAAAAATATTTCCTTTCCACAGTATTGCTCTTGCATCTCCTAAATCATTACCGGATGAATCAATCTGTCTTATTATAACTTTATAATCACCTTCTTCTGATTGTGTTGTGCCACCATAAAACCAGATACCACCGGATGAATTATCAGTATGTGAAGGGTCTTCTGGTTTTACTGTTGCAGATACCTTAAAAGCCCAGTTTGCTCCATTGTCATTTGAAAAATAAACATACGCAGCAATATCAAAATTATTTGTATTTATTACTGCAAGCCCATCGCCAAAATGCTTGTCTGTTAAATGATAGGTATAACCAGGGTTTCTATCTGCATATAAATGAGCAAAAAAAGCAGAACCAGTAAAAGAATAATCAGTTGACATTAAAAAAATAAAAGAATCAGACCACAAATCATCAATTATGGAATCAAAGACCCATAAAAATGGCTTTGTTGAAGCTAATTTAAAATAACGTGTATTTACATAATGACTTCCTACCTGATTTAATCCATTGCTTACAGCACAATCACCTGTTTGATTATTAAAAGTTGGATTATCACCTGGAAAATCAATAACTCTGCCTGCAGAAATTCCTGTCCAGTTTCCTGCTAAATTATTCATTGTTTGCAGGACATCATCAGCAAAATAAAGATTTAAATTACAATCATCAGCCAGTGTATAAATATGAATAAACCCCATATCCTTTTTAATAAAGTCCTCCCACGCACCATAGGTTACATATTGATTGGAAGATGAAAATGAACGAACAACAGTTGTAAAAACAGGAAAACTTTCTTTTACTCCTATTGTATCTGCTTCCACAAAAGCAGTATTTCGTATATTTGCAGTAAATGTATTTAAAACCCAGTCAACATAGACAGTTAATGTAACAGAAACAGCATCGCCTGCATTAATACTTCCTATGTTATATTCTAAAACCCCTGAATTTAAAGTTCCAGCACTACTTGTTACAAAATTAGTCCTTCCTGGTATTGTATCCCACATTTTAACTCCGGTTAAAGCACCAGAGCCGGTATTTTGAACAAAAATATTATAAGTCAATGTTGCCCCCGGGGAGGCAGCGGTTTTATTAACTGACTTTGTAATTATTAAATCACCAAATAATGATTGAAATAGTATCAAAATAAAAATTAAATTTAAAATTAACCTTTTTTGCATTTTTCACCTTATTTAAATTGTTAAATTAGTTTAATTATAATATATTTTATTTAAAATTTCAAATAAATATTATATAATAATATAAAACTAATAATCCAAGGAGTTAATTTGTTCAATAATCAGATAAATTTTGATATATTATTCTTAATTGCAGGTATTGTTATTTTTTTATTTACTTTTTTTATAATAAAAAAACATTTATCTTTTTTTCTTCAGTCAAGACCTTCAAGATTTTTTTATTATACTGTAATTTTTTCTTCTGGATTTTTTCTTGGAATTTATAAATTCAAATTATTATCTGACATAAATTTCTTTATCAATCTCTTTTCCGGTATATTATTAATTAATATTCTATTTTTATCCAGTATTATTCTTAACAATATTTTTGATAAAAACATTGATAAATTAAATTCCAAACCAAATCCTCTGATAAATATCATAAATATATATGATTATATTAAAATTTTCTGGATTTGTTTTTTGTCATCTTTGTTTATCTCATTATCAATTAATTATACAACTTTAATAATGACAGCAATAATTCATTTCATATCATATATATATTCCTGTCCGCCATTACATATAAAAAAAACATTTCCTTTAAATATTATTTTAATTGCTTTATCAAGTGTTATGGCATTATTTTTGGGTGTTTCTTCTTCAAATGAATACAATCTATTTTTTCAGTTTCCTTACAAACTTGGTTTAGTCATATTAATTGTTTTATCTTTGGCATTTAATGTTAAAGATATAAATGATTTCAAAGGCGATAAAAAATATAATGTTAAAACTTTAATGACAATTTTGGGATATAATTATGGTAGAAAAATAATAGGAATTCTTGCTTTTTCTGGCTATATTCTCCTGCCTTTATTATTAAATTTTTATGCAATACTATTATATAGTTTTATATTTGGTGCATTAACTTTTTTTATAATTTATAAATCAAAAAACAAAATCAATGAAAATATTATTTTTTTAATTTTTTTTATTTATCTTTTCATTTTTATTATTCATAAACCAGTATTATTTTAACAATTTTATGTTATAATAAAAAGAAAATGGTGAATGATATGTATCCTTTTATTTTTATAGGCGATACAGTAATTAGAACTCAATTTATATTAATAATCACAGGTATTATTATTGGCTTCTTGATTCTTTTGAATAATATTAATCATTTGGATAAAAAAATAAAATTATCAATACTTTTATTTGCAGTTTTAATTTTTATCCCATTTTTAACTGGAGGATGGCTGGGATATGAAATTGAAAATTTTATAAGCAATAAAAATTTTTGTTTTTCAAAGGAATCATTTTTTAATTCTTTTTCATTACTATGGGGACTTGGACTGGCAACTATTTTTGCTTTTCCAACAGCAAAAATTTTTAAATTAAATGTCTGGAGTATTGCTGATTATTTTTCAATTTCAATTTCTGCAGGTGGTTTTTTTGCAAAATTAGGTTGTCTTTTTAATGGATGTTGCTTTGGTATTCCAGCGCCTGATAGTTTTCCATTTGGAATTTATTATCCTTTTAATTCTTATCCGCAATCTTTATTCGGCGATGTTAGATTCTACCCTTCACAATTATTTGAATCTATTGCGTGGTTATTTATTCTTATTTTTTTAATTTTTAAAAATAAGAATAAAAAATTTGATGGGGAATTAATAATTTTAATGGCATTTCTATTTGCAATTTTCAGATTTTTAATTGAATTTACCCGTTTTCATTTAACTAAATCATTTTTATCAACAGGACAGATTCTTTCTATTATTATAATATTTATTGCAATAATTACATATTATTTTAGGCATATTTATCAAAAATCTTACAAAAAACTTGACAAAACGCCAAAATAAATGTATATTTAAAATGGAAACTATTAACTATTAAAGGAAAAAAAATGAAAAGAAAAAAAACAAATTCAAAAAAAAGAGCATTTACTTTTATTGAAACAATGATTGTATCTATCATAATTGCTTTTGTTATAACCGGTTCTGTAAATTTAATCACAAGGGTTTACAGAGGCATAACACAAAATCAATTGAAAACATATTCTTCAAATCTTGCATCTGAGAATCTTGAATTCCTAAAAGATTTAGGATTTAATTCACTTAATGTTACACCTGACTCATGTCTGCCTGATCCTTTATCAAATCTTGAACCGTCAAATTGTCCGTCTAATCCTTATCCGGTTGAAAATGTTTATTTTAATAATAAATTATTTAAAGTATATAAATATGTCCAGTACGCAAATGAAGATACTGATGGAAATGTGATTCCAAGAACACAGGCAGAGCTTGGTGCTGGCTCTGATATGAATACAAAACAAATTTCAATTGTTGTTACTTATGAGGTTGAAAATGTATCCAAAACAACAAAATTTGTAGGACTGTTAACAAAAAAAGATGTACCTCTTGCCGGCTCTACAGTATCGGGCAGGATTTATAAAAGGATGCCAGACGACTCCCTTGTAAATCCAGGACTGGGTTCTAATGCGACTGTTTATTTTACTGGTTTCCCAGGTTACACAACTACAATAAGTGATGATGATGGACGGTATTCTGTCAGCGGTGTTATGCCAGGTTCCTATGTTTTATATGCATCAGGTCTTGGAATAGATACAACATACTATGCATCAAACCCGCTTGTAGTTACAAGAGCCGGATCAACAATTACTGGCGTTGATTTTATCTGCCCTGCTGTAGAAGGCGCGGAAGTAGGTGGTCATGTTTATATAAACATAACAATGGCTGCTTCCAGCACTCCTACTGTCACATTAACTCCTCAGATTTTACCAACAGATACTCCTATTGTTGGAACCAGTATTTTAAATGCAACTGGCTCAATGTCCGGCAAATCATCAACCTGGTTAAATCCGGGCAACATACAATTAAATGATGGCCAGGCAGCAACAGGCTATAACACCAACAATCTTTTATATACTGAATTCCAGGACAACAATATTGCAAATAGCACGATAACAGCAGTCAGGTTAAAAGCAAGAATTGCCTCTTTGGCATTATTGGGTGTTTCAAATGGAATAAGAATTCATCTTACAAATGATAGTGGAACTCACTGGGCTGATACATCAGTTCCAAACGGCTGGACAGGAACAATTAATACAATATATGCATCCTGGAATTATCCAAGTATTTTTTCCGGTTGGGTTACAAGAGAAACAAACATTACAAATTTATACACAACCTGGGACTGGACAAAAGTAAATAATTTAGGTGCCTGTTTCAGACATAATACATCTATTGATGGTTATATGGATTATGCATATCTTGAAGTTGATTATAGAATTCAAACACCTACTCCAACTGTTGGGGCTCCAACATTTACTTATACACCAACAATTGAACCAACAGATACACCAATTCCCTGTGCTGATGGCTCAATAGTAAAATCAATGGATGGACTTTCAGTTCCAACTGTGTCTGCTGCCTGCAATTATCTGATACAAAACATTGATGCAACTTACGGTTTTACATCTATATCTGCAACTTTTTCTTATGGTGGGAAATCTTATTATAAATATATAACAGGCGTTCCTGTTGCTGTCTCAACAAGAACTTATGTTGATATCTGGCTTGAAGAATCAACAGGTGTCCCCACAATCAATGGCTATGTTTATGATGCAATAAACAGAACCCTTCCAATTGTAAATGCATCTGTATATTTATCTGACCCGATTGATGTAACAGCAACAACTTCAGGCGGCGGTATGTATACCATAATGCCTGCTGATGCCGGAACATGGCAGTTATGGGCATCTGCTCCCGGTTATAAAGTTGAAAACATACACACAATACTTGTGGTCCCGGGTGTAAATGATGCTCCAAATCTATATCTTTATCCTGTTGGCAGTGTATCCGGCTGGGTTACAGATGAAGTAACAGGAGAACCTTTCTCTGGAATAACAGTGGAACTATACAGCAGCGCAAATACACTTATAGGCACCTCTTTCACTGAAGTTGATGGCTCATATATTATAAAAGACGTGCCTGCCGGTTCTAACTATAAATTACAACTTTCGCTTACAACAAATTATGAATGCACCTATCCTGCTTCAGGATATATTTATCCTGTATCTGTTATTAAAAGCGCTACAACTGCAAACCAAAATTTCAGAATTAAACTTGTTTATGGAACAATAGAAGGAAAAATTCAAATAGATGGTGTTGATATTAAAGACGGTGTCTTGGTGGTTGCTTATCCATCTTCAGTTACATATTATGCACATAATTATGTTTTAACTTCTTCCACTGATTATTTACAGGGTTATACCGGTAGAATGAAAAATTTTTATCCTTCTTATGGTGTTATTGCTCAAAGAGATGCAAATTTTAAAATCAGTGTTCCGCTTAATCAGACATATAATGTATATGCTTATTATTCATATATAAGTTATACGGGCTCTGTAAGTAATCCTGTAAAAACATTAAAAAAATATTATAAACGTATATTAAATGTAAGCCCCGGAACTACAAATAATAATATTACAGGTGCTTTAAACACCTGGACCGAATATTAAAGGATTTTATTATGTTAAAATTAAATAAAAATAAAAAAGCTTTTACAATTATAGAAGCAATGATCTCAGCATCAATAATTGCAATTATAAGTATAGGATTATTTTCTTTGCTGCGGGATGGTATGTATATGTGGAACACTGGTATTGCAAAAATTGCTTTAACAACAGAAGCAAAAATTACAATATCAATGATTAAAAAAGCAATACAGCAATGCCAGGGAACTACAATAAGGATTTCAAGATTTGATTCAAACCAGCCTGCCAACAGTTATATATCAATGATTTTAACAGAGACACTCTTTATAAAATCAACTATCCAGAGATGCAGATGCGGTTCATCAACAGATACAATAACAGTTGGTGCAGCAGGATCGCCTGTTGAAATATATCAATATAAAAATTATCTGCGCGTGGTATATCCGGAAGTATTGCCGGGCACTGACTTAGGAGATGCAGACCAGGTTGAAGCAAATACTTTTTATAAAACAATTACTGTTTCTGCAAATGTTGAATCTCTTATGTTTTCATTTTCTGACTCAAAAAAAGGAAAAACAATAAATGTTGCAGCCAGATTTACGAAATGGGCATGGAATAATAAAAAACCGGTAGAAATATTTTTAAAAGAGGCAGTAATAATTAAACGAATGCACAGCGCAGGTTATTTTCATAATTAATTTTAAAGGTAAAAAAATGAGAAGAGTTAAAAAAATTAAAAAACATAAAGCACAATCATTCCCTTTTGTAATGGTATTGGCTGCTGTTCTTTCATTATTTGGTGCTGCATTATTAAATATTTTTAGCATTGAAACCAAGCATCTTGTAAAAACCAGTTGTATCATACAAAAACAAGACCTTGCTTCACTTGCTTTGGAACATGCAATTTTAAAATTACAGCAAGGCACAAACTGGTATAATGTAAGTTCACTGACAAATTTCAGGGGCTATTCAAAAGAATTTGAATCACCACTCGGTAAATATGCAATACATATATCAGATGGGAATTTATTTTTAACAGATTTAAATGACCCGACTTCACGGCAGGCAAAGGATGAGTATAAAACAATAGGTATAAAAGTTAAAACAAAAATTTTAGATTGCACAGGTGCTTTTTATGCTGTTGTCCAGAGAAAAATGTTAGGTGGCCCTTTAATTTCAAAAGGTAGAATTGACCTTCCCTGTACTGATGCAAAAATAAATGATTCCAACTTTTACTGGGGTGACATATTTTCCGCAAATACAAATAACGGTTATTGCCGCATACCAAGAATTGAAGTTGCAAAAGGCAGTCCCACTCAATACTGGTTACCCAAAGTTTATTCTGCTGCTGATATATATACATCTGTTGGTTATACAGGTGGAAGATTTGGACCTAATTATTATTTTGCATCTACCTATGATGATATGAGTCCAACTGCGCATTGTCATCCATTTTCACAATACGCCACTGCTCCTGATGTTGATTTTGACTATTTCAAAGGTCTTGCAAAAGAAAATAAAGCTTATTATGGCCCTGCAAATATTCCTGGCGTTGGACCAAATCCGTATTACAATCCGGCACAGGACATAAGCTTAGTTTCTCAGGCAAATGTTGTTACAATTATGGCAAAATTAAAATCCCCCTCTTCGGTATTGTTTATTGACACAACTGACGGATTGCCGGTAAGATACAGTCCATGTAACACATATTCCGGAAGTGTATCAGTTACTGCAAATTTATCAACTGATAAAACCCTGCGCTTTTATGTTGACAATAACAACCAGTATATGACTTATGGTCAGCTGTTTATTATGGGACCATTGATGTTAATAGGCCACTCTCCTTCAAATATATCAAATACTTACGGCTACACTTGGGGTTATGGATTTTATTCAGGTAATGATTGTGATGATGTTGGAAATGTTCGCCACCCTGATAATTATTATTACCCTCAAACCAGCGACAGTATTCACTATGTAAGAAACCTTGTTGATGATTCCCAGTCCAGGCTTGTAAACACAAAACACGCAGGACTTTTATACGTAAACGGAGAGTTAAGAATAGGTGGTCCAAGGGTTGGAACTTCAACTTACTCAAATATATGTATTTATGGCACGATTTTACTTGGCGAAAAAGGACATTTAAAAATGGACACAACTAATGATAATCCATATCTTTATGTTTATTATGATAAAAATATTAATTTATTTGGATTTCAAGGTGTGTCTGTTGAACTTGTATCCTTTGGTGAGATTACATATTTAATCCCAACACCTGTTCCTGAATATCCATTTTAATTATATATGAATTTTAAGAAATTTTTTGATTTAAATATACTATTTTTTTTATTTTCTACAATTATATTTAATAATATTTTTTTTGATTCTTATCAATCACCCAAACTTTTTGGATTTTTGATTTTTTTACTACTCTTTTTTATTTTATTTTTATTTAAAAATTATAAAATCAATTTTAATATTTCTCTTTTATCTGCATTATTATTATATATTTATTTTTCTTTTTTATCCCTGTTTTCAAACAATACACCTTATTTTTATCACGTATTTATCTTTTTTTCTTCTTTATTTTTTTTCATTCCGATTTTTCATAATATTAATAAACAAAAACTTTCATTTTTATTAAATGTACTTTTACTTTGTTCTCTGTTATTCGGATTATATCAATTTACTTATCTTAATATAAATAGACCCTATTCTTTTTTTGGAAACCCTATTTTTTTTGCAGAATTTATTACAATATTGTTTCCATTTTCTGTTTTTTATTTAATAAATAACAATTTTATTTTATTATCAATTACTAATATTGTTTTATCAATATTTACTCTAATACTGTGCCAATCACGTGGTGTTATTTTTTCTTTTATTTTTACTCTTATCTTATTTATATTTATTTTAATTAAATCAAATAAAATAAAACTAAGAAAATATTTAATTTATATTGTTATAGCAATATTTTTATTATCTTTTTTTATTCCTGGTTTTTATAAAACTTTTTTTAACTTAATTAGCAAATTTAAAAATACCATCTCTATAGAAAATTACGATATAAAAGATAGAGCCATGCTTGCAAAATCATCATTAAAAATATTCATTGAAAACCCTGTTACTGGAAAAGGTCCTGGGGCAATTAAAAAATATCTACAGTTAAAACAAGCATCCATTATAAAAAATAATCCAAGTTTTAGATTTATTAATTCCTCTTATTCGCATAATGATTATATTCAAATAATTGCAGAAACAGGCCTTATTGGTTTGCTTTTATTTTTAGTGTTGATTTTTTCAATACTTCACCATATTGAAAAAAACATTATTTACTATGATAGTTTTAAATTTATTTATACCATATGCGTTATTTTTTCAATATTTTTTGTTTTAATTGAATCATTTTTTAATTTCCCGCTTTTTGTATTTCCTACTTCCTCTTTATTTTTCTTTTTCCTTGGATTATTATGTTCTGATAATTTTGTAATAAACAAAAATTTTTCCATAAGTTCAAAAATGATTGGAATATTATTGATATTACCGATTATGATATTTTTACTAAAAGATATAAAAAAAATCACATCCAATATTTATTTAGCCAGCGCAATAAAACAATCATATAATAATATAGAAAGATCCGAATATTATTTTAAAAAATCAATTTATCTTGATTCAACAAATTTTAATAATTTAACCAACATAGCAATATTTTATTTTAATATTAAAGATTATAATAATAGTCTTTATTTTTTCAAAAAAACATTAAAATACTTTCCTTATTCTGCTGATATATATTATAATATTGGTTTAATATATGAAATTAACCAACAATATGAAAAAGCATCAGATAACTATGAAATGGCACTTTTGTATTACCCTGATTTTGCTCTTGCAAATTTAGCAACGTATAGAGTTCAAACAAAATTAAATCCAGAAAATGAATGTTATTATATTGATTATTTGCACAAGGCATTAAAAACCGATACTGATATATTATTAAATCAGAATGAAATTACACCACTTTTCATAAAGGAAATAACATTTTGAAAAAATTAATATTTAATGTAAAAAAATTTATAAATATTGCTGAGACTTATAAAATATCTTTTAATACCTTTATAATTTTGTTTTTTTCAATTTGTTTTATAAGAAACTTTTTAGAAGGATTATTAGAATATCCAAAAATAATAAGAGCAAATATAGATATAAAAATTACACTTATGCAAATCGGATGTTTATTTAATCTGGAATGGATTACTCTTTTTCTTTACATTATAATCATTATTTATCTGTTAACAAAAACAAATATTATTGCTATTTTTAAGATTACTTTATTATTTTTTTGCATAATTATAATTGTGCCAATAATTGATTTTTTTATTTACTATCCAGATGGATGTAAAATTGATTATTTATATACATTAAAAGATTATTTGAACGCACTTTTTTACTTTTTTATTCCTTTTGTTGATGTAAAAGTATGCACTGGTATCAGAATAGAAGTCTTTATATCTGTTATTTTATTGTTTTTTTACATTTTAATAAAAACACAAAATATTTTAAAATCTATTTTAAGTATAATATTACTTTATTTTTTGGCCATATCTTCAATGGCTTTTCCTGTTTTTATTTTACTTATTTTTTATCCATTTAATGCTAATCTATTCGATACTTATGTAAATAATTTTTTCTTTACTCCAAGTTTTTTCGACTCATTTTTAAACAAATTCTCAATAATGATTTTTATTTTATTAATTCCTGCACTTTTAATAATTTATAAGGTTCATTTTAAAAATAAAAAATTTATAACGCTTATAAAAAATCTATTTTCATTGGATTCTATCATCATATTTATTATTGTTTTTTCAGGTTTTATATCCAGTTATGGTCTTTTTAATTTATTTTTCAATATATTTAATATTATATTTATTTATTTTTTGTTTTTTATTGCATCAGTTTTAAATTTATATTTTCAAAAAATTCAGAATAAAAACATAAAAATCATTTTATTTGTTTTATTATTACTTTTTTCTCTTTGTATATCTTTTAATCATTTATTAATTTCTCTTTTTATTCTCTCATTAACGTATATTTATA